>JAESFH010000225.1_pt1 | contig 29836 bp, 32 predicted proteins | sample 9269381 | NCBI WGS metagenome assembly JAESFH01 (sample SAMN14504062, study PRJNA617094) | algae metagenome | isolation source: Aphanothece sp. CMT-3BRIN-NPC111 and co-occurring heterotrophs from well... | place: USA: Clark Mountains Wilderness, California | collected 2010-04-18
GGTGAGATAGGGCACAACAAGCGCCCACTCCTCATCAGAGACATCAGAGGGGTAAGGTTTGCGGGATGTTGCCATCCCGCTCATCTGGGAACGACCTCACACCCAGTCCATAACAGCCTCTAGAGTTCGGCAAGCTCCTATCCGGGTTCTCGCTAAGCTCGCGAGGGGCTGGTTCAGACTCCCGCCTCTCTTTCCTCACGGTGTGAGAATCCGGCGCTTGAGGTCGACCTCCCGCGTGGGGAGTTCAACCATATCGGTCCCGCCCTGCCGTTCCCTGTAGAACACTAGCAGCCGGCTCCCTTGCCGTGAAGAAATCGAGCACTCGCTCGTAATGCGTGACCCAGTCTTTTCGCCTGTGCTCCTACCAACGGGACTATGCGCTCGCTGTTGGCGTTCTTGAGCGTCCTTCCGAGCTTCACGTGAGGCCTGATCAGGATGCGCAGCATGGGATGGTTCAGCATTACGTCCTCGGCCCTGAGGCCTAGAGCTGTTTCGACTTGCGTCGAATCAGCTCTCCTCTTGGTGTTGACGCGTTTTCTTCACGTGAGCCGGATCCACCTCACTCGAAAACGCTCTAGGATCTCCGATAGGCGGGCGCCTGTATCGGTCTGAAGAGCCACGAGAGGCCGGATGCCACTGTCATGCTCCAGGCAGGCTTCGGCGATGGTCTTGAGCTCCTGTCCCGGGATGTGATTGACGCCACATCCGAGACGGGCGATCTCGCCTTCCTGGTGTCTGACCACGGGAAGCCCTGGGCCTCCGGCGACAGCTTCGGCAACAAGTTCCGCGACTGGTGCACGGCAGCCGGCCTGCCGCACTGCTCACTCCATGGTTTTCGGAAGGCTGGCGCGACGATCGCGGCTGAGAACGGCGCTACGGAGTCCCAGCTCATGGCGATCTACGGTTGGGCGGATCCGAAGATGGCTGCTCTCTACACCCGGAAGGCTAACCGGAAGCGGCTCGCTCAGGACGCCATGCACGACGTCGTGCCGAACCAAATCGGGCACGAAACTGTCCCACTTTTGGTCCCGGTTGCCGACGGTGGGACAACCAAGGCTAAAAACACAAGGGAAAACAATGCGATTTAAAGGCTATGGTGCCCCTGGCCGGGATCGAACCAGCACTCCTTGCGGAACTCGATTTTGAGTCGAGCGCGTCTACCAATTCCGCCACAGGGGCCCGTAAGGCCGAGTATCACGGGCCGCGAAGGCAGGTCAATTGGCTCATCCGGGCCGAATGGTAGCGCCGGTCGCGTCGAAACGCGTCAGGCCGCGGCGGCGCTGTGCGCTCGCGCTTGCGGGCGCGGTGTGCTCAAAGGAGCGCCGGCGGACGAGACGCCCGCTTCCTGATCCGCTTCCACCCATCGGTCCCATGCTGAGACGCCTCTACGACTGGACTCTTTCCCTTGCCGCGCGGCCATCGGCTCCCTATGCGCTCGGCACGGTTTCCTTCGCGGAAAGCTCATTCTTCCCGGTGCCGCCGGACGTGATGCTCGTCCCCATGGTGCTCGCGCGGCCGGACCGCGCCTGGACCTATGCCTTGATCTGCACCCTGACGTCGGTGGCGGGCGGGCTCCTCGGCTACCTCATTGGCGCGCTGCTTTACGAATCGGTGGGGGCCTGGGTGTTCCGGCTCTACGGACTCACGGAGAGCGCCGAAACCTTCCGGGCCAGCTACGCCCAGTACGGCCACTGGATCATCCTGCTCAAGGGCCTCACGCCCATCCCGTACAAGCTCGTGACCATCACCTCCGGCTTCGCCGGGTATGACCTGTTCTGGTTCGTGGTCCTCTCGATCGTCACGCGCGGCGCCCGCTTCTTCGTGCTCGCGGCCCTGCTCGGACGGTTCGGCCCGGCCATCCGCTCCGTCCTGGACCGGCATTTCAATGCCGCTGCGGCATTGTTCGCGGCGGCCGTGGTCGGCGGCTTCGTGGCGTTCCGCTACCTCTTCTGAGGCAGGTAAGATGCATCCGTTCTTCCTCGCTGTCGGAACTTGAGGAACCGCTCATGAACCAGGTCCTGCCGTCGCTTGCTTCGTCGGGCCAGGCCCGTCTCCGCCGATCGCTCACCCGGCGCACCGCACTGGCAGCCATTGTCGTTGCCGCGGCGGCCACGATCGCGGGTGCATTGATCTTCGAGCACGGGTTCGGTCTGCGGCCCTGCAAGCTCTGCCTGCAGCAGCGGATTCCCTATTACCTGGCGATGCCGCTCGCCGCCGTGGCGATTGTCCTTCCGCCGCGGTGGCAGCAGGCCGCACTCCTCGGGCTCGCGCTGGTCTTCGTGGTCAGTGCCGGCCTCGGCATCCACCATGCGGGTGTCGAGTGGGGTTTCTGGCTGGGGCCCAGCGATTGCGGCGGCACGCCTGCGGCCCAGGCCGGCTCCATGGGCGATTTCCTCAACCAGCTGCAGACCACGCGAGTGGTGAGTTGCACGGAGGCAGCCTGGCGGTTTCTAGGCCTGTCGCTCGCCGGCTGGAACGCGGTGATCTCACTCGGGCTCGCTGGGCTGGCAGTGGCGGCGTTCCGCGCCTGGAAGTAACGGCGAGCGCCCACTGCGCGAGGCGGGGAGGGGACCGGGCTGAACCGCCCAGGCGGGGTGGAACTCCCAGGGCGGAGCTGCCTCAAGGTCAGCCGTCCCGTGCCGCGCCTCCGCGAGCATGCCCTCCTTCAGGAGGAAGGAAAGCTCGGCCTACGGCTCGAGCTCGCTGTCCCAATACAGATAGTCCATCCAGCTTTCATGCAGGTAGTTCGGCGGGAACAGCCGGCCGTTGGCGTGCAGATCCTGGAGGGTCGGGGCGAAGGGGCGCTGGTGGGGCCACATCTCGACCTCACGCGGGAGACGGTCGCCCTTTCTCAGATTGCAGGGGGAGCAGGCCGCAACCACGTTCTCCCAGGTGGTCTGCCCGCCCTTGGAGCGGGGAATCACATGATCGAAGGTCAGCTCGTCGCGGGTGCCGCAATACTGGCAGGTGAAGCGGTCGCGGAGGAAGACGTTGAAGCGGGTGAAAGCAGGTTGTCGCGAGGGTTTGACGTAGGTCTTGAGCGAGACCACCGAGGGCAGCCGCATCTCGAAGGTGGGACTTCGGACCGTCTTGTCGTACTCGGAGACGATGTTGACCCGGTCGAGAAACACCGCCTTGATGGCGTCCTGCCAGCACCAGATCGAGAGGGGGTAATAGCTCAGAGGCCGGTAATCGGCGTTGAGCACGAGTGCCGGACAAGCATCCGGCTTGACTACAGGTTGGACGTGTACCGTCACTCCACCTCCTCCAATGGGAAGAGTCGCCCCGCTGGGGAGGAGTGTACAAAGACTGTGACGGGCTTGTGAAGGGCTGGTTTCAGCCTCCGACGCCGCACCCACAGGAATACGGTCCGATCCCTCCTCGCCCGGCAAAGCGAGAGCGGAAGTTCGGGTGAAGCGGCGGAGGGAGGCAACAGCTCAAGGCCAGGGCGTTGCCTGCACATGGCCTGAGTGCCCGGGCCGACGTCCCCGCGATGGGAGAGCGGAGCTACCGTGTCGGGACCGGCTTCTCACCCCGGTAGTCGTAGAAGCCGCGCTTCGCCTTGCGGCCCAGCCAGCCGGCTTCCACGTATTTCACCAGAAGGGGGCACGGACGGTACTTCGTGTCGGCGAGACCATCGTGCAGCACCTGCATGATGGAGAGGCAGGTGTCGAGGCCGATGAAATCCGCAAGCTGCAGCGGTCCCATCGGGTGGTTCGCGCCCAGCCGCATGGCCGTATCGATGGAATCGACGGAGCCGACGCCCTCGTAGAGCGTATAGATCGCCTCGTTGATCATCGGCAGCAGAATCCGGTTGACGATAAAGGCAGGAAAATCCTCCGCCACCGTCACGGTCTTGCCGAGCTTGCTCACGAAGGCCTTGGCCGAATCGAAAGTTGGGTCCTCGGTCGCGATGCCCCGGATGAGCTCCACGAGCTGCATCACCGGCACCGGGTTCATAAAATGAATGCCGATGAAGCGCTCGGGCCTGTCCGTCGCCGCAGCGAGACGAGTGATCGAGATCGACGAGGTGTTGCTCGCCAGCATCGCATCGGGCTTGAGGCTGGAGCAAAGGGTGGTGAAGATCTTGCGCTTGACCTCCTCGTTTTCCGTCGCGGCCTCGATGACAAGGTCGCAGGTGGCAAGATCATCGTAAGAGGGCGCCGGCGCGATCCTCTCGAGCGCAGCCTGGCGCTCGGCGTCGGTGATCGCCTGCTTGGAGACCTGGCGCACCATGTTGCCGTTGATCGTGGCAAGCCCGGCGTGGATCTTGTCCTCGCTGAGGTCGTTGAGCCGCACGTCGAGCCCGGCGAGGGCCGCAACATGCGCGATGCCGCTGCCCATTTGCCCGGCGCCGATCACGCCGATGGTCTTGATCTCGATGCTCATCTCGTCTCTTGCCTCAACGCCCGTGGGGACCGGCAGGCGGTGCACGCCGGTCCCGATGAATGGCTCCGTCCTAGCCGGCCTCGCCGCCCGTCTTGGCAAGTTCCTTGTCGAGCTCGGGCAGGATCTGGAAGAGATCGCCGACGAGGCCGTAATCGGCCACCTGGAAGATCGGCGCCTCCTCGTCCTTGTTGATCGCGACGATCACCTTGGAATCCTTCATACCAGCCAAATGCTGAATCGCCCCTGAAATGCCGACCGCAATGTAGAGGTCCGGCGCCACGACCTTGCCGGTCTGGCCCACCTGCCAGTCGTTCGGGGCGTAGCCGGCATCCACGGCCGCGCGGGAGGCTCCCATCGCGGCTCCGAGCTTGTCGGCGATCGGCTCGATGTACTTGGTGAAGTTCTCGGCCGATCCCAGCGAGCGGCCGCCCGAGATAATGATCTTGGCCGAGGTCAGCTCCGGGCGGTCCGAATGGGCGATCTCCGAGCCCTTGTAGCTCGACAGGCCCGGATCCTCGCCGGCCCCGATGGTCTCGACTGCAGCGGATCCGCCGGTGCCGGTCGCCTGGAAAGTCGAGGTCCGCACCGTAATGACCTTCTTGGCGTCCGTGGACTGCACGGTCTGGATCGCATTGCCGGCATAGATCGGTCGCTCGAAGGTGTCGGGTGCGATCACCTTGGTGACGTCGGAGACCTGCATGACGTCGAGGAGCGCCGCGACGCGGGGCATCACGTTCTTGCCCATGGTGGTGGCGGGCGCCACGAGCGCGTCGTAGGGGCCGGCCTGGGCCGCAATCAGCGCCGCGAGGGGCTCGGCCAGCATGTGCTCGTAGGCGGGCGCGTCCGCGACCAGAACCTTCTCGACACCGTCGAGCGCCGCGGCTGCTTGCGCGGCCGGGCCGCAATTCGCGCCAGCGACGAGCACGTGAACGGGCGTCCCGATGTGCTTGGCGGCGGTGAGAGCCTTGTTGGTGGAATCCTTCAGGGTCGCGTTGTCGTGCTCGGCGATGAGGAGGACGGGCATCGGGGAACGAACTCCGTGAGTTTCAGGGGCCAACGGCGCGCCTAGAGCACGCCGACCTCGTTCTTCAGCTTGGCGACGAGATCCTGCACGGACCCCACCTTCACGCCCGCCTGGCGGCCGGCGGGCTCGGCGGTCTTGAGCACCTTCAGGCGCGGGGACACGTCGACACCGAGCGCCTCGGGCGACGTCTCGTCGAGCGGCTTCTTCTTCGCCTTCATGATGTTGGGCAAGGACGCGTAGCGCGGCTCGTTGAGGCGCAGGTCCGTGGTCACGATCGCGGGCAGCTTGAGCCCGACCGTCTGGAGACCGCCGTCGACCTCGCGGGTCACATCGACCGAGCCTTCGCCGATCTCGACCTTGGAGGCGAAAGTGCCCTGCGCCCAGCCCAGCAGGGCGGCGAGCATCTGGCCGGTCTGGTTGGCGTCGTCGTCAATGGCCTGCTTGCCGAGGATCACGAGGCCGGGATTCTCCTGGCCGACAACGGCCTTCAGGATCTTGGCGACGGCGAGCGGCTCGACGGTGGTATCGGTCTTCACCAGGATTCCGCGGTCGGCCCCCATGGCGAGCGCAGTGCGCAGGGTTTCCTGGGCCTGCTGCGGGCCGATGGAAACAGCAACGATCTCGGTGGCCTTGCCCTTCTCCTTGAGACGGATCGCCTCCTCGACGGCGATCTCGTCGAAGGGGTTCATCGACATCTTCACATTGGCGAGTTCGACCCCGGAGCCGTCCGGCTTCACGCGGATCTTCACGTTGTAGTCCACCACCCGCTTCACGGGCACCAGGATCTTCATGCGTTGTTTCCTTCACGAGGAAGGGTTCGGCGGCCGGACAACAAGCCATCGGCCCCGCCAAACCCGGTCAAGCGTGGTGCGGGACCGTAACGACGCCCCTTCCGCCTTGTCAACGCAAGGAGCGACGATCCGGCCATCGGAATCGGCCGTGCAGGGTGCCTTAGGAGATCAGATGCATCCCTGTCGCTTCAATCCGAGCCGCAACCGGGTCGGCGCGCCGGCGCATGGGGAGAACCAGAACGGCACCGGCGACGAACCCGCCGAGATGCGCAAACCAGCCCACCTCTTCGTCGCCTCCGAAGAACGCGGAGACGACCTGAAATGCGATCCAGAAGCCGATCGCGCCGTAGGCCGGCACTTTCAGCGGGATGCCCTTCAGGAACAGCCCCCAGACCCGGACGCGGGGGTAGAGGATGAGGTAGGCGGCCACGACGCCCGAAACCGCCCCGGACGCACCGATGAGCGGCCGGGCCGATTCCGGATCGACAAGGGCATGAGTCAGGCTCGCGGCCACACCGCACAGGAGGAAGAACAGGAGGAAGCGAGCATGTCCCATCGCGTCCTCGACATTGTCGCCGAAGACCCAGAGGAAGAGCATGTTGCCCAGGAGGTGCAACAACGAGCCATGCAGGAAGATGCTCGTCATCAGCGTGAGAAAGGCAGGCACGAAGGGCAGCCCGTCCGGTAGGCCCTCGGTGCCAAAGACGACGGCCGGGATCAATCCGAATCCGACGATGATCCAGTCCGGCCCGACGGGCCCCCAGAACGTCAGGAGGTAGGCGGCCGTGCAGGCTCCGAGCAGCGACCGGCTCGCCACGGGCGCGGACAGGTGGCGTAGCGGAACGCCGTCATGCAGGGGCAGGAACATCAGTTCCTCGGGATCAAGGGTGAGGGAGTTGGAAGCGCAGGGAGCGCCGGCAGGTCACAGGCACGCCCGAAGGAGGTGACGCCCGCCCATTCGCCGGACACGACGGTCACGAAAGGCTACCGGTTCTGCCCCGGCACCCAGAGCACGTCGAGCGCACCGTTGTCGTTGACGACGCGGGCAGCCACGAACAGGAAATCCGAGAGACGGTTGAGGTATTTCACGCAGGCCGGCGAGACCACCTCGTCGGGCTTGGCTGCCAGCTCCACCGCAAGTCGCTCGGCGCGCCGGCACACGGTGCGCGCCAGGTGCAGGGCCGCGGCGGCCGGGGTTCCCCCGGGCAGAACGAAGGACCGCAGGGGGGCCAGTTTTTCGTTGAGCCCGTCGATCTCGGCCTCGAGCCGATCGACCTGCGTGTCCACGATCCGGAGCGGCTCGTATTTCAGCGGCTTGCCGGTCGCCGGCGTCGCAAGATCCGCACCGAGGTCGAAGAGATCGTTCTGGATGCGGCCCAGCATCGGGTCGATCACGTGGCCGGTCGTATGGAGGCGCGCGAGCCCGATACAGGCATTGGTCTCGTCTACGGTGCCATAGGTCTCGACGCGCAGGTCGAATTTCGGCCGCCGCTCGCCATTGGCGAGACCCGTCGTGCCCCCGTCGCCGGTGCGCGTGTAGATGCGGTTCAAAGCCACCATGGAGCACCTTCGGGAGCTAAGTGCAGAGGCCTCCGGGCGAAGCCGCCATGCTCGGGCCTGTCAAAGGCTCAGACTCGTCGGCGCGAGTCCTCAGAATGTGTAACCGATCCGCGCGCCCACGTTCGTAAGGCCACGATTCTGGGGGCAGAGGCCCGCATTCGACATATGCTCGATGGTGGCCATGACGCTCCAGTTCGTGGAGAGCCGGACACCCACTGAACCCGATTCACGGAAGAGGGGCGAGCAACCGAGAGCCGCCTCGTTGTTGGGGACACGCGTCTTCGAATCCGCCGTATTGCCGTTGTGAACAGCGCCGCCGAAGGAGCCTTCGACGAAGAGCCACGAGGTGAGGTCGTAGGTCCAGGTCAGGCCCGCATAGGCAAAGCTGGTGTCACCGCGGAAATTGATGCTTCCACCCACATGTGGCCGCGGGATGAAATAGCTCGTGAAGAGGTCCGCAGCCGTGAACGGTTTGGAGAACAGAACCTCGCCCGTGAGATTGGCCGAGCCCTCCTCGGGTCCGCCGGGCTCCTGGGCCGAGCCGCCAAGGCGCACCTCGGAGAACAGATTGGGCCGCCCCGGGACGACGGCATCCGGGAGCTGGATACCCGCCGGCTGCCGCACATCGGCTGCGGACGCACTCGTCGCAACTCCCAGGGCGATCCAAAGCCCGGTGCCGACGACCGCGATGCCACGCATGGGGACCCCTCTTGTTGTTCTTGAAGCGCAGGTGTTCGTTTACCATGCCATTCATAGGCGCGTTCGGGTTGCCATGCAAGAATGTGGCAAGTCGGTGTCACGCGCCGGCCAGGTGCGATTGGCATGCGGCTGGCATCTGGCCGGTCCCGGGCACGAGCGAAATACCAAGATTGATCAGTAACTTGCCCCCGGTGAACCGGTCGCGGGGACGCCATGGGCGGTGCGGCATCAGGGCCGGCCCAACGCTGTGGGAAGGTGTGTCAGGCCAAAGCGCGGCGTCGTGGAGAAGGACCGGGACCGTGGCTCACGGCCATCGGGTCAAGTCGACCCTGCCGAGGTGATGGCTCCCGCGGAAAGCTGCCCGAGTGGGGCCGTCAGATCGCCCGCCACCAGATCACGCCCATGATGACCACAATGGCAACGAATTGCAGCATCACGCGCAGGCGCATGAGGTGCTGGGCCCGGCTGGCACTGCCGCCGCGCATCATGTTGACGAGGCCCATGAGCAGGACGATCGCCACGGCGGCCACCGCCACCGGAACCAGGGCATTAACGACAGTGTCCATGGAATAGCTTTCCGGGAGGGATCACCCCGAAACCTGGCGTGAAGGCGGCACGGCCGCAAGGCGGTGCGACGCTGGCGCCCGGCCGGCGGGACGCCAACATCATCCTTCCGAATCCCGTCGCCCGGGCGACCCTGCTAGCGGGGCCGCAACAGGCGCTCGAAATATTCGAGTTCCTCCCGCGGACGTGTGGCCTCGCCGAGCTTGCGCCGCAGCTCCTCCAGGATCCGTTGCGCCCGCTGGCTCGGCGACTCGCCGGCCCGAGGCACCTGCACGCGGCCGTTGTCCAGAACGTCGCGGTTGCGCGTCGGCCGTCCGAGCGGATCAGTGTCCCGCTGCGAGGCCTGGCCGCGGCCCATCGGGTCGCCCTGGCCGGGCTCGTTGCCGGCTTGCTCGTTGCCATCACCGGGCTGCATCATTTGCTGCATCTGCTGGGCCATGCCCTGCATGCCGCGCTGGAGACCTTCGAGGGCACGCCCCTGGGCATCGACGGCCGGACCATCCTGACCTTGGCCAAGGGCGCCTTCGGCATCGCGCATGGCCTGCTCGGCATCGCCAAGGCCCTGCTCGCCCTGCATGCCCATGCCGCGCATGCGCCGCTGCAATTCCTGCAGCCGCTCGCGCAGGGCCTGCTGGCGCTGGCTCAAGCCCTGACCCTGGCCTTGCCCCTGTTCTCCGTTCTCGGCCTGCTCCTGACCTTCGCCCTGTTGGCCCTGCTGTCCCTGTTGGCCCCGCTGTCCGCGTTGCCCCTGCTGACGCTGGCCTTGCTGCCCCTGCTGTCCCTGCTGCCGCTGTCCGCGTTGACCCTGCTGCATCCGGCGCTGCTGGCCGTCGCGGAAGGTCTCGTCCCGCAATTGCTGCTGCTCGCGGGCCATGGCCTCGAGGTCTTCCATGGAGCGCTGCATCTCCCGGGCCATCGGGTCCGACATCCGGTTCCCGCGTTGTGCGGTCTGGAGATTCTCCATGATGTTGCGCAGCTCCTCGAGGAGGCGCTGCGCCTCGGCCATGTCGCCGCGGCGCATGGCGTCCTCCATCTGCTGCATCATCCGGTTGAGGTCGTTCTGCGTGATCGTCCGCTCCGGCTGCTGCGCATTGGGGTTCGTCTCGCCCTGCTGCTGCTGGCGCTCCATGCGCTCCGCGAATTCGCGCAGGAACCGATCCATGGCCTGGCGCAGCTCGTTCATCAGGCGCTGGATCTCGTCCGGGCTGGCGTTGCGGTCCATGGCCTCGCGGAGGCGTTCCTGCGCGGCGCGGAGCTCCCGCTCGGCGTCGCTGAGGTCGCCATCCTCGATCTGGACCGCCATGGACCAGAGCCAATCCGCCACTTCGACGAGATCGGGATCGGCCTTGGCCCGCCGGAGCCGCTCGGCAGCGGTCCTGAGGCCCATGAACACGCCCCATTGTTTGGTGTAGGTCTCGGGGGCGATCAGGAGTGCGTCGAGTGCCACCTGCACACGCCTGCGGTCGTCTGGATCGAGCACGAGCTTGCGCCGCTGCTCCACCAGGGCCTTGGCGAGCGACTTGGTGAAGGGCCGCTGCGGCAGGGTGAACTCGATGGTTTGGCTGCGCCCCTCCTGGCCCGCATCATCCTTGGCAATGAGCCCGAGCTTCACCCGCGCCCCGGCCCAGGGATGGGTCGTGAGGTCCACGGGCACCCGGGTTTCGGCATCCTCCGACGAGGTGTCGGGGACCGCGACCGGCAGGGTCGGGGCCGGCACGAGGGTGCGCTTGCCGGTGAGCGCCTCGCCCTTCTCGATGGTGCCTTCAGCGGATGAGATCCCATAATCGTCCTGGCCTCGGTAGATCAGGGTGAAGGCGCCGCGCTGGTTGACCTCCGGGGGGCCGACCCAGGCGATCTCGGGCGCCTTGTCGGGGATGGCCTCCACCTTCAGACGCACCGTTTGGGCCAATCCGGTCTTCACGGTCAGCTCCGCGTCTCCGTCCAGCGTAAAGCGCTGCTCGCGCAGGCCGGCGCGCTGGTTCTCGGCAGCCGGTTGCGCCGTGAGGCCCCGGCCCGGCTCGATCGCCACATCACCCTCGCCCGCGACCCGGATCACCACGGTGGAGCGCACTGGCGCGCGCAAGCGCTGCTCGCCGCCGGCGAGGTCGATCATCAGGGGCGGGGTTCGCGTGTAAAGCGGCGGATCGATCCAGCCGTCGACCCGGAAGCTCGGCCCGGCCGCTTTCGCCTCCCGCCAATCGAAGGCGGCCGTCAGGCGCGAGCCGAGCTCCGGCCCGGCCACGAAAGCGCTCGCCACCATGGCGAGGATGCTGGCGGCGCGCACCGCGAAGCGGTCGCGCCGCGGCATGTCGGGGCGGGGCGCCGCGACCCGCAGCTGAGCGATAGCGGCCTCCGACCGGCGGCGGTGCAGGTCCCACAGCGCGCGGCTGCCCGGATCGCTGTTGCCGAGTGCCAGGGTGTCGTCGAGCGCGCGCGCCGGACCATGGGGCAGGCCGGTATCCCGGTCGAGCCGGTCGAGAGCGCTCCTGCGCCCGGGGAGGCGCAGCCGGGTCAGGGGCCAGAGCGACAGGATAAAGGCAGCCGTGAACAGGCCCATCCCGGTCGTGCGCATGAGCGCCGAGGCATCGACCCAAAAGCCGAGCCAGGACACGGTCAGAAACAGGAGCAGGATCGCGAGAGGAAACCACAGGCGTGGCCACGCATGTTCCCACCAGAGCGTCCACTGTGCCTGACCGACCAGGCGGTCGAGCCGCTGCTGGAGGGCATTTCGCACCGGTTTCGGAGCGGGCGACACCGGGCCCGGGCTCTCGCTCATGCGCAGACTCCCACAGGCGGTCTCCCGCCGAACATGCCCCGAGAGCTAACCTAGCACGGGGTCCAGCCGTGACCAGCGGTCAAATGGGCACAGAAGCGTGAGGATCGTCGGGTGAGAGCCGAGCGTCGTCCCGGGTCTCGTGCGCTCTTAGAGCCAGGCCGGCAACCGGTCGAGGCCGATAAGGTCATCGTAGCTCGGCCGCGGGCGGACGACGGCGTGCGAGGCACCCTTCACCAGCACCTCCGGGACGAGGAGGCGGGTATTATAGGTATTCGACTGCACGGCTCCGTAGGCGCCGGCCGTCATGACCGCGAGGAGGTCGCCTGGCTGCACCTCGGGCATCTCGCGGGCGAGCGCCAGATAATCGCCGCTCTCGCAGACCGGCCCGACCACGTCCGCGCAGATGCGCCCTGCTGTCCCTCGCGCATCCACCACGGGCCTGATCTCGTGGTGAGCATCATAGAGGGTCGGGCGGATGAGGTCGTTCATGGCCGCATCCACGATCACGAAAGACTTGCCCTCGCCGGCCTTCACGTAGACGACCCGGGTGACGAGCACGCCGGCATTGCCGGCGATGAGCCGCCCCATCTCGAAGACGAGCTTCAGGCCGAGGTCCTGCGTGTTCCGCTTGATGATCGCGGCATAGGCGGCCGGGTCGGGCGGAGGCTCGTTGTTGTCGTGGTAGGGGATACCGAGGCCGCCGCCGACATCGATGTGGTGCAGCCGGTGGCCGGCTGCCATGAGGTCGCGGGCCAGCTCGGCGAGGAGCGCAGTCGCGTTGTCGAAGGGCTCCAGATCCGTGATCTGGCTCCCGATATGCATGTCGACGCCGGTGACCGTGAGCCCGTCGAGGCTCGCCGCATGGGCGTAGATCTCGCGGGCGCGGGTGATCGGGATGCCGAATTTGTTCTCCGAGCGGCCGGTCGAGATCTTGCGGTGGGTCTTGGCATCCACGTCCGGGTTGACGCGGATCGAGACCGGCGCGCGCGTCCCCTTGGAGCGGGCGACCTCGGAGAGCGCATCGAGCTCGGACTCCGATTCCACGTTGAAGCAGAGGATGCCGGATTCGAGCGCGAAGGCCATCTCGGCCCGGGTCTTCCCGACGCCCGAGAACACGATGCGCTCGCCCGGAACGCCGGCGGCGAGCGCACGCCTCAGCTCGCCCTCGGACACGATGTCCATCCCGGCGCCGAGATTGCCGAGGGTCCTCAGAACGGCCTGGTTCGAATTCGCCTTCATGGCGAAGCAGACGAGCGCATCCCGATCCGCGAAGGCCTCGGCGAAGACACGGTAGTGCCGCTCAAGGGTGGCCGACGAATAGCAGTAGAACGGTGTCCCGACCTCGTCCGCGAGGGCGCGGAGGTCGACATCTTCGGCGTGCATCACGCCAGAGCGGTAAGTGAAATGGTGCATGGGACCGGATCGAAAGAGCGCCTTTGGGCAGCGGAGGCCCGGGGCCGGAGGGGGAGGGCGGCTAAAGCAGGGGGTCGAGCACGAACGGCCTGCGTGGGCGCGAGGGCTCGTCGGTCGCTTTCGGCCGAGCGGTTCCGATAGGCGCTGCAACGACTGCATTATTGCCCGAGGGAGTCTGGGCGGTCGCGGACGGGCTTTCGAGCGGGCCGCGCCGGCCGCAGGCCGACAGCGTCACGAGCAGGAGGCCCGCGGCGACAAGGGCGGGAGCGAGAGATAGGCGAGGGGGCAACATTGAAGGCTCCGGAGGCGGCGGCACCATAACGGGAAGCTGCGCCCGATGCGAGGCCCTGGACGCAGGCGTTGTGGGGAAGTCGCGAGCGTCGCAGGAGGCCGCTGAGCTCTTGAGTTCTCCCACACCTGTGGTCACATGGCATCCATGATCGAGACGTCCCGCCGCTCCCTGTCCCGCACTGCCGTCCTGGCAGGTCTCGTGGCCGTTGCGTTCGCCGGGGCCGGGGCCGCCTGGTACGGCACGACGCAGGCGGAATCCGGCGTCGGAGCGCAGTGCCGGGCCGCAAGGCCCGTGGCAGAGCGGCTTGCTCCCCTGGCGAGAGGCGAGGTCGCCGCGGTGTCGGCGAGCGAGACGCCGAAACCCATGCCGACGCTCGCCTTCACGGGTCCCGAGGGGCAGCCGATGACGCTGGCGGACCTGAAGGGCAGAACCCTCCTGGTGAACCTCTGGGCCACCTGGTGCGTGCCCTGCCGACAGGAGATGCCGGCCCTCGACAAGCTCCAGGCGGAGCTCGGCGGGCCCGATTTCGAGGTGGTGGCAATCAACGTCGACACCCGCAATCCCGACAAGCCGAAGGCTTGGCTTCAGGACAACGGCATTCGCAAGCTGGCCTATTACGCGGATGGCAGCGGCAAGCTCCTGCAGGTGCTTCAGCGCAGCGGTCACGTCGTCGGGCTTCCGACCACGGTGCTGGTCGACCCCGAGGGTTGCGAGGTCGCGGTCCTGAAAGGGCCCGCGGAATGGGCGAGCCCCGACGCTCTCACCCTGGTTCGCGCGGCCCTGGGGCGGGCTTCCTAGGGCGTCAGGGCTTCACGAACGCGCCGTCCGCATCTGGCACCCCGGCCTCGCCGGAATAGGGCGGTTTCGACAGCCTCCAGGGACGGTCCATGGCCCGGCGGGCCTCGCCGCGTTTCAGCGGGCGCAGGCTGCCGTCGGCGAGAACCTCGTCGATGATCAGGAATCCGAAGCCGTGCAGCATGACGGCCGCCGTCTTGGTCGCAAGATCGTCGCCCCGGAGCGTCAGCGAACCCGCGGTGTAGACCGCCTCCAGGATGCTCTTCGGATGCCGGCTCGGCCCTGCGGTATCGCGACGGCGGAAAGCCACGACGTTCGAGGCTGGCTCGATCATGCTCAACACCCCCAGGTAGCGCGCCGCCTTGTGCTTCTTCTGCGGCAGGGGAGAGTGTGCGGAAAAGCGTAGCCGGAGGGAATGCGACAAAAGAAAGGGGCCCCGAGGGGCCCCCGATCGTTACGGCGCCGCGGAGAGCCCTTGAGCGCTCCGCATCAGGCGATTGCCGTCCTGGCTGCGAACGGCCCCAACCGGTAGCCGAATGGAAGGCCTCAGGCGCTCTGCTTGAGCGTGATGCCCTTCTCGGCGAAGAGTTGCTGCAGCTCGCCCGCCTGGAACATCTCGCGGGTGATGTCGCAACCGCCGACGAACTCGCCCTTCACGTAGAGCTGCGGGATCGTGGGCCAATTGGAGTAGTCCTTGATGCCCTGGCGGATATCGCCGTCCTCGAGCACGTTCACGCCCTTATAGGGGACGCCAAGGTAATTGAGGATCTGCACGACCTGGCCCGAGAACCCGCACATGGGAAACTGGGGCGTGCCCTTCATGAAGAGCACCACGTCGCTGGACTTCACTTCGTTATCGATGCGGGTATGGGCGTCAGTCATCGGAAAGTCTCCTTCAACAGCATCATTTGGAGCCCCACTGGGCAGCATAATGCTTGGCTGATCAGTTGATGTTGTATTTAGGTGGGAACGGCTGGCCAGTCTCCGCATCGAATGCGAAATTCGTAAGACGCCAGCCTTCGTCGGTCATCTTATATATGAATCGGAAATACAAAAAGGGGTGCTGCTCGTTGAGCATGTACTGGTAGATAACGATCTGGCGAATTGCCCCGCCGTAATTCCGATCCACAGCCACTGCTCGGAATTTAGCCCGCCGCCTCTCGAAAGGGGTGAGATACGCCTGTAGTCCAGAGACTTCACTATTAGCGGTTGCTTCGGCGAGGGCATCCGCGAATGCCTTGGCACCCTCTGCCTCGAAGATATCAAGGACTCTATTGGCCTGTGCCAGAGGATCAAGCACCCTAGGCTGCGCCTTAGGTGGCACGACCCCGACGAGGAGGCTGGCAAAAGCAGATATAAGCACGCAGGTCAGCCGCATCATCAGTTCAACCAGAAAGCGTGATCAGAACTCAATCCTGCGGCACGCTCGTCGTCAGCGCAAGGGCGTGGAGCACGCCGCCCATACGGCCCTGAAGCGCGGAATAGACCATCTGATGCTGCTGGACCCGCGACTTGCCCTTGAAGGCCGCGGAGGTGACGGTCGCGGCATAATGGTCGCCGTCGCCCGCTAGGTCCTTGATCTCGACCTGCGCATCCGGCAGCGCGGCCTTGATCATGTTCTCGATCTCGCGGGCATCCATCGGCATCGTGGGTCTCTCGGTTTCAGGCGGCCTGGCCGGACATGAACGTGGGGAGCCATCCCTCATGGGCGGCCTTCAGCTCCGCCAGCGATATGGCCTCGTCGCCCGGGAGAATCAATGAATCCCCGCCCGTGACACCGAGGACCGCAGCGGGGATCCCCAGGGCTTGCGCCTCGTAGAGGATGTCCGGGGCATGGTCGGGATCGACCGCCAGCACGTAGCGGCCCTGGTCCTCGCCGAACAGGAATGCGTGGAGGGGAATCCCCTCCGGCGCGCCGATCTCGGCCCCAATCCCGCCCGCCATCGCCATTTCGGCAACCGCCACGGCGAGACCGCCGTCCGAGCAGTCGTGAACCGTGTCGACCTGTCGGGACCGGATGAGCTGGCGCACGAAATCGCCGTTGCGGCGCTCCACGGCGAGATCCACGGGCGGCGGAGCGCCCTCCTCGCGGCCGAGGATCTCCTTGAGGTACAGGGACTGGCCGAGCCAGCCCTGCGTCATGCCGACGAGCAGGATCGCGTCGCCCTCGCGCTTGAAGCGCACGGAGGCGTGCACCGTCACGTCGTCGAGAAGCCCCACCCCACCGATCGTCGGGGTGGGCAGGATGCCCTGGCCGTTGGTTTCGTTGTAGAGCGACACGTTGCCGGACACGACGGGGAAGTCGAGGGCCCGGCAGGCCTCGCCGATGCCCCGGATGCAGCCCACGAACGTGCCCATCACCTCGGGCCGCTCCGGATTGCCGAAATTGAGGTTGTCGGTGATCGCAAGCGGCAGGCCGCCGACCGCCGTGATGTTGCGCCAGGCCTCCGCGACGGCCTGCTTGCCGCCCTCCACGGGATCCGCCTCGCAATAGCGCGGCGTCACGTCGGTGGTGAGCGCGAGGCCCTTCGGGCCGTCGAGCACCCGCACGATGGCGGCGTCGCCCCCGGGGGGCTGGACCGTGTTGCCGAGGATGAGGTGGTCGTACTGCTCCCAGACCCAGCGCTTGGAGCAACCGTCCGGAGAGCCCAAGAGGCGCTTCAGGGCATCGGCGTTCGGACCCGGCGCCGCCACGCTCTCGGGGGTGATTTTCTGCTGATAGGTGTTGGCGAGGTGAGGGCGGTCGTAGACCGGGGCCTCGTCGCCGAGCTCCTTGATCGGCAGGTCCGCCATCACCTCGCCGTGGTGCTTCACGACGAACCGCAGCGTGTCGGTGGTCTGGCCGATGACCGCAAAATCCAGGCCCCATTTGCGGAAGATCGCCTCCGCTTCGGCCTCCATTCCCGGCTTCAGGACCATGAGCATGCGCTCCTGGCTCTCCGAGAGCATCATCTCATAGGCCGTCATGGCCTCCTCGCGGCAGGGCACCTTTTCCAGCCACAGCTCCACGCCAAGGTCGCCCTTGGCGCCCATCTCGACCGCCGAGCATGTCAGCCCGGCCGCGCCCATGTCCTGGATCGCGATCACGGCGCCCGACTGCATCAGCTCGAGGCAGGCTTCCAGCAGCAGCTTCTCCGCGAAGGGGTCGCCGACCTGCACGGTCGGACGCTTGTCCTCCGACGCATCGTCGAACTCCGCCGAGGCCATGGTGGCGCCGTGGATGCCGTCACGGCCGGTCTTGGATCCGAGATACACGATCGGGTTCCCGACCCCCGTCGCGGCGGCGTAGAAGATCTCGTTCGTCTTCGCCAAGCCGACAGCCATCGCGTTGACCAGGATGTTGCCGTTGTAACGCGGGTGGAAGCCCATGCCGCCGCCGACCGTCGGCACCCCGAAGGAATTGCCGTAACCGCCGATGCCGGCGACCACGCCCGAGACCAGGTGCCGGGTCTTCGGGTGATCCGGGTCGCCGAAGCGCAGGACGTTCAGCGCCGCGATCGGGCGCGCGCCCATGGTGAACACGTCGCGGAGGATTCCGCCCACCCCGGTGGTCGCGCCCTGGTAGGGCTCGATGAAGGAGGGGTGGTTGTGGCTTTCCATCTTGAACACGCAAGCCAGGCCGTCGCCGATATCGATCACGCCTGCGTTCTCGCCCGGCCCCTGGATCACCCAGGGCGCCTTGGTGGGCAGGGTGCGCAAATGAATCCGGGAAGACTTGTAGGAGCAGTGCTCGTTCCACATCGCCGAGACGATACCGAGCTCCGTCAGGGTCGGCGTACGGCCGATGAGTCCGACGAAGCGCTCGTACTCGTCAGGCTTCAAGCCATGTTCCTTGACGAGCTCCGGTGTGATCTCGACGGTGTTCCGCATGGTTCTTTCTCTCTCCCTCCCGGCTGGCCGGGGAGGGTTATGCCGCCGCCAGGCTCTCGAACAGGCCGCGCCCGTCCGTGCCGCCGACGAGGTCATCGATCAGGTTCTCAGGGTGCGGCATCATCCCGAGGATGTTGAGCTTGTCCGAATAGATCCCCGCAATGGAGTTCATGGAGCCGTTGCGGTTGGCATCCGCGGTCACGTTGCCCTGCGCGTCGCAGTAGCGGAACGCCACGAGGCCCTCGCCCTCGATCCGGGCCAGGGTCTCGGCGTCGGCCGTGTAGTTGCCCTCGCCATGCGCCACGCAGACGTCGATAACCTGGCCCCTCCGGTAGCGCCGGGTAAAGGCGGCATCGGTGCGCTCCACCTTCAAGGCTTGGCGGTGGCAGATGAATTTCAGGTTGGCGTTGCGCATGAGGATCCCGGGCAGGAGGCCCGATTCGCACAGGATCTGGAAACCGTTGCAGATGCCGAGCACCAGCCCGCCGCGGGCCGCATGCGCCCGCACCGCGTCCATCACTGCGGCCCGCCCCGCGATGGCACCGCAGCGCAGGTAATCGCCGTAGGAAAATCCCCCCGGCAGAACCGCGAGATCGGTGCCCGCCGGCAACTCGGTCTCGGCGTGCCACACCTTCTCGACCTGGGCGCCAGCCTGGGCCAGCGCCTTGACGACGTCGCCCTCGCGGTTGGATCCGGGGAAGACGATGACAGCCGCTTTCATGACTTTCTCCACGTCATGGCCGGACCTGTCCCAGCCATTCACGCCCGATGCCGTGCCTCAGGATGCGATCTCGACCCGGTAGTTCTCAACGACCGTGTTGGCGAGGAGCCTTTCGCAGGCCGCCTTCAGGGTGGCCTCGGCCTGGGCCCGGTCAGCCGTGTCGAGTTCGACGTCGAAGACCTTCCCCTGGCGCACGCTCGCGATCCCCTCGACCCCGAGGGACTTCAGCGCCCCCTCGATAGCCTTCCCCTGCGGATCGAGCACGCCGGTCTTCAAGGTCACGGTCACGCGGGCTTTCATCGGGGCCTCGTCGGGATGGGGGCGGGATTGCGCCAACGCCATACGGCGATCCCTTGGCGAGCACAACACCATACGCTGTGCAAGACTGGGACAAGGGACGAACCCGCGCCCTTGAGCGGGCGGGGAGAGGCATCTCTAGCCAAAAAAGGCCGGGCTAAAGGCCCGGCGCTTTACACTGATATTTACCTTTTACATCAGTGATCTGCGGCGGCTCATGTGCCGTTTGTGTGCCGGTCAGGTCTAGGGGAGCAGTTCCCGGGCGATCACATCCATGACCGTGCGGTGATCTTCCGAGGGGAAGAGACGGCCGTACCGGTCCATGATAAATAAAAAACGGCCCTTGCGGGCCGCAGTGATAAGATCGTCTTGCTAGGTTGCTAGGTTAGAGGTTGATCAAGTCAACACTGAGAGTAGGCATAAATGAATAGTCGGCCCTAAAAGAATCGGTGGTCCACCTTGTAGTATGAGGCGTTTCATCTTCAAAAGTGACAGGGGTAATTGGATTGCCAAGCTGAAGATCGATGCCGCTTAGAATTTGTTGGATGTCATCTACAAATTTATTGCGAGCGTCTATCTTAAAGCTTACGCTGCCGCTTGCAAGATCGCCCGTAGTCGCAAGCACCGTAATCTTGATTCCGCGGAATTCAAACGAATCGCCACTTGTGAGACCCCCGGTTGCAAAATCTCCAGCAAGCCCTTCAAGCTGATTCAGAATTGCCGCTTTTCTCCACGCTTTCATAGCCATATCTCCTCTAAACACAGTGATCCAGTTGCCCCCTTTCTGCAACCACTACGTTTAATTTACTAAAAATCGCAGAATGGGATGATTCAGCACTACCCGTCGCCTATTTTTCAGTCAAGCTTTAGAGACCAGCTCGAAGTGAGGTGAGGAGCTATACGATAGGTGAATGTTCATCCTTAGCATCATGGGCCTACCTCGCCCCGCCCGCTTTGCTCAGTTTGCTTGGTAGCATCATCTTAGCCCTTCGAGCCCCGCGCGACTTTCACAAGGCGCTTGTAACCTCATCCCTGGTTCCGCGATCTCACACCCAGCCCGTCGCCGTTCTCCAGGGCGAACTCGACATCAGCAGCCATATGGCGGTGAGGTATACGCCGCCGACAGCGGCTGCTCTGCTTAGCAGCGACGATCCATAGATAGCTCATGAACAAACAGGAAACCTCTGCGGTGAGTCATGTGCCAACCATGTGACACGGACCTCCCGTGAAGCAATGGGAACGCCCGCCGAAATCCACCGGAAACCGTTGGAGCAGCTAGGATTTAGGCCGAATCAGGCAAGGGCTCACGTGAACTGGCAGTAATCCAATCTAAGCCTCTGAACTAGCTGCTTATTCGGCCAAATCCCAAAAAGCAAAGGCCGGGCTGACGGCCCGGCCTACGCAAAAACGTCGGTTCGCGTCGCGATTATTGCACCAGGCGCGGGCCGCTCCCGTTGGGGTTCTCGTTCTCGGACAGGATCCCCAGCCGCCGCGCGACTTCGGAATAGGCCTCGATCAGGCCGCCGAGATCGCGGCGGAACCGGTCCTTGTCGAGCTTGTCCTTGGACTTCATGTCCCAGAGGCGGCACGAGTCGGGCGAGATCTCGTCGGCGACGACGATCCGCATCATCTCGCCTTCCCACAGGCGGCCGCACTCCATCTTGAAGTCGACGAGCCGGATCCCGACCCCGAGAAAGAGCCCGGAGAGGAAATCGTTGACCCGGATGGCCAGCGCCATGATGTCGTCGATCTCCTGGGGGGTAGCCCAGCCGAAGGCGGTGACGTGCTCCTCGGAGACCATCGGGTCCCCAAGGGCGTCGTTCTTGTAGTAGAACTCGATGATCGAGCGGGGCAGCTGGGTGCCCTCCTCGATGCCGAGGCGGGTCGAGAGCGAGCCTGCCGCTACGTTCCGGACCACCACCTCGAGCGGGATGATCTCGACCTCGCGGATCAGCTGCTCGCGCATGTTGAGCCGGCGGATGAAGTGGGTCGGCACGCCGATATCGTTCAGGTTCTGGAAGACGTATTCCGAGATCCTGTTGTTGAGCACGCCCTTGCCGTCGATGATCTCGTGCTTCTTGGCATTGAAGGCAGTGGCGTCATCCTTGAAATGCTGGATGAGCGTGCCGGGCTCAGGGCCTTCGTAGAGGACCTTCGCCTTGCCCTCGTAGATGCGACGGCGGCGGTTCATAGGCGTATACCGTGGTTTGAGGAAATCCATCGAAGGGCCGGGGCTCCTGGAAAACGAAAAGGTCCGCGGCCTGCGCGGGCAAGGCGCAACCGGCGGCCCGGCTCGGGCGCAACCTACTCGAAGCCTCGTTGAAGCACAACGAGATTGGCGGAAGGGTCCGGGCCGGGTGAGATTGGAACTCTATATAGGGGGTGAAGCGGACTTTCCCAAGGCACCTCGGCGGGCAGTGGCCCGAGGGCTTCCCTGGTCTGCTTCCCTGGTTTCCTGGTCTGGCGATCCGCTCCACCCGCGCATATATGCCGGAAAGCTCGGCGGCCTCATCACCCCGGGCGCGACCCAACGACACCCCAGGGGAGCCCATGACCACCTTCGACGACCGCAAAGACGCCTTCGAGAAGAAGTTCGCCCATGACGAGGAACTGCGTTTCAAGGCAACGGCCCGGCGCAACAAGCTCCTCGGCCTCTGGGCCGCCGGCCAGCTCGGCCATACGGGGACGGATGCCGAGACATATGCCAAGACTGTGGTGATGGCGGATTTCGAAGAGGCCGGCGACGAGGATGTGCTCCGCAAGGTCCGCAAGGACCTCGAGGCCGGCGGCAAGACCATGGGTGAAGGCGAGCTGCGCCGTACCATGGACGAGCTGATGGCCCGGGCGATCGACGAGATCAAAGCAGGGCGGTAGGGGTTTACCCTCCCTAGAGATGGGAGGCGGTCGAGATGAGGGGCCGGTCAGGACCGGTGAATGGCCCCGATAGAGCCCTCCTCTCACCGCAAGCGAGGGGAGGGAGCCAAGAGACTTCGTGCTCCACTGTCCGGCTGCCCTCTTCCTGTCCGTAGGTGTCCATGTCCCCCATTGCTACCCTCGCCGCCCGGCTTCGCGCCGGGGAGACCATACTGTCCGCCTGGAGCGCCATTCCGGACCCCCAGGTCCCAGCAATCCTGGCACGCGAGAGCTTCGATGCTGTTACGCTCGACATGCAGCATGGCGGCTTCGACGTTGCCGCAGCAGTGCGGGCGATTCCGGGGATCGCTGCTGCCGGGAAGCCCACAGCGGTGCGGATCCCGATCGGCGATTTCGCCGCCGCATCCCGCCTCTTCGACGCCGGGGCGGCCGCGGTGATCGCACCGATGATCAATACTCTGGCCGATGCGCGGGCGTTCGCGGATTATACGAAGTATCCGCCGGTGGGAGCCCGGAGCTGGGGCCCGTTCGGAGCAATGGCGCTTACCGGGCAAGCCCCGGACGCTTACTTCGCCGGCGCGAATGGAACCAGCCTCGCCTTCGCCATGGTGGAGACGCGGGAATCCCTCGCAATCATCGACGAAATCCTGGCGGTGCCCGGAATCGACGGCCTGTTCCTCGGGCCAGCCGATCTCTCGGTGGCGTTGTCGGGAGGCGCAGGTATCGACCCTGATCACCCGGAAGTCGACCATGCCCTCGATCACGCAGTGCGCCGCGCCAGGGCGGCCGGCAAGTTCGCAGCGGTCTACGCTTTCACCGGCGATCGCGCCGCTGCCATGTTCGCCAAGGGCTTCCATGTCTGTGCGGTCGGCATGGACATCGCCTATCTCCGGGCAGGAGCCCAGGGCGCCATCATGGCTGCGCGAGGCTGAAGCAGAGCGGCATCGCGCTGGATGGAACAGCCGAACGACCGCGGGCTCCTCGCCCGGGTCCATGCCACATGGGAATAGGCCCGGGCGGTTCTACTGCGGATATGGCAGCCCGAAGGAATGGGCGAGGAAGAGACCGCCCTGCCGCAGGGCCTCGCCGTCGATCCCATGCGCGACTCCGAGCGAGAGGTGCCACTGGCACGGCACCTCGGCGGCATTGAGCCCATCCATCGTCAGGAACAGGGCATCGATCGGGATCACATCGTCCTGGTCGCCATGGACGAGGAGAATGGGCGGCTTCGTGCGCACCTGCCCCTGCAGGCTCTCGGGGCCCTTGCCCTCCTCCAGCACGACCATTCCGGAATAGCCCACGATCGCGGCTAAAGGCTCGGCCCGGCGCAGGCCCACATGGAGCGCCATCATGGTGCCCTGGCTGAAGCCCACGAGAGCGAGCTTCGAGGCCGGCAGCCCGTGCCGCTTCAGCTCCCCCTCAAGAAAAGCCTCGAGGCCCGGTCCCGCCTGGTTCACCCCGCGCCAGCGCTCGTGCGGGTCCCGGAAGGTGAGGGAGAACCACTGCCGGCCCATGGGGGCCTGCCCGCAAGGCTCCGGCGCATGCGGGGCCACGAAGGCCGCGTCCGGCAGCCAGCGCTGCCATTGCCGGCCGATCTCGATGAGATCGTTTCCGTCTGCGCCGTAGCCGTGCAGAAACACCACGAGCTGCTTGGCGCGACCCGAGAGTGGGGCGAGGCGCGGGCCGTCGATAAGGGCCATGGAGTGCTCCGTCGGGGATGCGAACCCGCGTCCCGGTACAGGAGCGGGGAGGCAGGAACAAGCCCGCCGCAGGTCTCCTGGCGCGTCCTCCGGCGCCGTCTCAGCCCCCGAGCGGCGCTCCTTCCCGCGCCTTGGCGATGCGGTAGAAAGCCCAGAGCACCTTCGCCGCGACGCCCCGCCACGGCCGCCAGGCTTCCGCTAGCACCGCCAGCTCCCGCGAGGAAGGCCGTGCCTCGAGATCGTAGGCAAGCCGCGCAGCCTCCTGGAGCGCGAGATCCCCTCCCGGAAAAGCGTCGGCGTGGCCGAGGCAGAACAGGAGATAGACATCCGCGGTCCAGGGGCCGATCCCCGACACGGCGACCATGAGCCGGTGGGCCTCGTCGGCCGAGAGGTCGCCCAGGTGTTCGAGCGGCAGTGCACCCCCTTGCACGGCCTCCGCCGCCGCGCGCAGGGTCCTGACCTTCGGGCGCGAGAGCCCGACGCCCCTCAGATCCTCGTCGGAGGCCCCGAGGAGGGAGGCGGGGGACAGGACGGGAAAGCGCTCCTTCACCCGTCCCCAGATGGCGCTCGCGCTCGCAGTCGAGACCTGCTGCCCCACCACGATCCAGGCGAGCCCCTCGAATCCCGCCGATCGACGGCGCAGGTGCGGCATCGCGCCCTCGCGCACGAGGCGCGCCATGACGGGATCGAGCCGGACGAGCGCCTCGACTCCGACCTGGAGCGCCGCGTCCGAATCGAGAACCGCGACCGGCCCGCCGCTCCGTGGATCCTTTGCGGCACTTGCCGGCCCATCAGCCTTGAGGGCCGCCTCTGAATCGGGAATGGTCGACATCAGGACCTCGTGACTCGCGCCGGGGAATCGCCCGGAATCAGCCCGTGACGCAACCCGTCTTCCGCTTCGCGCCGAGCCCGAACGGGCGGCTCCATCTCGGCCATGCCTATTCCGCTCTGCTGAATGCGGATCTCGCCCGGCGATGGGGCGGGCGCTTCCTGCTGCGGATCGAGGACATCGACATCACCCGCTGCCGCCCCGAATACGAGCAGGCGGTCTACGAGGACCTCGCCTGGCTCGGACTCGCTTGGGAGCAGCCCGTGCGACGCCAGTCCGACCATTTCGCGACCTACCTGGCCTCGTTCGCGCCTGTGAAGGGGAGGGGGCTTGCCTATCCCTGTTTCTGCAGCCGAAACGACATCGCCCGGGCGGTCGCCAGGCAGGAGGAGGCCTGGCCGCGCGACCCGGACGGGGCCCCGCTCTATCCCGGCACCTGCCGGGAATTGCCGGCCGCTGTCGCGGCGGATCGCATCGCTCGCGGCGTCCCGCATGCCTGGCGCCTCGACGGGACGGCGGCCTTGCGGCAGGCTCCAGGTCCGCACCTTTATGTCCGCTTCGACCTGGACGGTGGCACCGAGCCCGTGACGGCTGATCCCGCACGCTGGGGCGACGCCGTGATCGTGCGCAAGGAGATCCCGACGAGCTATCACCTCGCCGTCGTCGTGGACGACGCCCTCCAGGGCGTGACCCATGTGGTGCGGGGCACGGACCTGGAAGCAGCGACCGACCTTCACGTCCTGCTTCAAGCGCTCCTTGGCCTGCCGACGCCGCTCTACCATCACCACGCCCTCGTCAGGGATCCGGAGGGGGACAAGCTCTCCAAGAGCGCCCGATCGGAATCTCTGGCGGACCTGCGCGCCCGGGGCGTATCGGCGGAGGCGATCCGGCGCCGGCTGGGCTTCGGGACCTGAGCCGGTCCAGTGCGCTGCACGATCCCGATGACCGGCCGGAGAGCACCTGGGAGAGTTGCGGATGACCCGTCATAGGACGCGGCAGGGATCGGAGGCCGGTCAGCCCGCCACGCCGAGGACCTGTAGCCACACCGTGATGGTGACGAGCGCGAGCCCGGTCGAAAGGGCGATCGAACTGGAGGCCAGCGCGACACCCTCGCCATAGCGTTGAGCGAACAGGTAGGCGTTGATGCCGGAAGGGCAGGCCGCGAACAGGACCGCAACTCCGGCCCAGGCCCGGGGGATATCGAAGACATAGACCGCCAGCACCATCACGACGAGCGGGTGCAGCACGAGCTTCAAGGCTGCGATGAGACCCGGCAGCCGCCACCCGGCTCCCATGCCATAGCGCCGGAGCGCAATCCCCATAGAGATCAGCGAGCACGGGATCGAGGTGCCACCGAGGAAGTCGATGATCTGCCAGAGCGGCCCCGGGATGGTGCTCACGACCGGTCGCAAGATGGAGCCAGCCGCGATCGCGATGATGATGGGGTGCGTGACGAGGCGCTTCAGGATTGCGAGCGGCGAGGCCTTCCGGCCTTCCGCGAGCAGCGTCGCGAGCGTCATGGTGACTGGAAGATGCACGGCGATGAGGAGGAAGAGCGGCACCGCGCCCTCCTCGCCATAGGCCTTGAGGATCATCGGGATGCCGACGAGCACCGTGTTGGCCTGGCCGGCCGAGAACCCCGCCACCACCGCGGCCGTGCCGGACAGGCCGAAGAAGCGCCGCGCAGCCACCGTCGCCAGTCCCCAGACAATCGCCACGCCCGCAAAATACGAGATCCAGTAGCCCCAGGGCTGCACAGCCGGAATTTCGGCCCGAACGAGGGTCCGGAAGATCAGGCACGGGACCGCGAGCGTGAAGACGAAATCCGAGAGGCCCTCGCCCGTTCGGTCGGACAGGACCCCGGCCTGGCGGGCTGCGTACCCGATTGCGATCAGTCCGAAGACCGGCAGGACGATCGCGAGTGAGGCCAGCATGCGTCAGCGCCGCTTCGACGGATGTGGAACGACGTCATGCTCTCCGTGTGATCGCATCCCGGTCACGCTTCACGGCCCCTGTCGCACAAGCCCGCGCTACCGCAACTCGGCCTGTTGTGCGAGTCGGTTCGATTGGTTCGCGCGGAGCAGGAGCGCTTCCACTTCCTCCCGCTGACGCTTGAAGTCGGCGAGTGCCTTGCCGTCGAGCTCTCGCCCGCGCGGGAGCCGGATCTTCATCGGATCGACGAAATGGCCGTTGATCATCACTTCATAGTGGAGATGCGGACCAGTCGAGAGGCCCGTATTGCCGACATAGCCGATGACTTGCCCCTGCCGCACGCGCACGCCGGGCTTGATCCCGCTCGCGAAGCGCGATTGGTGATTGTAGGATGTGACGTAGCCGTTGGCGTGCTGGATCTCGATCCGGCGGCCGTAACCGGAATCCCACTCGGCCTTGAGGACGGTACCGTTGCCCGCAGCAAGAATGGGCGTGCCGATCCGATTGGCCCAGTCCACACCGGTGTGCATCTTCGCGTAGCCGAGGATCGGGTGACGGCGGTATCCGAAGCCGGAGCGCAGGATCCCATCCGCAATGGGCTTACGCACGAGGAACTTCTTCAGGGACCGTCCGCCCTCGTCGAAAAAATCGACCGAGCCGTCGTCGGCCTGGAAGCGGAAGACCCGCCGAGGCTCACCGTTCACCGTCAGAGCGGCATAGAGGATCTCGGGAGGGCTGCCCTCGTCCTCCTGGCTGTAGAAGAGTTCGAAATTATCGCCGCTCGCGACGCGGCGCTGGAAATCGACATCGTAGCCGAAGATCCGGACCAACTCCTCGACGGTGCTCCGCGGAAGATCATTCTTGAGGGCCGTCTCATAGAGGCTCTCGTAGAGACGGATGCCGCCCCGGCCCTCCTCGTCTTCCTCGTCCTCCCCGCTGGAGGGCACAGTTTTCTGAATCGTCTCGTCCCGTGGCGGCGTCACGGCGACGAACACGCCCCGGTCGTTGGTGGCAGCGATGCCTTCGACCCCACGTTCACCGAACAGGGCCACCCGGACGATCCCCTTGCCGTCTCCCGGCCGCGGTCCCGGAGCCATCAGGATCCGCATCCGCTGGCCTTCGGGAAGGGTCGCGATCTTCACTGCCGTTCCGAGGGCGACGCTGATGGAGCGGATCTGATCTGGAGTGGCACCGAGTCCCCGCAGCACCATCTCGAGCGTTTCGCCCCGCTTGAGCGTCACATCCCTCTCTTCGATCAGGGGGGGCGTGGCACGGGGATCCGCCTTCGGGAGAGTCGTGACGTTCTCGGGAACGACGCGAACTTCGATGGTATTGAAAGGGTTGTCGGAGCCGCCGGCAAAGCTCAAAGGCCCGTCGAGCCCTGCCGGCTGGCCGAGGGTCCGCGGCAGGATGAGCTGGGCCGGGATCGGAACGGCCGTTCGACGTCCGGCCTCCGCTGCGATCCGACGCTCCTCCTCGAGGAGGGCAGCTACGTCCTCGTCCGTCAACCCGGCGGCCGTCGGATCGAAGGAGACCGTCGTGAGGTCGCGTTTCACCACCGAGACCTCGGCGTCACTCACCTCCGGGGTCGGCTCCACATAGCGCTCGCCGCTCTCCTGAGCGAAGAGCCGGGCGGGATTGAATGGGGGGATGTCTGTGGCGTAGACGCCTGCCGTCAGCGAAAGGTTCGTCGCCACCCGGACGAACTGGCGGACGCGGATGACCTCGCGTTCGTTCGTCCGGATCGTCGTCGGAGCTTTGAAACTATATTTCGCGGAGGCGACCATCTCCTGACGCACAAGCTTGTCGGCTTTGCGGGAGAGCGTGCCGCCAGAGCCAGCGACAGGAGGCCGGCTCGGAATCGTCCCGGCTTTCTCGGGCGGTGTCGCGAAGGTCAGCGCACCCTGGAGGGCAATATAGATCGAGGCCCCGATCAGGGCTCCTCCGGTGATCCCCGTCAGGACGCTTGCGCCGAGCCACCTGAGATTGATGTCGCGCCTGTCCACATCCTCGGCATTGCTGCCACTACCGTTGAGGGGCGGCTCGTGGCCGATGTCGGTCCCCGTCCCACTGGCCACCTGGGTCATGGGCTCGCTCCGTTCGGAGAGGGGCTCGTGATTGGAATGTCGTCGTGCCATCAGCTACGCAGGATATGCCGGGATGCGGTTCAGGTCCGGGACCGGACCGATTGCCATGTCTTGTCTACTCCGCTTCGGCTACGGCGGCGAGGGCAGCTCGACCGAATTGTCGAGGGGCATCGCAGCGAAGGCGCAGCGGTGAGGGCGGTCCTTCAAGCACCACTATGTCGGGACTGAGGCGCCAGTCCACGTGTGGGCTTCGCCGGCCGGACGGCTCCGATGATCCGGAGATGACAGGCAAGGACCCTGTTGACAGACGTCGATCACCGGATCTATAAGCCCCCCCATCGACGCCGCCGCTGATGCGGGCCGGCGCCAACCGCCTTCTTGTACATGCCGGAATGCTTGCTCGACCTCGGTCGGAAAGAATTCTGCTTTGCTTGAGGGTCTCGTCTTCGGACGAGGGGGTCATCGGCTCTGAAGATTGTTTCAGGGATGTGTTGACACGGGGTCTTGGTGAACTTATATCGGGTTCATCGGCGGTTTGGTTGGGCTCTTGGATGAGGGTCTGGCCGGGCCTGTGATCGCGGACGACGGCGGCCTTGGACCGGCTTTGGGCTGGTGGGGGTTGCGTTGTTGTCCTTTGCTCTTTGACAAGTTGAGACTGAGAGAGAGAAACGCAGGCGGCGGTGTCCTTGCGGCTCTGTGCGGCGACGCATGGGGCACGAGAGAGACATCGGCCTTGTCTTTGCGTTTTGAGAGCTCACAGGTTCGGTGGAAACGCCGGGCCGTTGTGAGGACTCTGTCAAGAACGTTTTGAGATTTGGTCGAGATTGAACTCTTCAACTTGAGAGTTTGATCCTGGCTCAGAGCGAACGCTGGCGGCAGGCCTAACACATGCAAGTCGAACGGGCCCTTTCGGGGGTCAGTGGCAGACGGGTGAGTAACGCGTGGGAACGTGCCCATCGGTTCGGGATAACCCAGGGAAACTTGGGCTAATACCGGATACGCCCTTTTGGGGAAAGATTCATTGCCGATGGATCGGCCCGCGTCTGATTAGCTTGTTGGTGAGGTAACGGCTCACCAAGGCGACGATCAGTAGCTGGTCTGAGAGGATGATCAGCCACACTGGGACTGAGACACGGCCCAGACTCCTACGGGAGGCAGCAGTGGGGAATATTGGACAATGGGCGCAAGCCTGATCCAGCCATGCCGCGTGAGTGATGAAGGCC
>JAESFH010000226.1_pt1 | contig 29726 bp, 24 predicted proteins | sample 9269381 | NCBI WGS metagenome assembly JAESFH01 (sample SAMN14504062, study PRJNA617094) | algae metagenome | isolation source: Aphanothece sp. CMT-3BRIN-NPC111 and co-occurring heterotrophs from well... | place: USA: Clark Mountains Wilderness, California | collected 2010-04-18
TCTCCGTCACGGCAATGATCACGATCGTCGTGATCGCCAGTACGAGATACCCGGTCGAGAGCGGTACGAGGGTGCCGTCGTAGGCCTGCCCGACCCCATAGCCGATCAATGCGGCCGCCAGGGTGGAGATGGAGCCGACGAGCGACGAGGCGGTCCCCGCGATGTGGCCCTGCGGCTCCATGGCGAGCGTGTTGAAGTTGGAGAAGATCATCCCGACCAGGAACACGATCCCCGCCAGCAGCAGTAGGTGAGCCCATAGAGGCCGATGCCCATCACGAAGCTGAAATCGCAGCCAACCGCGAAGTTTCGGTTGGCGAACGCCTTGAGCTCCACGAGCGGATGCCGTGCCGTGAAGGAGCGCCAGAAGAACGCAATGCCTCCCGCAATGTAGACGATTGCCGAGATCAGGACCGCCTCATCCTGCGGCCAGTCGTTCGTGGGCCCCTCCTCCAGGGTGAACTCGAGACAGCCGAGGAACGCGGCCATGAAGCCGAGGCCCCACCAGTCGAAGGTCTTGAACAGAGACAGGTCGGACTCGTCGAGGTCGATCAGCAGATGGGTCGAGACCGTGACGAGGATGCCGGGGACGATGTTGATGAGAAACAGCCAGTGCCAGGAAAACAGGTCCGTGAGATAGCCGCCGATGGTCGGCCCGACGGTCGGGGCCAGCGTCGCCACAACCCCGATGATGGGTGACACGATGGGGCGCTTCTCGGGCGGGAAGATCGCGAAGGCGGCCGCAAAGACGGTCGGGATCATGCCGCCGCCGATGAAGCCCTGCAGCGCCCTCCAGAGGATTATCTCGTCGATCGATCGCTCCAGCCGCCGCTGCGGACTTCCTGCGCAAGGAACTCGCCAGTTCGGGCAAGATCATCAAGGAAACCGGGATCGAGCCGCAATAGGCCGGGCACTGGCAGCGGGCGGGAGCAGGTTGGGCCCTCTCGCAGCTGCGGCCGTCGTACGACGACAGGATTTCACTCAGACGAACCCAGGTCAGACGGTGCGGCCTGGCTTCGATGCGTGGCAGATCCCGTCACGTCGGGCTCTACCCCTTGGAAGATGCATGAAGAGCCCGCTGGAGAGCAGCAATCAAGTCCCTGGGGGAGAACGGCTTGAGCATAAGCTCACCCTCGAACGGCTCGTTGCGCTCCAATCTCTCGCTGTAGCCTGTCATCAGGACGATCGCTAAACCGGGCGCTGCCGTCTTGGCGGATTTGGCCAGGGTGATCCCATCCATATCCCCCGGCATCACGATATCGGTAACGAGCACGTCGAACCGGCCGCGGTGCAGCATCGCCATTGCTTCCGAGGCGGCGAATGCCTGCTGCGTCCGGCACCCTTGCTCTTCGAGAGCCGTCGTCGCTAGAGCCGCGATTTCCCTGTTGTCGTCGACGACAAGCACGTTCAGGCCTACAGGAATCCGAGGCAAGGATGCATCGTCCGCTTTGGCGGCATCAATCGGAGCATGCGAATGCGGAAAGATCAGCGACACTGTCGTGCCCTGCCCGGGTGTGCTGTCGAGCGTCAGCCTGCCCTCCGACTGGTGCACGAAGCCGTGCACCTGCGCGAGCCCCAGCCCGGTCCCTTTGCCGACGTCCTTGGTCGTGAAAAAGGGCTCGAAGACGCGCGCCGCGAGCTCCGGGCCCATACCTATGCCCGTGTCACTCACCGTCAGGCTCACCTCGTCGGCGGCGGGCATGTTTTGCGTTCGTATCCGGAGGACTCCCCCATCAGGCATGGCATCTCGGGCATTCACTGCGAGGTTGATGAGAGCGACCTGAAACTGGTCCGCATCGATCCTGACCGGCCAGAGCTCGGGGCTCAGGTCAAACTCCACGGTGATGTTCTCGCGTAGCGAGTGGGTCAGCATGCTCCCCATCTCGACTATGAGACGATTCAAATCGGTGACTGCTGGCAGGAGCGCTTGACTTCGACTGAACGCGAGGAGTTGCTGCGTGAGCGCTTTAGCGCGCTCGGCAGCGTGAAGAGCATTGTCGATGTAGCGACTCCGGCGATCCTCCTTGGCACGCCGAAGCAGGTCAAGACTGCCTACAATAATGGTGAGGAGATTGTTGAAATCGTGAGCGATGCCTCCCGTCAGGCGACCCAATGCCTCCAACCGTTGCGTATGGTGAAGCTGTGCCGCCGCCGCAGCCTGGCGCCTCAGGGCCCATACGGCCCCGCCCATTGCCAGCGTCAGGACCAGAGCGAAGCCGAGCAGAGATGCGATAACCGGTGATCGCAACGTCGTAAGCCGACTATCCAAATACCCCTGGTCGAATGCGACCAAGGTAAAGAATGGATAGCGCTCAGATGTTGCAAAGAACCCTACCCGCGAGACAGCATCGATCGTGGTTTGCCCGTCGATGCGCCCGTTCCGTTCTTCGATGATTTTCCGAAAGCGTGGCGAGGCCGAAACGTCCTGCCCGTAGCTGATGTCCGCGGCGCTGCGCACGCGCACGATGCCATCATGGCCTGTCAGCGAAATGGCGCCCTTTCCGCCGATGTTGAGTCCCCCGTAGAACGAGATAAAATCTCTCAAATCGTAGGACGCAACTAAAATTGCCTGTATCTTTCCCTGCTCATCCCTGATTGCGCGCGTAAATTGGATTGTCCAGAGGTTCGACAGTCGGCCGAATACCGGGGCGCTGATATAGAGACCGGATACGCGGTTCTCCCGATGAACTTTAATGTGCTGCCGGTCGGAGACATCGACGCGTTCCGCATTGGGATCTATGCTGTTGACGAATGATCGTCCGTCCGCGTCGACGACAGTCAGCTGCACGATCGCGCTTGGCAGGTTGAGGTTCCGGACCCGCTCGAACAGCTCGCGCTGGGTCCATTGGGGCGAGAACGCCGCTCCGAAGTTCGTCAGAAATCCATCGATCGAATCCGAAGTTCGCTCGAAATTAGCCAAAAGCAGCCGCGCCACCTGTTCAGCATTTGTCGCTGCGTCGTTCTCGACCTGACGATCCATCTGCCGAAGCGTGTTAACGCCGACGAGTACAACGCCAATGCATAGTGTCGCCCATACGCCGACAGCGATTAAGGCTGCATGCTTTCTGCCGACGAACTCCGCAACACGGCGCAACTGCTTGAATCCTTCGCCTCTGTCTCATGCTCGGCTGTCCCGACCCGGTCGGCGGGTTGGAGCGGTCTGCTTGTAATGCATTTCTTGTCTGGGTCTAGGAGCCATCCAGGCGTGGGGCTCCTATGCTGCTTGACATTGAACCCATCCTGTTGGTGGATTTTGGACGGGGTTCGCCGAAAGAATTGATCCGAACCGAAAGGGCTTGAACCGGCGGGGCGGGAGACTAGAGCACCCATGCGACGGGATCGGTGTCGAGGCTGGTCGAGCGCAGCCCTGCGCCGGATCTCGGCGAACTGCAACCCCTCGCATGCGGGCCGACAGGGCCCGTCGGCACAGCCGACGCCCCGATCAGATTCCCCGAAGCCGCGCGAAGGGCCGGAGTGTAGCCCGGTCATGAGCCTTTCATCTACGAGCCCATCCGGACGTTGTAACCGGGAGCCTGCGTCCGTTCATAGGCAGCCGCCGCCCGCACCACGTCGTACTCGCCATAGCTCCGCCCAACGATCTGCAGCCCGACCGGCATCCCGTCAGGAGCCAAGCCGGCACAGACGGACGCGGCCGGCTGGCCCGTCAAGTTGAACGGATAGGTGTAGAACACCCATGACACGATATTCCTGTCCGGCAGCGACGCCGGGACGTTTCGCCCGACTTCGAGCGACGAAACCGGCAGAACAGGTGACAGGAGCAGATCGTACTTCTCGAAGAAGAGCCGCATCTTCTCGCGAAGAGCGTAGCGCTCGAACACCTTGGTGTAGTAGTCGCCCATGTCCTGGGAGAGCGCCGTCTCCAGCACATCGGCGACTGCTGGGTCCAGCAAATCTCGTTGCTTCTCGACGATCGGACGCAACCGGGTCCCCACCCCTGCATAGAACTCCGCCATCCAGATGTCGGCGGGATCCTGATCGAAGACCTGCTCCACGAGCTCCACGGTGCAGCCAAGGTCCTCGAACCGGGAGGCAGCCCGCTCCACGACGGCGAGCACATCCGGATCGGGCCGCGCGTACCCCAGGGTCGGGCTGTACGCGACCCTCAGTCCGGCGACCGAGGCGTCACAGGCCCCTAGGACATCCGGGACGGGGCCCGTCACTCCGAAGGGGTCGCGGCGGTCCGGACCCGCAATGGCCGCGAACAGGAGGGCCGCGTCCCTGACCGAGCGTGCCATCGGCCCGACATGGGCCAGGGTGGGCGTTGCGGAGGTCGGCCACACCGGCACGCGGCCGGAATGCCCCTTGATGCCAGCCAGGCCGGTGAGGGAGCAGGGAATGCGGATCGACCCGCCTCCATCGGTCCCGAGCGCGAAGGGCGTCACCCCCGCGGCCACCGAGGATGCTGCACCGGCACTCGAGCCGCCGGGCGTCTTTTCCAGGTCCCAGGGGTGCCTCGTGATGCCCGTCAGCGGACTGTCGCCGACGGCCTTGCAGCCGAACTCGCTGGTGGTGGTCTTCCCGATGAGGATGGCACCGGCCGCCCTGGCGCGCTCCACGGCCGGCGCATCGGCAGCCGCGATGTTCTCCGCCATCGCTCTCGATCCGGAGGCGTAGCGCACACCTCCGACGGCCATCAGGTCCTTGGCCGAGAAGGGAAGCCCATGGAGCAGGCCGAGCGGAGCACCCGACATGACCGCTGCCTCGGCGACCCGCGCGGCCGCCATGGCCTCGTCTTCCAGAATCAGGAAGAACGCGTTGAGGCTTCCCTGCATCGATTGCGCCTTGTCGAGGGCGCGACGGGTCAGCTCGACAGGGGAGACTTCCTTGCGCTGCACCAGGCTGCGCAATCGCATGGCGCTCATGGAGTCGAAATCAGCTGACACGATTGTCTCCTCGGGCCCGTGTGGATTTGCGGATCCGGCCGCGTCAGACCAGTAGCTCATCGATCCCCGTGCGACGGCGCGATCGTCCCGATCCCTATCCACCATGGCGCGGTTCGCTGCCATTCCAGCCTTCAACATACATGAGTGCGCCTCCGTGTGCAGGCATCCCGGAAACGCCTCGGGCCTCCCTGACGGCAGGCGTTCCCGGCTCGAGAGGCTCGAGGCTATCCGACCATGGGCGCCGCGCGGTCAAGCCTCGATGGAACGGGAGCGCACGCCGGCCATTGTCCGATCGACCCGCCGTCCGGAGACCCTCTGCCTTGCCCTTGCCTCCCGCTTCCATCCGCATCGGCACGGCCGGCTGGAGCATCCCGAAGGAGCATGGGGCCGCGTTCCCGGTGGAGGGCAGCCACCTGGAGCGGTACGCCGCCGTCTTCGACGCCGTCGAGATCAACTCGTCCTTCTACCGCCCGCATCGCGTGGCGACCTACGAGAGGTGGGCGGCGTCGGTTCCGGAGACCTTCCGGTTTGCCGTCAAGGTCCCGAAGGCGATCACCCACGAGCGTCGCCTCAGAGGCGTCGATGAGCCGCTGGAGCGCTTCCTCTCGGAGGCGGCGGGACTTGGGGCCAAGCTCGGGCCACTCCTGGTGCAGCTTCCGCCCAGCCTGGCGTTCGAGCCGGGATCCTCAGACGTGTTCCTGCGGGAGCTGAGAAGCCGGGTCACGGGCGGCATTGTCTGCGAACCCCGTCATCGCTCCTGGTTTGCTCCCGAGGTCGAGAGCCTGCTCGATGACCTCCAGATCGCAAGGGTCGCCGCAGATCCGGCCCCTGCTCCCGGAGCTGGCGAGCCGGGTGGCTGGCGGGGCTTGTCCTACTACCGCCTGCACGGTTCGCCGCGGATCTACTACTCCCCTTATAGCGAGGAGGCTCTGACCGGGATGGCCGAGCGGCTCGCCCGTGAAAGTGCGGGAGCCGAAAGCTGGTGCATCTTCGACAACACGGCCGCCTTCGCGGCGACGCACGACGCCCTTCAAACCCGGAACCTGGTGCAGGCCGGAACATGATGGCCGGGTCATGGGCCCGCGGCCTGCCGCCGGGCTCGTTCCCGGAGGCCGCCGGCGGAAAGGCGAACTTCACCCTTTCAGAACCTCAGCATGGTTCCGGTGAGCCGGCCTATCCGCCAGGTCGGGGATGCGTCGTCAGCGGACGTTAGATCGTTCATGAGGCACGGCTAGAGCTGTTTCGACTTGCGTCGAATCAGCTCTCCTCTTGGTGTCGACGCGTTTTCTTCACGTGAGCCGGATCCACCTCACGCGAAAGCGCTCTAGCATCCTCGCCCGCGGACCGAGGCCGGCCGAGGCCGAATCCCGATATGCGCCTGTGCCGCGACAACAGAGAGGGGACGTATGTTCCCCCTCCACCAGTCACCATTTCGTCGCCATTGGCGAAGGCTGGCCCCGTGATCACAAGGCTGCCACCTCGGTCTCCCGCACCAATGCAGCCGTTTCGTCGAGAGTGACCCTGAAGCGCTCGACCATGTCGCGGACCTGGCTCTCCGCGATGATCAAGGGAGGGCAGAAGGCGATGATGTCTCCGATGGCCCGGATGATCAATCCGTGGTCATGGGCCCGGGAAAACACCTGCGCCCCGACCTTCCCGACCGGGTTGAACCTGGCCTTTGTTTCCTTGTCGGCCACCAGCTCCACGGCCGCGATGAGCCCGACGCCTCGAACCTCGCCGACGAGGGGGTGATCTTCCAGCGTGCGGAGTTCCGCCTGCATCACCTCGCCGACATACCGTGCATTCTCGACGAGGTTTTTCTCCTCGATGATATCGAGGTTTTCGAGCGCCACCGCCGTGGACACCGGATGGCCGGACGCGGTGAAGCCATGCCCGAACGTGCCGATCTTGGCGGAGTTGTCGGCGATGCCGTCATAGAGCTCCTGGCTGATCATCACGGCTGCCAGGGGCTGGTAGGACGACGTGATCTGCTTCGAGAGCACCAGGATGTCCGGATCGATCCCGTAATACTCGCAGGCGAACATCGTCCCGAGACGGCCGAAGCCGTTGATCACCTCGTCGGCGACGATCAGCACGTCGTAGCGGCGGCAGACCGCCTGGATCTTGTCCCAGTAGGTGGCGGGTGGCGGCAGAACACCGCCCGCGCCCATCAGCGGCTCGCCGATGAAGGCGGCCACCGTCTCGGGCCCCTCCTCCAGGATCACGGCCTCGAGCTCCGCGGCGAGACGGTCGGCAAAGGCCTCCTCGCTCTCGCCCGGCTCAGCGTACCGGTAGTGATGCGGACAGGTGACGTGCCGCACCGGCACGAAGGGAAGATCAAAGTCGCGCTGGTTGGCTGCAAGCCCTGTCAGGCTGCCCGAGGCGAGCGTGATCCCGTGATAGGCGTTGGTGCGGGCAATGAACTTCTTCTTCTGCCGCAGCCCCCGCGCGTTGTTGTAGTACCACACCATCTTGATGACGGAGTCGTTCGCCTCCGAGCCCGAATTCGTGAAGAAGGCGCGCTTGAGACGCTCGGGCGTCATCTTCACCAGCCGCTCCGCCAGCAGGACGGAGGGTTCGTTCGTCTTGTGGGAGAAGGTGTGGTAGTAAGGCAGCTTCGCCATCTGACGGCTGGCGGCATTGACGAGGCGCTTCTCACCAAAGCCGACGGCCACGCTCCACAGGCCGGCCAGTCCCTCGATATACTGCTTGCCCTGATCGTCGTAGACGTAGATCCCCTCACCTCGATCGATCACGATCGGCCCCACCTCCTCGTGCTTGCGGGCGTTGGTTGCGGGGTGGAGCACGTACTCCACATCGCGGGCATAGATCGAGTTCGGGTGTCCACGCATGTTGTATCCTATCTTTCCGGTGTGCTGAGGGAGATCACGGGCGACATGTAAATCGGTGCTCCCAACGCGTGCTGCGCCGTGCGAGCGATCGGCTATGCACGACGGCGGGGGTCATGGCGCGGCTCGAAGGGCGATCCGCTCCTGGCGCCAGCGCAGGAGAGCGGCCAATCCGCCGAGGCAGAGTGTGCCGATGATGAGCAGCAAGGCCGCGGCGACGACGGTTGGGCTGATGTTTTCCCGAATGCTCGAGAACATCTGCCGGGCCAACGTTCTCTGGTTGGGTCCGGCCACAAAGAGCGTGATGACGACCTCGTCCAGGGAGGTCGCAAAGGCGAAGACGGCGCCGGAGATGACGCCGGGAAGTGCCAACGGGAACGTCACCCGGCGGAAGACCATCACCGGCGTGGCTCCGAGGCTGCTGGCGGCCTTTTCCACCGCGGGGTCGATCCCCTGGAGCGACGCCGACACGCTCACGATCACGAAAGGAACGCACAGGACCGCGTGGGCGATGATGACACCCGCATAGGTGCTCGCGAGGCCGAGGGTCACGAAGAGCATCTGCATGCCCACGCCCAGCACCACGGCAGGCACAACCATCGGCAGAAGAAAGACCGTCCGCAGCAGATTTGCAAAAGGCAGGGCTTTCGACCGCATGCCCAAGGCGGCCAGCGTTCCCAGGACCGTGGAGAGCAGCGTCGCGCCGAGGCCGATGATCAGGCTGTTCACGATCGACAGGCGCCAGGCATCCGCGGTCGCGAGTTCCGTGAACCATCGGGCGGAATACGCCTCGATCGGATAGGTGAGAAAGACGCTGGACGTGAAGGCCAGGGGCAGGATCGCGACGATCGGCATGAGCAGAAACGTCACGATCAACACGCCGAAGAAAGCTTGGGCCAAACGCAACACTGTCTTACGTGCCCAGCAGCTGGGGAGACTTCGAGAGCCGCCCGTAGATGAGGTAAAGGATGATCGTCACCAGGAGCAGGACCATGCCGAGCGCTCCGGCAAGGCCCCAGTTGGCCGTTCCCGTCGCGTAGAACGCAATCACGGAACTGATCATCTGGTCGTTGGCGCCGCCGACGAGAGCGGGCGTGATGTAGTAGCCGATCGCCACCATGAAGACCAGGAGCGAGCCGGACAGCAGGCCAGGGAGGCTGAGCGGCAGCAGCACGCGCCAGAACGCCCGCAGGGGCCCCGCCCCCATCGATGCCGCCGCCTGCATGAGGTTCCGGGGAACGGACAGGAGGACGCTGTAGATCGGCAGGACCATGAACGGCAAAAGCACATGGGTCATGGCGATTACCACTCCGAGCCGATTGAAGATCAACGGCAAGGGGCTGTCGATGAGGCCGATCGCCTGCAGGGACTTGTTGATCAGCCCCTCGTTCTGCAGGAGCACGAACCATGCGGTCGTGCGCACCAGCAACGATGTCCAGAGCGGCACCAGGACCGCCATCAGGAGCGCCGTGCGCTTCCAGCCCGTCATGGCCGCGGCCAGCATGGCATAGGGCAGCCCGATCGCCGCGCACGCCACCGTCACGATGGCGGCCACCAGGAAGGTGCGGGCCATGATCAGCCGGTTGGCCGATGCGCCGGGGCCTTCGCTGACGATCGTCCCGTCGGTATCCCGTTTCATATCGATGGCTGCGAGGAGGTTGCGGTCCGTGTAGGGCGGAACCGCTTCCTTGATCGCCAGCCAGAAGCGGGGCTCCTTCCAGCGCCGATCAAGGCTCCCGAGATCAATGGGTTTTGGACTCGCCTCATCGCGGACGGCGTTCGTCGTGCGGCCGAGCAGGGTGCGGAAGCCCGATACGGCGCTGTTGAGGCGTCGAACCGTCTCCCCCAGAGCCTGCTGGTCATCGGCGCGTCTGAGATCCTCGACCAGGGCCTCCTGGACGGGCGCCGGCGGGAGGTCGCGCCCGTCCCACGACACGATGGCCGCAGCCGTCCGCGGCAGAACGCGGCTGACGGTGTCGTCGACGACGGCGGACATCACCATCGTCCAGAGGGGCCACAGGAAGAAGACCGCCAGAAAGGCCAGCAGCGGCAGGATCAGCACCAATGCGCTCAACCGCTCGCGTACGGGTGTCCGGTTCATGACGTGAGCACCGTACAGTCGCGGGGGTCGAACGATACGACAACGGGAGCTCCGACTGTCCAGTTGCCCGAGAGGCGCTCGCACCGCGCCGTGAAGCTGGAATTGCCGCGCGCCAGCTGCACCCGCATGTGATCGCCGTGATAGATGCAATCCGTGATCGTCATGCCGAGCGCGTTGTCCGCCACGGGACCGGCCTCAAGCCGCATCCGTTCTGGACGCAAGGAGAACCACGCCTTCTGTCCGACCTTCAATTCGGGGCCGGTCCGTACCTTTGCGACAAGCTCATCGCCCAGCGCGATGGTCGCCTGGCCATCGTGGATGTTGACGACATCGGCTTCGAACAGATTGGTCTCGCCGATGAATTGCGCGACGAAGCGCGTGCTGGGCGTATCGTAAATCGCGTAGGGCGTGTCGATCTGCTCGATCTTGCCGGCATTGAACACGGCGATCCGGTCGGACATCGTCAGGGCTTCGGATTGGTCGTGTGTCACGAACACGATGGTCAGGCCAAGCCGCTTGTGGAGGTCCCGGATTTCCAGCTGCATGTGCTCCCGCAGCTGCTTGTCGAGGGCGCCGAGAGGCTCATCCATCAGGATCACCCGAGGCTCGAAGACGAGAGCGCGGGTCAGGGCGACGCGCTGCTGCTGCCCGCCCGACAACTGTGAGGGGCGTCGGTTTTTCAGGTGACCCAGCCGCACCATGTCGAGCGCCCGTTCGACCCTCTGGGCGATCTCGGCACGGGGCAGCCTTTTCATCTCCAGGGGAAAGGCGACGTTTTCGGCCACCGTCATGTGGGGAAAAAGGGCGTAGTTCTGGAACACCACCCCCATCTCGCGCCGGTGCGGCGGCAGCTGGTCGATCCGCGTGCCGTCGAGCGTGATCGTACCCTGGGTCGGCCGCTCGAAGCCTGCCAGCATCATCAGAATCGTCGTCTTGCCCGAACCGGACGGTCCGAGAAGGCTCAGGAACTCGCCTTTGCGGATGGTGAGATCAAGGGAATCGATCACAACGTGCGAGCCGAAGCTCTTTGAAACCGACTTAAACTGAATGAACGGCTGCATAGCTCTCTGCTCTATCAGGCTCTGGTCGCGCCGCGGGAGGTCGCTGCATGTCGCACCTCATCCAGCCGGGAGCCGGATCTGATCGAGAAGACCCAAGCGGGAGGAAGCGTGAGGGGAGCCCGCACGCTTCCTCCATTTTCAAGTGACCAGCACCCCGGTTACTGGGCGAGCCAGGCGTTGAAGCGCTTGTTCAACTCCTCGATGTTGTCGATCCAGAAATCGGCGTTGAGCGCGACAGCGTTCGAGAGGTTCGCCGAGGCGGTGGGCAGGTCCTTTTGCAGCTCCGCCGGCACCTTCGCCGCGGCATCCTTGTTGGGCAGGCCGTAGGCGATGTAGTCCGGCAGCTTCACCTGATTTTCGGGCTGACTGGCAAAGGCGATGAAGTCCATGGCCTGGGCCTTGTTCGGGCTGTCCTTGAGCACCACCCAGCTGTCGATTGCATAGACGCTGCCGGGCCAGACCACCTTGAAGTTCTTGCCTTCCGTCTTGTTGATGCCCGAGATGCGTCCATTGTAGGCGGCGGTCATCACCACCTCGCCGGATGCGAGGAGTTGCAGAGGCTGTGCGCCGGATTCCCACCAAACGATGTGCGGCTTCAGCTGATCGAGCTTCTTGAACGCGCGATCGATGCCTTGCGGCGTTGCCAGCACCTTGTAGACGTCGGCGGGCGGGACTCCGTCGGCGATCAGGGCGAATTCGAGAGCATATTTGGGCCCGCGCCGGAGGCCGCGCTTGCCCGGGAACTTGTTGACGTCCCAGAAATCGGCCCAGGAGGTCGGCGCCTCCTTCAAGCGGTTGGCGTCGTAGCTCAGCGCCGTCGACCACACGATGGCGCCAACGCCGCAATCGTCGACGGCCGCGGGCAGGAACTTGTCCTTGCCGCCCAGCTTGCTCCAGTCGATCTTCTCGTAGAAGCCGTCGGCGCAGCCGAGCGCCAGTTCCTCGGCCTCGACCTGAACCACGTCCCAATTGGGTGTGCCGGCCTTCACTTTGGCAGCCAGAACGCCGATCCCGCCATCCCAGCTCTCTTCAAGAACCGGTTTGCCGATTTTCTTGGAGAAAGGCTCGAAGTATATCTTGCGCTGGGCTTCCTGGTAATTGCCGCCCCAGGAAACCACCGTGAGATCGCGCGCCTGAACGGCCGACACGCTCCAACCTGCGAGCAAGGCCGATATGCACCCGGCCGCCGAAAGCATTTTCATGGAATTCATCGTCCTGTCCCTCCGTATGGATTTTTTCCTCTGGGGGCACCGAGCATACCGTGGTGCTTCAACGGCTGCCAAGGCCATCCTATGGTGAGTATAATCACCAACACGGCCTTGTGATGCCCCCAACGGTTCAGCGGCTTCCTTTACATTCGGGTGATCAGTATGTGGGCGGCGTGACCGCGCTGAGGATAGTGCTTGTTCCGGGCGATACATTGCGGAAGCGATGAGGGATCCTGCTGTCGAAGTAATAGCCGTCGCCCTCGCCGAGAACCTGGCTTTGGTGTCCGACCGTGACCTCGACCGCGCCGCGGGTAACGACGCCGGCCTCCTGGGCCGAGTGGGAGTACGGCGCACCCGAATCCGCTCCGACCGCATAGGTCTCATGGAGCATCAAGATCTGGCGATTGGGGTGGTTCATCCCCAGCACCCGATGGGAGATCGTCCGCGCCTTGCCGATCTCCACCCACTCGCTGGCCGGATAGAACGGCGAATGGGGAACGCCCACGCTCATATCCGCGAAAAAACCGGTCAATGTGGTGCCCAGCGCATCAAGAACGGCGCTGAGCGTATCGACGGAGGGGCTCATGCGGTCGCGCTCGATCAGTGAGATCGACGAGTGCGAGATGCCCGATCGCACCGCAAGCTCGCGAACGCTCAGTCCCCGCCGGCGGCGCAACTCCCGTAACCGCGTCCCGATCTTCGGCATGTCTTTCCCGTGTGATCCCGTTGCCCTCATCACCGGCGCCGTCGCAAGAAGCCCGTCCCCGCGCCGGGCGCCAGACCGCCCGCAGCGCCGCCGCAGGACCACTCCTACCTTTGGTGAGTATTCTGATCAAGCAAGCCGTCCTGCCTTGAGGGCTGCGGCCCGATCTTTGTACGTGAGTGTGCAGAAGCAGAGAGCCTCCGATGCCGAACCTTTCAGCGAGCGTGCGCGCCAAGATCACTTTCCTAAAGGCCTCCAGGAGCGACACCGCGACGGACAGCCGTGAGATCGAGTCGACCGTCCGGGGCATCATCGCCGCCGTCCGCGACCGGGGAGATGCCGCGCTCACCGACTATTCGAGAACGTTCGACCAGGCTGAGGTCACGGCCTTCGAGGTGAGTGCCCAGGAGCGGGCGGAGGCCGTCGGGAGCCTCGATCCGCAGACCCGCCAGGACACCGAATTCGCCATCGAACGCGTCCGGGCCTTCGCCCAGGCCCAGCTGAGCACGATCCTTCCGCTCGAGATCGAAGCCCTGCCCGGCCTCCACCTCGGCCATCGGGTGATCCCCATCCGGACCATCGGGGCCTATGTTCCCGGTGGGCGTTACCCTCTCCTCTCGGCTCCGATCATGACGCTCGTGCCGGCGAAAGTCGCCGGATGCGACGAGGTCATCGCCTGCCTGCCGCCCAAGGCGCACCCGACCATGATCGCCGGCTGCCACCTTTCCGGCGCGGATCGCATCTTCCGGGTCGGCGGTGCCCAGGCCATCGCAGCCATGGCCTTCGGAACGGAAACCATTCCGCCGGTGGATAAGATCGTCGGGCCTGGCAACGCCTATGTGAACGAGGCCAAGCGCCAGGTTTTCGGGCATGTCGGCATCGATCAGTTGGCAGGGCCGAGCGAGATCTTCGTGGTCGCCGACGATACGGGCGACCCGGAGCTGATCGCCGTCGATCTCCTTGCGCAAGCCGAGCACGATGTGCGGACCCGGGTGGGCCTCATCACCACGAGCCGCCGACTGGCGGAGGCGACGCTCGCGGAGGTCGAGCGGCAACTCCAGGGCCTTCCGACCGCACCGGTCGCCGGTCCGGCCTGGCGCGATTACGGCGAGGTCGTGCTGTGCGAGGATGAGGAAGCCATGGTGGCTTACTCGGATTTCATCGCCGCCGAGCATCTCCAGGTCCATACAAAGGACCCTCACGCGACCGCACAGAAACTACGCAACTACGGCTCCCTCTTCATCGGCCCTCTCGCCAGCGTCGTGTACTCGGACAAGTGTTGCGGAACCAATCACACGCTGCCCACGATGGGAGCCGGCCGATACACGGGCGGTCTCTGGGTCGGATCCTACGTCAAGATCTGCACGCACCAGTGGCTGGACGAACGCGGCGTGGCCGCTGTCGCTCCGCCGGCGACACGGCAAAGCCAGAGCGAGGGCCTGGAGGGCCACCGTCGCGCGGCAGCAATCCGCATGAAGGCGACGTGAGGGGTTTGGGGCACCAGGCTGAACCCAGGTGGCAGGCGTTTCCTGCGCCGGCTGCAGGTACACGACGCAAGGCAGGCGAGCCTGTCGGCACGGCTCGTCGGGGCCCGGTCCGCCGCAGCCGGCGTTCGCAGTCTTCCGACGAAATGATTGGCGCAATAACGCAGTAACGTGAAGGGTCTACGTCTCGGGAAGGTCGGTGCGGATGGACGATGCGCGCGAATGCCCCTGAGCTGAGGCTGCCGCGCGCCGGTCGAGCCAAATAGCGCCGCTACAGATCACCGGGAGAGAGCCAGTGTCGGATGCAGCACCAAAGTGGCCCAAGAAGACCCGTGAGCTCCACAACCATCATTTCGATTCGACGATCTGGAACGACTTCGTCTTCCGTGACGATGACATCGTGATCGGCACTTACGCGAAGTCCGGCACCACCTGGACCCAGCAGATCGTGTCCCAGCTCCTGTTCCAGGGCGCCGAGGGGCTCGAGGTCGCCGAGATGTCGCCTTGGCTCGACCTGCGCGTGCCGCCCAAGGCGGTGAAGCTGCCGGCCGTCGAGGCCCAGACCCATCGCCGCTTCCTCAAGACCCACCTGCCTGTCGACGCCCTCGTGTACTCGCCCAAAGCCAAGTACCTGTATATCGGCCGCGACGGGCGCGACGTGGTGTGGAGCATGTACAACCACCACGCCAACGCGAACGACCTCTGGTATCAGGCACTGAACGACACGCCCGGCCGTGTCGGGCCGCCGATCGAGCCGCCGCCGGCCTCCATCCGCGACTACTTCGTGGGCTGGATGGAGCGGGAGGGACACCCCTTCTGGCCCTTCTGGGAGAACGTCCGCTCCTGGTGGGAGATCCGGCACTTGCCGAACCTGATGCTGCTGCACTTCAACGATTTGAAGGCGGACCTGCCGGGCCAGATCCGGCGCATTGCAGCCTTCCTCGAGATCCCGATCGACGAGAGCCGCTGGCCCGCCATCCTGGAGCATTGCAGCTTCGACTACATGAAGGCGAATGCCACGAAGAGCGTACCCCTCGGGGGCGCCTTCTGGGACGGCGGCGCCCAGACCTTCGTGAACAAAGGGACAAACCAGCGTTGGCGGGACACCCTCACCCCGGAGGATTGCCGCTGGTACGAGGAAACTGCGCGTCTCCAGCTCGGCGACGATTGCGCCCGCTGGCTCGCGACCGGCGAGCGCGCCGACAGGGCCCTGCATCTTCAGCCGGCCGCGTGATCCGGAGCCGCCGGCCGCGGGCGGCACGGCATCGGGGATCGTCCTGCACGGGGACGGCATCGCGGTCGGCCAGCGGCCCGAACCGCTCCCGGTATGAGAGTCGCCGGAGTCGAGGTCATCGTGGGACCGAGACGGGAGCGAAGATGAAGGCGCGTCGTTCCGCAGGGAACGCGAGGGCGGGATGGCCGTCGGCTTCCGGTCAGGGGCGGACCTTCCCTGCCCTCCTCCGGCGCGGGAAGGGCTGCCGAAAACAAGGGGCCGGAGGCTGCTGTTTGGCTACTCATCCCAGCGCTGCTGATCCGGGAGTTTCGGATATCCAACCGTGACCGCAGGTCGGTGTACGGGTCCGCGGGGCGTCCCCAACGCGGCGGGTTGGCGAGGAGTTTTGCCTCGCGCTCTTGCGCGAACTCGGCTCGGTCCTTATTTCAGGAGCTTCCGAGGGTCCGGGCCCCTCTGGCGAACGGGTCGCCGTTCGCGATGTCGGACTCCTTCACTTGCCCTTGCGCCCACGAGCGCGACCGCAACTGGAGGGTCCGTTATGGATACCACCACACAAGACATTGCCGATCCGAGCCTCCCGAACTGGAGTGAAGCCTACGTCCGGTACGCCCCTGCCCTAACTCCTGCAGCTCATTTGCAATCGAGCGGGAGGGCTTGAGCATGGACCTGTCCTGGATTTCGGATCCGACGGCCCTCGTCGCGCTCGCGACCCTGGTCGTCATGGAAGTCGTGCTCGGCATCGACAACCTGATCTTCATCTCGATCCTGACCAACAAGCTCCCGGAGCATCAGCGCGCCAAGGCCCGCCGCATCGGCATCGGCCTCGCCCTCTTCCTGCGGCTGGCTCTCCTCGGCACCATCGCGATCATCGTTCAGCTGACCCAGCCTGTGTTCACGGTCTTGGGGCATGCCTTCTCGTGGCGCGATCTGATCCTCATCGGCGGTGGCCTGTTCCTCGTCTGGAAGGCCACGAAGGAGATTCACCACAACGTCGATCCCACGCCGAACGACGACATGTTCGACACCGCTCGGGCGACGCTGGGCTTCGGCGCGGCCATCGGGCAGATTCTCCTGCTCGATCTCGTCTTTTCGCTCGACAGCATCATCACGGCCGTCGGCATGACCGATGAGGTGGCCATCATGGTGATCGCCGTGCTGGCCGCGGTGACCGTGATGCTGCTGGCCGCGGATCCTTTGGCCCGCTTCATCAACAACAATCCGACCGTGGTCATGCTCGCGCTCGGCTTCCTCCTGATGATCGGCATGACGCTGATCGCAGAGGGCTTCGGCGCCCACGTCCCGAAGGGCTACATCTATGCCGCGATGGCCTTCTCGGCCCTGATCGAGAGCCTGAACATGCTCTCCCGCCGGGCCTCCCGACGGCGGGATGCAGGCTCCTCGCCCGACGCGGAAGCATGACGGAAGCCGGAGGTCGCCCCTGCGGCGACCTCCCGATCCGGGCACGACGAAGCACCAGGCCGAACCTGCCCGCGCGAGATGCTGGCACGATCCTGGCGCCCTGCGCGACCGCACCGGCCGCGAACTCGGCAAGATGCGCAGCCTGCGCCCGGAGCGAGCGATCCGGCGTTTCGAGAAGCACGATCAAAGGGTGGCCGGCAGGATCTCAGCGTGACCCGGCCTCCGCGATCGTCCTCATCCCGAGGTGGAGCGCTGCCTTGACGGCGGCTGCGAGCACCTCCTTGGGCCGGCCGGAGAACCGATGCTCTTCCGCGACCGGATCCTGCCCACGCAGCGCCGCTCCAATGTAGACGAGGCCCGGTGGCTTGCCCTCGTGAGGCCCCGGCCCGCCCACGCCCGTGACCGATAGCGCTAGGGAGGCGCCGGGCGCCCGCTCCAGGGCGCCCGTGGCCATCCGGCGTGCAACCTCGGGATGGTAGGGGGTCTTGTCCTCGATGAGCCTCGCCGGCACCCCGAGAGCGTCGCTCTTGAGCGAGCTGCAATAGGTCACGAAACTGCCTTCCAGGATACCCGAGCTGCCAGGCGCTCCGGCCACGCAGGCGGCGAGGAGTCCTGCCGTGCAGGACTCCGCTGTCACAAGACGCAGGTCTGCCGCTTTCAGGGCCTCGGCGAGCTGATTGGCGAGATCCTGAAGCTCGCCAGAGAATCGCGACAGAGCCTCGTCGGCGCGCAGCACCGCCGGGCGGAACAGACGGGCATCGAGCGCATCGAGCGCCTCGTAGCGCTCAGCCGCAGGGTGATCCAAGCGGATCGGATTGACGCGCTTGTGCCACGTGCCGCGCAGGCGGCGCAGGACCGTCGTGAGGGCGGCCCGGGCATGCGCGTCGTCGCCGATGTCCAGCACCTCCACGAGAGCCTCGCCGGTGAGACCCGGGTTGCGAGCCAGCGCTTCCAGGAGGGCGAACACCATCGTGTCCCATTCCAGATAGCTCACGCCGATCTGCGCCTCGTCGCCGCCGCCGATCCCGAGCCCGTCGGTCGGGTTGGCCCGCCAGGTGCGCTCCGGAACCCCATAGGCGCGAGCCATCCAGGGCACCTCCCACGACTTGATGAGCGACTGCACGGGCGCGAGATCGCCGACGTCCCCGTGCAGCGTCCAGAATCCGGCCCCGAGCTCGGAGAAGTTGTCGGTGCTCGCCACGATGCCGCCGAAGCGATGGGCCTGGTCGTAGAGCGTGATCATGCGCAGCCTGGCGCGGACATTGCCGCGGCGCGTGCGCAGCCGCTCGTCGTCACCGGAGCCGATGCCGGCGTCGAGAACGCCAAGCTCGGCTACGACGCGCCGGTACGGCTCCGACAGGTCCAGGTGCAGGTGTTCGAGCCCGAGGGCGTGACAGGCCTCGACCCCGCGCTCGGTCTCCTCCGGGTTCTGCTCGATGGGCAGCGTGAGGCCGATGACCCGCCATCCGGCCCGCTTCAGCAGGGCGGCCGTGAGAGCGCTGTCGACGCCGCCCGACATACCCAGGACCGCCGTCGAGACCCCAGCCTGCTCCCGGTAGGCGGCCACCTGCGCGACAAGCTTTTCGCCGACCGTCCCAAGCTCCGGCTCGGGCAGGAACAAACCACTCTCGATCTGCTCCCTGAGCCTCCGACCGAACCAGGGCGACAGAGGTCCTCGGCGGGCCTGGCGGGAGAGATCGAGGATATCGTCCTGAAGCGCCATGCCGGTTCCTTCTCAGAGCTCGCCTGGAGTATGGATCAGCCGGGGGACCTGGCAAGGAGGCCGGAACGCAGATCGAAACGCGGGAGCCTGCGTGGCCCGCTGATGTTGCCCTCCGGTATCTCTCCGCGGGGTGCCAGGGTGAAGGTCACACCTGCGGTGCCGTGCCAAGGCCCCGGGGCTTGCCCGGGCGCCGGCCCACACGGCACGCGCGGGGCAGGCGGCTGGCAGCCGGACATTGAGCGTGACGGGATGGGTCGCGGTGACCGCCCTCTACTCCTCACGCCCTCAGCCTCCCTCAAGCCGTAGAAACCTCGGGCCTCAGGCCCTCCCGGAGCTTGCCGTTGCAGCCCTCGTCGGTCACCATTCCCCAGAGGCCATCGAGCTCGATCCCGAATGGCTCGGTCGCGCGTCGGAGTTGCTGGGATCGGGACCGAGGCGGCGGGTCGTGTGAACATCGGCCCGTCCAGAAGATGAGACGGACAGTCGGAGGCGAGCTTCGTCTCATAGATCCGCGACCGTGGAGAGAAGCGACATGCCAGGTGACGACGCGAGCGGCTTCGGGTTTGCCTCACCTCAGGATGTGCCGATCCCCTACATGCAACGGGTCCGCACCTACTACCAGTCGCTTGGCTACGGCCCGCCCTACGAGTGGGCCCACTATGCCGAGGTGCCCTTCCAGCCCTTGAGCAAACCCTTGAGCCGCTGCCGGATCGCGCTGATCACGACGGCCGCTCCCTTTCAGCCCGACAAGGGCGATCAGGGTCCGGGCGCCCCCTACAACGCGGCCGCCAAGTTCTACCAAGTCTACTCGGGCGACACCGACCGGGATCACGATCTGCGCATCTCCCACATCGCCATCGACCGCCAGCACACCACAGCCGGAGACCAGGCGACCTACTTCCCGCTCGCGGCTCTTCGCGACGCGGCGGCCGCCGGCCGCATCGGGTCCCTTGCACCCCGCTTCCATGGCGCTCCGACCAACCGCAGCCATCGCGTGACGCTGACGGTCGACGGCCCGGAGATCGTCGCCCGCTGCACGGCCGACGCAGTCGATGCGGCTGTCCTGGTCCCCAACTGCCCTGTCTGCCACCAGACCGTGAGCCTCACGGCTCGTCTCCTGGAGGCGAGCGGGATCGCGACGGTCATTGCCGGCTGCGCGAAGGACATCGTCGAGTATGTGGGCGTGCCCCGCTTCCTGTTCTCCGACTTCCCGCTCGGGAACGGAGCGGGCAAGCCCGGCGACCGGGCCTCGCAGGCGCTCACCATCGAGCTGGCCCTCCGCCTTCTCGAGAGTGCTCCGGCGCCCAGAACGACCGTGCAGTCCCCGCTGGTCTGGAGCAGCGACCCGAGCTGGAAGCTCGATTACTGCAACATCGAACGGCTCTCCGCGGAGGAGATCGGCCGGCGTCGCGCCGAGTTCGACCGCCAGAAGGGCATCGCGAAGGCCCGTCAGGAAGCGGACGGCGTCGCCTGAACGACCAATACCTGACCGCCGCCCCCGCCCCGCAGAGGCCAGAGCCATGCCGCAGCCCGAACCGTTCCGTCTCCACGTTGCCGACACGGCCATCGCCGACCTTAAGGACCGCCTCTCGCGCACGCGCCTTCCCGACCAGGCTCCAGGAGAGCCGTGGGCCTACGGCACGGACGTGGCCTATCTGGAGGATCTGGTCGCGTACTGGCGGAGCGCCTTCGACTGGAGGGCTCAGGAGGCAAGGCTCAATGCGATTCCCCAATACAAGGTCCGCCTGCAGGGCATCGATCTGCACTTCCTTCACGCGCCCGGCCGCGGACCCGATCCCCATCCGCTTCTCCTGTCTCACGGCTGGCCCGGATCCGTCTTCGAGTTCCTCGAGATCATCCCGAGACTCACCGATCCTGCGCGCTTCGGCGGAGATCCCGCCGATGCCTTCACGGTAATCGCCCCCTCCCTGCCGGGTTATGGCCTGTCCTTCACGCCCGGCCAGATGCGGTTCGGCGTCGAGGCGATGGCCGACAGCTTTGCCGAACTCATGACGGACGTGCTGGGCTACCGGCGATTCGGCGCCCAGGGCGGGGACTGGGGCTCGTTCCTGACGGCCCGCCTCGGCTACGCGTACCCCGAGCGCCTCTCCGGTATCCACCTCAACATGATGCCGGTCCGGCGCGATCCCGCGATGGTCTCGGAGCCGACGCCGGAGGAACGTCGCTATACGGACGACCTCCGGGTCTGGCTCAAGGAGGAGACAGGCTACCAGTGGATCCAGGGCACGCGTCCGCAGACCCTCGCCTTCGCCCTGACGGACTCGCCGGCGGGCCTCGCGGCCTGGATCATGGAGAAGTTCCGCGCATGGTCCGACTGCGGCGGAAACCCCGACACGGTCTTCTCCCGGGACCACCTCCTCGCCAACATCAGCCTGTACTGGTTCACGGGCGCGATCGGCTCGTCCTTCTGGCCCTACTACGCGCGCATGCACGGCCCCTGGCCGATCCCGGCCGGCGAGACGGTGTCGGCTCCGACGGGCTATTGCGAGTTCCCGCGCGAGATCCTCCGGCCGCCGCGGTCGATTGCGGAGCGCACCTTCACCAACATCCGGCGCTGGAGCGTCATGGACCGTGGCGGTCACTTCGCCGCGATGGAACAGCCCGAGGCCTTGGCGCGCGAGATTCGGGCCTTCTTCAGACCCCTGCGCGCTCCTTCAACGGTCTGACGCCGTCCACGAACCCCTAGGCCGGCTCTCTGGCACGCCGAAGGGGCGATGTGCGCCGTGCGAGCCTCTGTCGGGCGGGAGATCTGTTCGAGCGCGTAACTCCGGCTGTCCGAGAACGCTCCCTGGCCCCCGCCCAAACGAGCGCCGGCACAGGAACCGCCCCGGGCTCAACCCGGTCCGTCTCCCCTACCCCGTGCCGGTTTCCGCCCTGCGGCTGAAACCAGACCAGGCTGTCGGGCCCGCAACGTGCCAGGAATCGATGTTTCACCCCTGGTATTAGGCCGGGTTCGGAGCCGTGAGGCCCAGCCGAGCCAATTGGAACAGGGAGAGATCGAAGGGAGGGGTTCGATCCATCGCGAGGTCGGCCAGGATCTCGCCCATCACGCTGCAGAACTTGTAGCCGTGCCCCGAGCAGGGCGAGGCGACCACCACCTGCGGCAGGCCGGGGAGCCGGTCGACGATGAAATGCTCGTCCGGCGTGTTGGTGAAGAGGCAGGCCCTGAGAGCCATCGTGGGGCCCGACGCTCCCGGAAAGTGACGGGCCACGCAGTCGCGCAGCACCGCTTCGTCCGCGAGAGTCGCCTCGCGGCTGAGGATGTCGGCGTGGCCGGTCTCGTTGAGGTGATGCCAGCGGCCGATCTTGAACCCCGGCACACCCCAGACGGGGAAGCCATAGAACTGGCCCTCGTCCACGATCATGTTGAAGACGGGGAACCGCTCCGGGGTGAACAGGTCGGGGGTTCGGGGCTGGAACCATCCGAGGACCTGCCGCTCCGGGACGGCGTCCTCGCGCAGGCTGGGCACGAAATCGGACACCCATGCGCCCGCGGACACCACGAGGCGGCCTGCCTCGTAGGACCCGCGCTCCGTCCGGACGCGCACGCCCCCGCCCGCGGTGGGTTCCCATCCGAGAACCTTCTCCCGCGCCCTGATCGTCGCGCCCTCGTGCTGGGCCAGGGTGGCATGGGCGACCACCGCGCGCTCGGAGACCACGAACCCCCCGTCGGCCTGGAGAACCGCCATGTGGGTGGCCGGCAGCTGGTAGCCCGGAAAGCGCGCAGCCAGCTCACGCCCGGTGAGAACCTCGTGAGGGATGTCGTGCTCGCGGCACGCTTCCTGCGACCCCTCGACCATGCGGCTGCCGGGCGGCCCCGCATCGATCGAGCCCGTGATGACAAGAAGCTGCTCGCCGAAGCGCGCCTCGACCTCCCGCCAGGCCTGGTAGGCGCGGCGCAGGAGCGGCACATAGGAGGGGTCCTCGAAATAGGCGAGACGGATGATCCGGTTCACCCCGTGGGACGATCCCATCGCGTGCGGGATGTCGAAGCGCTCCAGGCCCAGCACCCGTTGCCCGCGACGGGCGAGATTGTAGGCGGTGGCGCTGCCCATGCCGCCGATCCCGAGCACGATCACGTCGTAGACGTCACTCACGCCGATCCCCTCCCCGTTGCACGCTGGCTCTGACCCCTGGCAGCTCTGCTCCCGGCCGGGGAGGATCCGCCTCCGGCCGGCCCTCCCCAGATCGATTGCCCACCGGCTTGCTTTCGGGAGCAGAATAGTCCTGCCGGCAATCTCAGAACAACACCGAAAGCCGCGTCCCGGCCCGACCTCGCTGGGCGTTGCCGCCGGGCAGCATCACGGCCGGCGCGAGGGACGCTGCATCCATTCTGATTTGACCGGCGTTGCGCAAGACGGTAGATACTCACTCATGATCTCCGGTCGCCCCACCTTCGTGAGCTATTATACGCAGTCCCCATAGGGCGGCTGCGTTTGGTTGTGACCTGACGATCCATGCCGCCGCATCCGGCGGCGTTTTCATTTTGGATCGGTCTCCGGGCGGCGGCTCCCCCAAGCCCCTGGAGATATCGATGACCATACCGCAGTCTACTTTCCTGAAGACGTTGACGGAACGCGGCTTCATCCACCAGTGCACCGACCTTGCGGCTCTCGACGAGTCCCTGTCCGGCGGCCCCGTTGCAGCTTATATCGGCTTCGATGCAACGGCGGACAGCCTGCACACCGGGCACCTCCTGCCGATCATGACCCTGCGCTGGCTGCAGCGCTGCGGCCACAAACCCGTCGTCTTGATCGGCGGCGGCACCACGCAGATCGGCGATCCCAGCTTCCGCGACACGAGCCGTCCCCTGCTGGACGATTCCCAGATCGCGAAGAACATCGCCGGGCTGAAGCAGGCGTTCTCCCGCTACCTGGCCTTCGGGGACGGCCCGACGGATGCCGTGATGGTCGACAACGCCGAGTGGCTCGATCCGCTGCGCTACCTGCCGTTCCTGCGGGACTTCGGCACCCATTTCACGATCAACCGGATGCTGAGCTTCGACAGCGTGCGCCAGAGGCTGGAACGCGAGCAGCCTCTGACGCTCCTGGAGTTCAATTACATGGTCCTCCAGGCGTTCGACTTCCTGGAATTGTCCCGCCGCCATGGTTGCGTCCTGCAGATGGGCGGGTCGGACCAGTGGGGCAACATCGTCAACGGGATGGAGTTGGCCCGGAGGATCGACCAGCGGCAGCTCTTCGGGCTGACGACGCCGCTGCTGACCACGTCCTCCGGGGCCAAGATGGGCAAGACCATGGGCGGGGCGGTTTGGCTCAATGCGGATCGTCTGAGCCCCTACGCGTTCTGGCAGTTCTGGCGCAACACCGACGACGATGACGTCGCGCGCTTCCTCCGTCTGTTCACCGAGCTGCCACTCGATGAGGTGCAGCGGCTCGGCAGGCTTCGGGGATCGGACATCAACGAGGCCAAGCAGATCCTCGCCACCGAGGTGACACGCCTCGCACATGGCGACCAGGCAGCCCACGCGGCCGTGGAGACCGCACGCCGAACGTTCGCGGAGGGTCAATCCTCCGAAGGGCTTCCGGGTATCGATGTGGCCGAAGCGGAGTTGGACGCGGGCGTGCCCATCGCGACCCTGCTCCAGCTTGCCGGACTGGCCTCGTCGAGGAGCGAAGGGCGCCGGCTGATCCTGGGAGGAGGAGCCCGGCTCAACGGCGAACCCGTTACGGATGAGAATGCGGTTGCAACAACGGACGACCTACGCGACGGATTGCTGACGCTGGCGGCCGGCCGGAAGCGGCACGCGGTCGTGCACGCGGTGTGACCCCGGCAGGGGAGCACGCTCCCGCAACCCGTCATGGGCCCCTCTCCAGGCGAGATCTCGAACCGCCCAGAGGGGAGCGCCTCGTGGGCAGGTGGAGCCAAGCTTCTCTGCACTGCTGGCCTGCCGAATGCCCGCGGCTCTCGCGGTCACTTCGGCGCTGGACGAGGCGGTGAGACGATTCAAGGTCCCTAGGATATTCGGGCCGGCCAGGGCTACCCGTTCACCTCGGGTGAGCCTATGCAAATGGGACAACCCTGGACCTCAGCCGGCCGGGCACTCCGCTTCACGGGACGGCAGGGAATGAGACGAGCGGGACAAGAGGGAGTGACATATGAGACTGGAAGGCAAGATCGCCGTCATCACCGGTGCGGCCCGCGGCATCGGCAAGGCGTGTGCGGAGCGGCTGCTGGCCGATGGCGCGAAGGTCGTGATCGCGGATATCGATGAGGCGCGGCTCAAAGAAACCGCAGCTGCCATTGGCGATGCCGACAAGGTGTTCGCAGTCGTCACGGATGTCAGCAAGAAGGACGAGGTCGAAGCCCTGATCGCCGCCGCGGTCGAGAGATTTGGCCGCGTCGATATTATGGTCAACAACGCCGGCATCGCCATGGTGCAGGACTTCCTCGACGTAACGAAGGCCGACTACAACAAGGTTCTGGGCGTCAACCTCGAAGGTGCGTTCTGGGGCACCCAGGCCGCCGCGCGTCAGATGATCGCGCAAGGACAGGGCGGGGTCATCATCAATATGTCCTCGATCAACTCGGGCCTCGCCAACCCGCGGGTTGCGACCTATGCGATCACGAAGGGCGGCATGAACCAGATTACCAGCACGGCCGCGGTCGCGTTCGCGCCGCACGGCATCCGCGTGGTGGGCGTGGGTCCCGGCACCATCGACACCGACATGATCCACAGCGGTTTCGTCTCCGACGCGACGGTCCGCGGAATCCTGTCTCGCACCCCCCTCGGCCGCTACGGCAAGGCCTCCGAGGTCGCTTCGGTCGTATCGTTCCTGGCCAGCGACGACGCCTCCTACATCACCGGCGAAACGATCTATCCCGACGGCGGGCGCCGCGTTCTGAACTACACGGTTCCCGTCAAGGAGTAGGCCAATGGGCAATCTGAACGACACGGCTCCCGTCAAGGAGTAGGCCAATGGGCAATTTCGACAAGCTGCATCACATCTGCATCGTCGTGCATGACATCGACAAGACGCAGGCCTACTACGAATCCATCGGCATCGGGCCATGGGACGCCTATCCGCCGCTGGTGGAATACGAGGAACTGGAGGTTCCGAGCCGCGACGGCTTCATGGCGATGCGGTACCGCATCTGCAATCTCCCGAACATCCAGCTCCAGCTCTGCCAGCCGAGCCGGGATCCGTCGCCGCAACGAACCCACCTGGACACCAAGGGCGAGGGCGTCCTCCACATCGGATTCGAGGTTCCGGACGCGGACGCAGCCGAAGCCGAGGCGCGCGGCCGAGGGCTTTCGGCGCTCATGCGCGGCCGCAGGCGGAACCGCACCGGCTTCACCTACTACGATACGGCCGACAAGACAGGGGTCATTCTGCTGACGCGGGCGACCAATCTGCCCGGCAAGTGATCCGCCGAGCCGTGCAAGCGATGGGACCGGGAGGGGCCAGAAGGATAGAGCACCGAAGGGCCGTCGAGACCTGGCTGCGCGGGCTTTTCGCGGGCGCATGATCGACCAGTCCGCCAGGCCCACTGTGACATCAGACGACGTATCTAGGCCCAAGGACATAGATCCAGGGGCATAGAGCATCAGCCCTACTCCACAGTTCAAAGCAAATTTGCATTAAATGGCCCTGCTTGTTCCTTTGGTGTTCGCAGAGGGATTGAGTGCGTACCAGTGGCGTATCAGCTGGCGAGGCATGAACACATGGGTCAGTCCGAGAAGTCCAGCAGCAGCGGCGAGGCCTGCTTGATCGCTGACGATGACGAGTTCTTCCGGATGGCGCTCAGGACTATCCTGACGAAGACCATCAGCATCACGGAGGTGATCGAGACCACCTCCCTGGACGAGGCGGTGGAGCGCTTGGCTGAGGCCGACAATGTCTCCCTCGCGCTCTTCGACCTGGCCATGCCAGGAATGGAAAGTGCCGCGAGCCTCAGGGCGGTGAGGGAATGCTTCCCTACGGTCCGGGTTGCCGTCGTGTCCGCCTCGAAGCGCCGATCGGACATGCTGCTGGCGCTTGAGGCCGGCGCTCACGGCTACATCCCGAAGGGCCTGGGCGTGGCCGAACTCGCCGCCGCCATCAAGGCGCTCAGGTCTGGGACAATCTATGTCCCAGCCTCCATGGCGGATCTGAGCGGCGCAGAGAGCGATCCGACGCCGCTCCTGGGCAGGGCTGCGACGGCCCAGGGCCCATCGGCGGACGAGAGCGAGCCAACGGCGCTGACCCTCCGGCGCGTATCATCGGCATCAGCCCCCCACCTGACCCCTCGGCAGGCCCAAGTGTTGGCCCTTCTCATGGAGGGGCTTTCCAACAAGGCCATCGCCCGGGAGCTGGGGCTCGGTGAAGGGACCGTGAAGGTCCATATGGCGGCGCTGTTCCGCGCGCTCGGCGTCACAAGCCGCGCGGGTGCTGCCGCGGCCGCAGCCCGTCTGCTCCAGCCCGATCCTCATTAGGCTCGGACCCATGAAGTGGCGCGGGTGGGCGGCTCATTGAGGGTTCAGGGTCTCTTGCGAGACCACGCATGGATCAGGATTGTTTCCGGCCCGCGGATGCGCAGTTTGCGAAGATAACACCGCACCTGACCACCGACACTCGCGGCAAGGCACGGGTCGGCGACCGCCGGGTGATCAGCTGTATCCTCCAAGTGCTCATGTCGGGCGGGCGCTGGGTGGATGCACCAAGCGTCTATGGCCCGGGCAAAACCCTCAACAACCGCCTCGCCACCAACGTCCCGGCCGCCGCTGCCCCGCCGCCCTTGTCAGCTCCTGACCGTAAATCCGCCGGCCGCGATACACATTCGCCCCGTTCTCCGCGAAATGCTGCTATGATCGCCAACGACATCCCCTCGTTGAGGGAGGCTCGTCATGGCTTCGATCTATAGCGCCAACAATGCGACTGGTTATGAAAGACTCATGGGCCGGTGGAGCCGACGCCTCGCTCCCCTGTTCATTGATTTCGCCTGTGTGCGGGAAGCGACACACATTCTGGATGTAGGCTGTGGCACCGGGAGCCTGACCCTTGCCTTGGGACAGACGCTTCCAAATGCCCGAATCAGAGGGCTCGATTACTCTCAGGTCTTTATCGAATACGCATCCTCCCAGGCTCCGGCCGATGATCGTCTCGTGTTTGAGCAAGGAGATGCCGTATCGCTTCCCTATGAGGATGGGACCTTTGACGCAGCCTTGTCGCTCCTTGTCCTCAACTTCGTGCCTGATGCACAGCAAGCCGCACGCGAGATGGTGCGGGTAACCCGGCCCGACGGGATCGTTGCGGCTTCAGTATGGGACTTCAAAGGGGGCTTCCCCTGGCTGCGCATGTTTGCAGATACTGCTGCGGCGCTCCTGCCCTCGGGAGAAGACTTCCGAGCACGGGTGTTCTCCGGGCCATTCACCGCACCGGACGAGTTCGCGACGACCTGGGTCGAAATGGGTCTGCACCAGGTTGAGCAGACCTCGCTTACGATCCGCATGGAATTTGCATCTTTTGCCGATTATTGGGAGCCGATGCTCGCTGGGCAGGGGACATCGGGTGCTTATGTCCAGAGTCTCACCGGTGAGCAGAGGAGCCTCATCGAGCACCATTTACGTCTCGCGTACTGCGCGGGTGACAAGGACGGGCCGCGCTCCTTTGCAGCAACCGCGTGGGCCTGCCGGGGGATCAGATGATCCTGGGACTTGTGTCCGGACGCTTGAGGAGCGGGCTCGCACCGACCCAAAGTGCGAGCAGCGAGGCCGCCAGGGGCAGAGCGCCTGGTTGGTCATCCGCCAGCACCCCGAAGAATATCAGATTGTCGGCGCTGTCTCGTCAGGGGTGCCGCCGCGATTCCGGGGCTTCATGACAAAAGCCCCCTCCGCCTCGACGATGCGCACCGTGTTATCTTTGACGCCTCTCTCGTCGTCCCAGGTATCAAGGACCCGGTTGGCGTGGAGAAGCCAGATGCTGCCCCTGAAGGATAGGCCGACCTCGATCTGAACAGCGAGATCGCGCCTGAGAGCATCCATTGATGCTTCGTCGAGGGGCTGACTCGTCAAAGACGCGCCGTAGGCGTCTGCGATCCTTAACGCCCAGTACACCGCCGGACTGTTGTCGTTCGCCTCCGGCATCGCAGTCATTCCACGCCCGGCACCATGTGGAGTTCACCAGATTGCGCATCGCCGCGCCCCTTCATCCGTCGGCTCGCGTTTGCAACGAGAGGTGACACGCAGGCCCCTGTCTGCATCCGCGAAAGCGCAGCCGCGGCCAGCAAGCGAGACCGCTGTGGCCCGCCTGGTGCCGCGGCAGCCCGTGTGATGATACCCGTTCGGTTGCCGAGCCTCATCCGGCCGGTGCCTCACGCGACCTGCTTGGCGGGATCGCTGCGCCCGAACTGCAGGGTCCCGTCCTCCAGCCTCGCGAACCGCAATGCCACCAGATCGAGAGCGTAGTTCTGGTGCAGCCGCCATGGCGTTCGGGAGCCCTGCTTCGGCAGCAACGCGCTTGCCCGCTGGATGTAGCCGGAGGTCAGGCTCACCGCAGGCTCTTCAGACATGGGCTCCTTGGGCAGGCGCGGCACGCACCAGGTATAGCCATGCCCGTCCATGTAGCCGAGGACACGGCATACATAGGCCGATGTGAGCTCGCACTTCAACGTCCAGGACGCGTTCGTGTAACCGATCGCACAGGCGAGGTTGGGCACCTCGCTGAGCATCATGCCCTTGTAGAGGACGGTCTTCGCCACATCGACGGGTCCGCCATCCACCTCGAGCCGGAGACCGCCCATGAGTTGCAGTCTCAGACCTGTGGCGGTGACGATGATATCCGCTTCGAGTTCCTCGCCTGAGCGCAGCCGCAGACCGGATGGGGTGAAGGTCTCGATCTCGCCTGTGACGACCGACGCCGTGCCGGAGCGGATCGCCTTGAAGAGGTCCGCATCCGGCACGATGCACAGGCGCTGGTCCCAGGGCTTGTACCGGGGCGTGAAGTGCGTGCTCACGTCGTAGTCGGGCCCAAGCTCACGACGCACCCCGCGCAGGATGCTGCGCGTCGTGAAATCAGGCCGCAG
>JAESFH010000227.1_pt1 | contig 29706 bp, 32 predicted proteins | sample 9269381 | NCBI WGS metagenome assembly JAESFH01 (sample SAMN14504062, study PRJNA617094) | algae metagenome | isolation source: Aphanothece sp. CMT-3BRIN-NPC111 and co-occurring heterotrophs from well... | place: USA: Clark Mountains Wilderness, California | collected 2010-04-18
AGTCGGACGATGGTGGTAGGTGTGTGCATGGCGTGTCGCTCTCGTTGAGAGGTTCTGGCAGGCTTGGACACCCGCCTCGATACGCCGCCTTCACGCCTGCGTCGTCACCCATTCTCCCACATAGCTCGAATTGATGACCCGCTGGTGAGACGGGAGCCTGGCTACGAAATCCGGTGTGTTAGCAGAAAGGGACCTCCCCATGAGACATGCGCTTAGCTCGCTTGAAACGGGGCCGCCCAGCCGCGCCGAGCGGTACCGGCGACGCAGTCGGGCCCGCAATGGGCGGACCAGCGAGGGTCGGCCAATGACAGCAAAGTCTTCCTTCTTTCGCGGCCGGGCTCACTCTCGCCCAGAACTCGACAAGCTGATCCGGAGGCGAACTCGCAACGGTCGAGCTAAGCCTCAGTTCTGACGAGAAAATTGAGTTGGTTGCGTGCCCCGCAACCAACACACTTGCTCGCTGCAGACCTCCTGATCTGCAGCGGATGCATCGCGCAGCTCATCTTACATTTTGCTTGGCTTAGCATTACAGTTGCGATTTACGTGTGATGTGCGCCTCTCGTGGGGCGGCTTGGTGAGCGCGCCGCCAGAGGGACCATGCGATGATGCGAGCAGGACGGATACGCCGCTGCGCCAGCTTCATCGCAATGCGTCTGATCTCCTGAACCGACCAGTGGATCAGCGCACGTTTTGAGGTGCCCGGCTTCGTCTTTTTGAGGCGGCATTCTGTTGGCGTGATGCCGGACGGCCGCCATCATGGCAAAGGCCAGCATCACGAGCGAGACGTGCCGGTGCCAGCCATGCCAGGAGCGGGTCTCGTTGTGAGCAAGCCCGAGTTCCGTCTTGGCGGTCTCGAACCCATCCTCGATGGCTCAGCGCCGCCCCTCCACGGTCACCAGCGTCGCAATCGCAATGCCAGCCGGGCACCAGGTCGTGAAGAAGGCGAGTTCCCGATCCGTCAGGCGGCGGCGGATCAGGAGCCCGCGCGTCCACACCCCTGGGAAGCTCTCGTTGTACTCGTCCGCTTCCAGGTCAGCGAGCTCGCAGTAAGCCCAGTCATAGAGCCGCTCCCCCTTCGTGCCGGCACCCGCCGAGAGCCTGTGCCAGGCGCTCTCGTCCAGCTCCTTGGCAAATCTCCTCAGCCGTACCTGCGACCTCAGGCTTGTCGATCCAGGAGCTGAACTGGTGCGCGCCGCTGACCCCGAGCACACAGCCCTTGGCTTGCCGGCGCAGCATCATCGCGATCTCGCCGACCCCGTAGACGCTGTCGGCTGCCACCCAGGCGAAGGGGACGCCCGCTGCGATGGCTCTCTCGATCATCGTCCGCGCGAGCCGGGGCTTGGCCGCAAAGGCGACCTCCTCCGGCACGTGCGCCGCGGCCCTGCGCATCGGATCATCCGTCCATGCTTTTGGCAGGTAGAGAGCCGGGTCGATGAAGGCATGGCCCTTGTCCGGGACATAGGCTGCAAACACCCCGATCTGGCAGTTGGTGATCTTGCCCTCTGATCCCGTGTACTGACGGCCGACCCCGCACGAGGCCTTGCCCTGTTTGAGAAAGCCCGTCTCGTCCACGACCAGAACGGCATCAGGCGCAGCCTGCGTCTCGACCACATAGTCCCGCACCACATCCCGCAGCGCATCCCCGTCCCATTGAGCCCGTCCCAGCAAAGCCTGCTGGCGCCAGGGACCGGGATCGCCTGCGGCTTCCGCTCGCATCCAGCCGGTCTTGCGCCGTTCAGGCCCGAGCAGCGCATCCAGGAACAGACCGGCCGACTGCGCCATGCGCTCCTGCAGGAACAAGGGCCGGATCCGCTCCTTCACGTCCCGCAGCGACGACGCCCATAGCTCCGGCGTCGCCTCAACCGACCCACCCGCCATCCGGGACCTCCGAATCATGGTGGCCCACAGAGTCAGAGAGCCCTCAAAACTACGACCGTAATGCTAACCCGATGAATTCTCGATCGGTGCGCAGGGGTCCTGCTGGGCCCATCGTCAAAGCTTCTTGAAATGCATTTGTGAAGTGGTGTGCGCAGTATTTTCTGCCGCTGAACTCTTGAGCTCTCAGAAACGTTAGGTGGACATACGCTGAGCTTTTCTGGAAGGGAAGAAGATGTCTGCCCTGAAGCTGATGGTGTGTGCCGCGGGACTGGCGGCCTTGGGCGTCGGGTTCGGTCTGGACGCCTCCGCGCAGTCGGCGGGCGGTTGCGGCGCGCGCGACAAGATATTGAGCGCGCTGAGCAACGATTACAAGGAGGCGCCGATCGGCATCGGTCTCACGCAGACCGGAAGCGTCATCGAGCTCCTGGTCTCCCAGAAAGGAACCTGGACACTTCTGGCAACTGGCCCGAGCGGCAATTCCTGCATGATCGCGGCCGGCCAGAATTGGGAATCGATGACGATCCCGGTGGGCAACAAGACCTGATGCACATCCGCTCCGCGCGGAAGCCGGTCGCGTTCCCATCGCGTGGCGTCCGGAGACCGCAAGGTGCAGAGCGGCGCGCTCAGGTCTGAGACGTCAGTCCGCCACGAACTCGTCGGGGGTGTAGCCCTGGGCGTAAAGCAGGGCCGTCAGGTCCGCGTGCTCGATCCGTGCATGCGCTGCCGCCGCGACCGTGGGTTTGGCCCGGAAGGCCACGCCGAGGCCCGCTTCGCCCAGCATGGCGAGATCGTTCGCGCCGTCGCCCACGGCCAGGGTCTCGTGCGAGCGGAGGCCGAGGCGCTCGCGCAGCTCCACGAGGGTCGCGAGCTTCGCCTCGCGTCCCAGGATCGGCTCCTCGACCTCGCCGGAGAGCATGTCGCCCGTCAGAACGAGGCGGTTGGAGCGATGCTCGTGAAACCCGATCCTGTCCGACACCGGGCCCGTAAAGAGTGTGAACCCGCCCGACACGAGCGCCGTATAGGCGCCCGCCGCCCGCATGGTCCGCACCAGAGCCGGACCGCCTGACATGAGGGTGATGCGGCTTGCAATGATCTCGTCGACGACCGCGGCCGGCAGCCCCTTCAGGAGCGCGACCCGCTCCCGCAGAGCCGGCTCGAAGGCGATCTCGCCCCGCATGGCGCGTTCCGTGATCTCCGAGACCTCGCTCTTGAGCCCGACATAATCGGCGAGTTCGTCGATGCATTCCTGGCCGATCATGGTGGAGTCCATGTCGGCGAGGAACAGCCGCTTGCGGCGGGTGGCCTCGGGCTGGACGATCACGTCGACAGGTGCATCCCCGAGGCTGGAGCGGATACGCGCCTCGGCGGATTTCGCATCCAGCCCGTCGAAGACGACGTCGGTTGCGATTCCGCTTGCGAGCACGGCCTGTTGCGTCTTTTGTCCCAGCGCCCGCGCGGCCGCCGCGGCGACCTCCGCGGTGACGGCAGGGCGGGAGGGATTCGCGACGAGCGTCGCGACGAGGCGCTGGGACGGCATGAGCAGACGCTCGCACAAACAAGGTATCGGGGCGGTCCTCATTGCAGGGCCGACCGCCTCAGGCAAGTCGGCGCTGGGCGTGCGCGTCGCGAAAGCCCTCGGCAGCGTAGTCGTGAATGCCGATTCCATGCAGGTCTACCGGGACCTGCACCTTCTGACGGCGCGCCCTTTCCCCGAGGACGAGGAGGGGGTGCCGCACCGGCTCTACGGGCAGGTGGACGGGGCCGTGAACTACTCCGTCGGCCGCTATGTCGAGGATGCGGTGCAGGTCCTGGGCGAGCTGCGGGCTCGAGGGCAGGTGCCGGTCTTCGTCGGCGGAACGGGTCTCTACTTCAAGGCGCTGACGGACGGCCTGTCCGAAATCCCGCCGGTCCCCGAAGACGTCCGCGAGGCCGTGCGGCGCGAGAGCGAAGGCGTGGCGACGCCGGACCTGCACCGGCTCCTCGCGGACCGGGACCCCGGGACCGCCGGCACCCTTCGCCCGACCGACCGCCTGCGGGTGCAGCGGGCACTCGAAGTCCTTGCCGCGACCGGGCGCCCCCTCGTCTCCTTCCACGGCGAGCGCCGGCCGGGCCCCCTCGACGGCTTGCCCTTGGTCAAGCTCTTCCTCGCTCCGGACCGGGAGGAGCTCCGCCGCCGCATCGACGCCCGCTTCCTCGCCATGATCGAGAAAGGAGCGCTCGAGGAGGTGAGGGCGCTCGGCAGGCGCGGCCTCGATCCGATGCTGCCCGTCATGAGGGCGCACGGGGTCCCGGGGCTGCTGGCCTACCTGCGTGGGGAGGCGAGCCAGGAGGAGGCGATCGCCAAGGGCCAGGCCGACACGCGCGCTTACGCGAAGCGTCAGTTCACCTGGTTCCGACACCAGCTCGGCGGCTGGACCTGGGTGGCTCCGGAAGAGGCTTGGCCTTGGATGGAGCGCGCTCTTGCCGCGCACCCGGACTGAGCCGAGCCCGGATCTCTCGTCCGAAGACCGGGCCTCGGGCCGAAAATCCTCCTTGACCCGATACCCGGCCTCCGCTAGCGTCCGGGCAACTTTACATCGCCAGAGCCGCATTGATGCGCACGCTTATTATCGTATTGGAGGCGCCGTCGACGGAGCGGGGGTAAGACCCCGTGAGATCCGACGATGGCGCACAGGCCCCCTCCGGGGCCTTTTTTATTGCCCGAAAACCGAGACCGCGACCGAGCCTGACACCCGCCGAGACCCTGAAGGAGCAAGACCATGAGCGAGATGATGACCGGCGCCGAAATGGTGATCCGCGCCCTCCAGGATCAGGGGGTCGACACCCTCTTCGGCTATCCCGGCGGCGCGGTGCTCCCGATCTACGACGCGCTCTTCCACCAGGAGAAGGTGAAGCACATCCTGGTCCGGCACGAGCAGGCGGCGGTGCATGCCGCGGAAGGCTATGCCCGTTCCTCCGGCAAGGTCGGCGTGGTGCTCGTGACCTCCGGGCCCGGCGCCACCAATGCGGTCACGGGCCTGACCGACGCCATGATGGATTCGATCCCGATCGTCTGCATCACGGGCCAGGTGCCGACCCATCTCATCGGTTCGGATGCGTTCCAGGAATGCGACACGGTCGGCATCACCCGCCACTGCACCAAGCACAACTACCTCGTGAAATCGATCGAGGACCTGCCGCGCATCCTGCACGAAGCTTTCTATGTGGCGGCTAACGGGCGGCCGGGCCCGGTCGTGATCGACCTCCCGAAGGACATCCAGTTCAAGAGCGGGTCCTACGCCCGGCCGACCAGCAATCAGCACAAGACCTACCGTCCGACCGTGAAGGGCGACATCGAGCGCATCCGTGCCGCCGTCGAGCTGATCGCCAAGGCAAAGCGCCCGGTCTTCTATACGGGCGGCGGCGTGATCAATTCGGGGCCGCAGGCGTCGGCGCTGCTGCGTGAGCTCGTGCGCCTCACGGGCTTTCCGATCACATCGACCCTGATGGGGCTCGGCGCCTACCCGGCCTCCGACTCGCAATTCCTCGGGATGCTCGGCATGCACGGGACCTACGAGGCCAATCTCGCGATGCACGAATGCGACGTGATGATCAACGTCGGCGCGCGCTTCGACGACCGCATCACCGGCCGGCTCGACGCGTTCTCGCCGTACTCCAAGCGCATCCATATCGACATCGATCCCTCCTCGATCAACAAGAACGTCAAGGTCGACATCCCGATCGTCGGCGATTGCGCCAACGTGCTCGAGGACATGCTGCGCGTCTGGCGCTCGTCACAGCCCCAGGTCGACAAGGTCGCGCTCAAGGATTGGTGGGGCAAGATCGAGGGCTGGCGCCGGCGCAAGTGCCTCTCGTACCGGCCCTCGCCCCAGACCATCAAGCCGCAATACGCGGTCGAGCGCCTCTACGAGCTCACCAGGGACCGCAACGTCTTCGTGACCACCGAGGTCGGCCAGCACCAGATGTGGGCGGCCCAGTACTTCAAGTTCGAGGATCCGAACCGCTGGATGACCTCAGGCGGCCTCGGCACCATGGGCTACGGCCTCCCGGCCGCGATCGGCACGCAGCTCGCCAATCCCGGTGCGCTCGTGATCGATATCGCGGGCGAGGCCTCGATCCTGATGAACATGCAGGAGATGTCCACCGCCGTGCAGTACCGCCTGCCGGTCAAGATCTTCATCCTCAACAACGAGTACATGGGCATGGTGCGCCAGTGGCAGGAATTGCTGCATGGCGGGCGCTACTCGCAGAGCTATTCCGAGAGCCTGCCCGACTTCGTGAAGCTCGCCGAGGCCTATGGCGGCGTCGGCCTGCGCTGCGACAACCCGAGCGACCTCGACGCCGCGATCCTAGAGATGATCAACATCGATCGTCCTGTGATCTTCGACTGTGTCGTCGACAAGCACGAGAACTGCTTCCCGATGATCCCGTCGGGCAAGGCCCACAACGAGATGCTGCTCAACGATTATCTCGGCGAGACCGGCCAGGACATCGGCTCCGTGATCGACGAGAAGGGCAAGATGCTTGTGTGACGCGTACCATCTTCGCGAGGGGAGGGCGTGCGTGAGCATTCGCCCGCCTGGATCCGACGGCTCACGCGATATGATAAGAGCTAGCCGCGGCCCTGACCGAAGCTTCGGGCCGTAATCCTTCGGGAGCTCCCTATGCCGACCCTCGTGATCGCCAACAAGCTCTATTCCTCCTGGTCGATGCGGCCCTGGCTGCTGATGCGGCAGCTCGGCGTCGCCTTCGACGAGGTCGTGATTCCACTCGATCTCCCCGACACCAAGGCGCGGGTGCTCGAGCACTCGCCCGCCGGCAAGGTCCCGATCCTGAAGGACGGCGACGTCACGGTGTGGGAGTCGCTCGCGATCATGGAATATGTCGGCGAAGCCTTTGCGGTGCCGGTCTGGCCGGAGGATCGGAAAGCGCGGGCGATGGCGCGCTCGGTTGCAGCCGAGATGCACGCTGGGTTTCAGGGGCTGCGCTCCGCCTGTCCCATGAACCTCGGCAAGAAGTTTCCGGCTCGCGACCGCGGCGACGCGGCAGCCCGGGACGTGGTGCGCTTCTCCACGATCGTGCGGGACGCCCGTGCGCGCTTCGGTGCTGGGGGGCCGTTCCTGTTCGGTGCGTTCTCGGCCGCGGACGCCATGTACGCGCCGCTCGTGACCCGGCTCGACACCTATTCGATCGCCCTCGACCCGGAGACGCAGGCCTATGTGGACGCGGTCCTCGCGCTGCCGTCCTTCCAGGAATGGCGCAGCGCCGCCCTTCAGGAAACCTGGGTCGTTCCGCACGACGAGGTCGACGAGGAGCCGATCGCCATCTACCGCCGGGCCGCCTGATCCCGGAAGCCGGCGCCGGAAGGCCGGTTTATCCCGGCGCCGCATCACGATAAGAGAGACCGGGAGTCCAACGCCGATGAGCCTCATGAGCACCCATTATCCCGACCCGACCCGCATCGAGCCCGTCAACCGGCATACGCTGGCGATCGTGGTCGACAACGAGCCGGGGGTCCTGGCGCGGATTTCCGGGATGTTCTCCGGCCGCGGCTACAACATCGAGAGCCTTACGGTCACCGAGACCGAGCACGAGGCGCATATCTCCCGCATCACCATCGTGACCACAGGCACGAACGCGGTCATCGAGCAGATCAAGAGTCAGCTCGGCCGCCTCGTGCCGGTGCACCGGGTCGTCGACCTCACCCTCCAGGGTGAGGCGATCGAGCGCGAGCTTTGCCTCGTGAAGGTGATCGGCAAGGGCGACCACCGGGTCGAGGCGATGCGCCTCGCCTCCGCCTTCGGGGCCCGGACCCTCGATGCCACGCTGACCTCCTTCGTGTTCGAGCTCACGGGCTCGACCGAGGAGGTCGAGCGGTTCATCAAGCTCATGACCGTGGTGGGCCTCGCGGAAGTCTCCCGCACGGGGATCGCCGCCATGGCACGCGGGGCTGAGGGACTCTAGGCTCCTCTGACCGGCACGGCTCCCGCGCTCGGACCAGGAGCCGTCGACAGCTCCTGACCGGCGGGGTCACGCCTGGTCTATGCCTCGGCGCCCTGAGGGGCTAAAACGCGGGTGATCCGCCTTTGCCGCTGTCCGAGGCCCCGCGACCCGTGACGAACCCGCTGCCGCCGATCGTGTTCCTCCCCGGGCTCCTGTGCGACGCCAGCGTCTTTGCAGCTCAGGTCGCGGCGCTGCAGCCCCATGCCGACGTGGTGGTTGCCGACTTCTGCCAGCAGGATTCGCTCGTCGATATGGCGCGGGCCGCTCTGGCCCTGCGCGAGGGGCCGATCGTGGCGATCGGGCATTCCATGGGGGCACGAGTCGCCCTCGAGATGGTGCGTCTCGCGCCCGAGCGCGTCGTGCGGCTCGCCCTCCTCGATACGGGCGTTCACCCCCGCCGGGAGGGCGAGGAAGCGAACCGGCAGATCCTCGTCGACCTTGCCGATGCGCAGGGCATGGAGGCGCTGGCCGAGCGCTGGCTGCCCCCCATGGTCCACGAAGCGCGAAGCCGCGATGCGGCCCTGATGGACCCTCTCAAGGCCATGGTGATGCGGGCGACCCCGGACCAACACCGCCGTCAGATCCGCGCCCTGCTCGACCGCCCCGACACCCGGCCGCTCCTCCCTCACATCAGCTGCCCGACCCTCGTGATGGTCGGGCGCCAGGACCGCTGGAGCCCGCTCGCCCAGCACGAGGAGATCGCGGCCGCGCTGCCCGATGCGACCCTCGTGGTGATCGAAGACAGCGGCCACATGGCGCCGGTCGAGCAGCCCGAGCAGGTGACGCGGGCGCTCCTGGCCTGGCTCGGCCTCGAGCCAAAGGCGGATCCGCGAACCGTCAGATGATTTATAGATAAGAGTCGAATGCCGCCCCAGACGGCACCCGGAGGACGCCCCTCATGACCGCCGAGCCCAAGGACGACCGGATTCCCGATACGCCGCTCTTCGACCGTAAGCGGTCCCTGCGCGGCTACCGCATCAACAAGATGGCGATGGGCCTGAGCAATCCCGCCAACCGCGAGGCGTTCAAGCAGGACGAGGGCGCCTATCTCGATCGCTTCGGCCTGACGGCCGAGGAGAAGGAGGCTGTCATGTCGCGCAACTGGCGCGAGATGGTGCGGCTCGGCGGCAACCTGTTCTTCATCCTCAAGATCTCGGCCGTCGATCCGGTGCGCATCACCGAGATCGGTGCGCACCAGGCCGGCATGGAGCACGATGCCTTCCTGCGCGACCGGCTTGGCAAGAAGGTGTAAGGGGCCGGTCTATCGACGCACCTCAAGACCGACGAGAACAACAAAGACAGGGGCCGGGAGAGACAACGATGGCGAAGCTGATTGGCGGATTGGGAACCTCGCACGTCCCCTCGATCGGCGCGGCGCTCGACAAGGGGCTGCGCGACACGCCGGACTGGAAGCCCTTCTTCGACGGCTACATCCCGGGCCAGGACTGGGTGCGGGCCGCGAGGCCCGACGTCGCGGTGGTGATCTTCAACGACCACGGGAACTCGTTCTTCCTCGACAAGGTCCCGACCTTCGCGGTGGGCTGCGCCGAGGAGTACCGCCCCGTCGACGAGGGCTGGGGCCCCCGTCCGATCCCGCCCTTCAAGGGAGCAGTCGATTTCTCCTGGCATTTCATCGACACCCTGGTCGAGAACCGCTTCGACCCGATGATCTGCCAGGAGATCGAGGTCGATCACGGCATTCAGGTGCCCATGGAGCTGTTCTGGGGCCGGCCCGCGGAATGGCCCGTCCGCGTGGTGCCGATCTTCGTCAACGTGATCCAGTACCCGATCCCGCTGCCGAGCCGCTGCTACGAGATGGGCCGTGTCCTGCGCCAGGCCATCGAGAGCTATGACAGCGACGAGCGCTTCGTGATCCTCGGCACCGGCGGCCTTTCGCACCAGCTGCAGGGCGCCCGCGCGGGCTTCGTCAATCCGGAGGCCGACCAGGCGTTCCTGCGCGACATCGCGGCGGATCCCGACCGGCTCGCCGCCATGTCCCGCGAGCAATATGTCGAGACCTTCGGGAGCGAAGGCGCGGAGCTCATGATGTGGCTCGTCATGCGCGGGGCGATGGACCGTGACGTGGTCGTCCGCCACAAGCATTATTTCGTGCCGGCCTCCATGACCGGCGCGGGCATGATCGTCCTGGAGAACCAGGCGCAAGTCTCGAGCGTGGCGGCGTAGCATGGCTTACTGGCTCATGATCTTCCGGCAGAGGCCTGGAACCCAGGCGTTGCGCGAGCAGCACCGCGACGCACACCGTGAGCACGTGGCGACCGGCGGCGGCGGGCTCGCCCGCGTGCTGATTGGCAGTGCCCTGACCGAGGACGATGGCGAGACGCCGATCGGCAATTTCGGGGTGCTGGAAGCCCCGACCCGCGAGGCCGCGCAAGCCTTTGCGGAGAACGATCCGCTGGCGCGTGCGGGCGTCGTGGAGACAATCGAGATCGTGGCGCTGGCCTCCCGCTTCCAGGCCCACCGCATCGACCCGATGACCCGCTGATACCCTGACCGAACCTGCAACGAACCCGGCCGCACGAGAACTCGGATACCGATACGAACGGAGGACCTCATGAAGAGAAGAACTTTGTTGGCCGCCGGTGCGGCCGCTTTGGCGACGGCGCTGAGCGCAGCTCCCGCTTCGGCGCAGGACGCGGTGAAGGTCGGGCTGATCCTGCCGATGACGGGGCCGTTCGCCTCGACGGGCCGGCAGATCGAGGCGGCCGCCAAGCTCTACATGCAGCAGCAGGGCGACACGGTGGCGGGCAAGAAGATCCAGCTCATCGTGAAGGACGACACGGGCGTCGCGGACGTCACCAAGCGGCTCGCCCAGGAGCTCATCGTCAACGACAAGGTCGGCGTCATCGCAGGCTTCGGCCTCACGCCGCTTGCGCTCGCGACCGCGCCGCTCGCCACGCAGGCGAAGGTCCCGCAGGTCGTCATGGCCGCCGCGACGTCGATCATCACCGAGCAGTCGCCGTTCATCGCGCGCACGAGCTTCACGGCCGCGCAGGCCACCGTTCCCCTGGCGCAATGGGCGTCGCAGAACGGCGTCAAGCGGGCCGTGACGCTCGTCTCGGATTACGGCCCAGGTATCGATGTCGAGAAGGCTTTTACCGAGACGTTCGGCAAAGCCGGCGGCCAGGTCGACAACCTGCGGGTGCCGCTGGCGAACCCGGACTTTTCGCCCTTCCTCCAGAAGGTGGCGGATGCCAAGCCCGACGCGCTTCTCGTGTTCGTGCCCTCCGGCGTCGGTGCGCAGTTCATGAAGCAGTTCGTGGAACGCGGCCTCGACAGGAGCGGAATCCGCCTGCTGGCCGAAGGAAGCGTCACGGACGACGATCTCCTCAACAGCATGGGCGACGTGGCGCTGGGCGCTGTGACGAGCCACCACTACTCGGCGGCGCACGACAGTCCTGAGAACAAGGCCTTCGTGGAGGCGTTCAAGAAGGCCAACAACGGCATGCGGCCGAACTTCATGGCGGTGGGCGGCTATGACGGCATGCACCTGATCTACGAGGGCCTGAAGAAGACCAACGGCCAGGGCGGGCAGGCGCTGGTGGATGCCATGAAGGGCATGAGCTGGACGAGCCCGCGCGGGCCGGTCTCGATCGACCCGCAGACGCGCGACATCGTCCAGAACATCTATGTCCGCAAGGTCGAGCGCAAGGACGGCGAGCTCTACAACGTCGAGTTCGCCACCATTCCCAACGTCAAGGATCCCGTCAAAGCCGCCAAGGCTAACTGATCCGACACCTCCGAGGCGCCGCTCCAAGGGGCGGCGCTTCCCTCGCTGATTCTGGAGAGCCCGGTGCTGACCATCCTGTTCGATGGCGTTGCCTACGGCATGCTGCTGTTCGTGCTGGCCTGCGGGCTCGCGGTCACGCTCGGCCTCATGAACTTCGTCAACCTCGCCCACGGCGCCTTCGCGATGGCGGGCGGCTACGTGACGGCGGTTCTCATGAACCGCCTCGGCGTGCCGTTCCTCGCGACCCTGCCGCTCGCCTTCCTGGTGCCGGCGCTGATCGGCCTCGTGCTCGAGCGGACGCTCTATGTCCGGCTCTACAACCGCAACCACCTCGACCAGGTGCTGTTCTCCATCGGCCTCGTCTTCATGGCGGTCGCAGCGGTGGATTACACCATGGGATCCCAGCAGCAGATGATCCAGCTGCCCGCCTGGCTGAGGGGGCGGGTCGAGGTCGCGGGCGTGCAGGTCGGGCTCTACCGCAGCTTCATCATCGCGGTGTGTGGCGTCCTCGTGGTGGCCCTGCAGCTCGTCCTCGCGCGCACCCGCTTCGGCAGCCGGCTGCGCGCGGCGGTCGACGACCCGCGGGTGGCGCGCGGGCTCGGCATCAACGTCAACCTGATCTTCGCGGTCACCTTCGCGGTCGGGTCGGGGCTGGCCGGCCTCGGCGGGGCGCTCGGGGCCGAGATCCTCGGGCTCGATCCCACCTTCCCGCTGAAGTTCATGATCTACTTCCTGATCGTGGTGACGGTCGGGGGCACCACCAGCATCACGGGACCCTTCCTGGCCTCGCTCCTCCTCGGCATCGCGGACGTCGCCGGCAAGTACTACGTCCCGAGCCTCGGAGCGTTCGTGATCTACACCCTGATGATTGTCGTCCTCGTCCTGCGCCCGCAAGGGCTCTTCGCCCGTGCGAGGTAGTGCGATGCAAGCCGAAACCGCTCCTGCCCACGCTCCCGATTCCGTCGGCGCCTCCCTGACCCGCCGCGGCCGGTGGAGCATCCTCGAGATCCTGTTCTGGCTCGCCGCGGCCGCGACCCTGGTCCTGCTTCCCGATCGCCATCTCATCCTCAACGAGATCGCGATCATCGGCCTGTTCGCGGTCTCCCTCGACCTGATCCTGGGCTATGCCGGGATCGTCTCGCTCGGGCACGCAGCCTTCTTCGGCCTCGGCGCCTACGGGGCGGGTCTGCTGGCGAAGTACGGATGGTCCGACCCGCTGCTCGGCCTCGTGGCCGCAGCCGTGGCGGCCGCGCTTCTCGGCTTCGTGACGAGCTTCCTGGTCCTGCGCGGGGCGGACCTCACGAAGCTCATGGTGACGCTCGGCGTCGCCCTCGTGCTCGGCGAGATCGCCAACCAGGCCTCCTGGCTCACGGGCGGCGCGGACGGCCTCCAGGGCATCACCATGGGCCCGGTGCTCGGCTATTTCGAGTTCGACATCTTCGGCACGACGGCCTACGCCTACAGCCTCGCCGTGACTTTCCTGCTCTTCTTCGTCGCGCGCCGGATCGTGGTGTCGCCCTTCGGCCTGTCGCTGCGCTCCATCCGCGACAACCCGCTCCGCGCGCGGGCGATCGGCATTCCGGTGAACCGCCGTCTCGTGGCGATCTACACCGTGTCGGCCGCCTATGCGGGTGTCGCGGGCGCGCTCCTCGCTCAGACCACGCAGTTTGTCTCGCTCGACGTGCTCGCCTTCCACCGGTCCGCCGACGTGCTCCTCGTCCTCGTGATCGGCGGCGTCGGCTATCTCTACGGCGGGCTGATCGGCGCCGTGATCTTCAAGGTTCTGCAGGACGTGCTCGCCGGCATCACGCCGCAATACTGGCAGTTCTGGATCGGCCTCATCCTGGTCGTGCTCGTGCTCGCGGGGCGCGAGCGGATGACGGACCGCGTGACGGGCCTCTGGCGGCAGGGCTTCCGGCGCGGCACCCGCGCCGGCCTGTCCGGCGTCCCGGCCCGGGAGGCGTGAGATGGCGGTTGCTCTCGAAACCCGCGGCCTCGTGAAGCGCTTCGGCGGGCTCACGGCGACCGACAACGTGTCGCTGAAGCTCGAGCAGGGCGCGCGCCATGCCCTGATCGGCCCCAACGGCGCCGGCAAGACCACCTTCATCAATCTACTCACCGGCGTGCTGCCGCCGACCTCGGGCGAGATCTTCCTCGAAGGGGCCGACATCACGCGCCTGCGCCCGGAACTCAGGGTGCAGCGCGGGCTCGCCCGCACGTTTCAGATCAACCAGCTCTTTCCGGCCATGACGCCGCTGGAGACGTTGGGCCTCGCGGTGTCGGAACGGCTCGGAGGCGGGCGGGACTGGTGGCGCGTCATCGGCTCGAAGCGGGCCATTCTCGACGACATCGTCGACATCGCGCAGCGCTTCCGTCTCGTCGACGTGCTCGACGAGCGCACCTCGAACCTCCCTTACGGCAAGCAGCGCCTCCTCGAGATCGCAGTCGCCTTCGCGTGTCGCCCGCGGGTCCTGCTTCTGGACGAGCCCGCGGCCGGCGTGCCGGAGGCGGAGCGGCACGAATTGCTCGCGACCATCGCGGCGCTCCCGCGCGACGTCTCCGTCCTGCTCATCGAGCACGACATGGATCTCGTCTTCAGCTTTGCCGACCGCATCTCGGTGCTCGTCAACGGCGCCCTCTTCACCGAAGGCACGGTGCAGGAAGTCTCGACGGATCCGCGCGTGCGTGCGGTCTATCTCGGGGAGGCCGTCGATGAATGAGCGTCGCGCGGATTGCCATCTATCCCCCGGAGGCCGTCGATGAGTGATCTCCTGAGGCTCAAGGGAGTCTCGGCCGGCTACGGCGAGGCCATCGTGATCTCCGGCATCGAGCTCGCCCTCCGCCAGGGCGAATCGCTCGCCGTGCTCGGCCGCAACGGGACCGGCAAGACCACGCTTCTCAACACCATCATCGGCGTGACCCGCCACAGGGGCGGCACGATCGTGCTCGCGGGCCAGGACATCACCCGTGCGCAGCCCGATCGGCGCGCCATCGCGGGCATCGGCTGGGTGCCGCAGGAGCGCAACATCTTCAAGTCCCTGACCGTCGAGGAAAACCTGACCGCCGTCGCCCGTCCGGGGCCGTGGACGCTGGCGCGGGCCTACGAGATGTTCCCGCGCCTGAGGGAGCGCCGCGCCAATCTCGGCAACCAGCTCTCGGGCGGCGAGCAGCAGATGCTCGCGGTGGCCCGCGCCCTGGTGCTCAACCCGAAGCTGGTGCTCCTCGACGAGCCCACGGAAGGGCTCGCGCCGATCATCATCGAGGAACTGCTCGCCGCGCTGAAACGCATCATCCGCGATGAGGGCATGTCCGCGATCGTGGTCGAGCAGCACGCCCAGAAGATCCTCGGCGTTACCGACAACGCGGTCATCCTCGACCGCGGCGCGATCGTGCACGCCAGTTCGAGCCGATCGCTGATCGAGGATCCGGCGCCGCTCGAGCAGCACCTCGGCGTCACCGACAAGAGGCGCGGGCGGAGCGCCGTGCCGGTAGCCGGAGCGCAGACCTGACACCGCACAGAACCGTTCCTCGCGCCGATGGACCCGCGAGCCCCGACCTCACCTCCAGCCGGAGCTGAACTGCATGACCGAATCCGTCACTCCTGACACCGAGTTCTTCCAGCGCGACCACCGGGTCCACCCGCCGGCCTTCACGCCGACCTACAAGACGAGCGGCCTGCGCTCGCCCCGGATCCCGCTGTGGTCGCTCCAGAACTCGCTCTCCGAGATCACCGGGCCGACCTTCCGCCGCGAGGAATTGGGACCGCTCGATAACGACCTCATCCTCAACTACGCCAAGGACGGCGAACCGATCGGCGAGCGCATCATCGTGCACGGCCACGTGCTCGACGAGAACGGAAAGGGCGTGCCCAACACGCTCGTGGAATTCTGGCAGGCCAACGCCGCCGGCCGCTACCGCCACGTGAACGACCGCTATCTCGGGCCGATCGATCCGAACTTCGGCGGCTGCGGCCGCACGCTCACCGACGAGAAGGGCTATTACTATTTCCGCACCGTGAAGCCGGGCGCCTATCCCTTCCGCAACTACGTGAACTCGTGGCGGCCGGCGCATATCCATTTCTCGGTCTTCGGCTCGGGCTTCGCGCAGCGCCTCATCACGCAGATGTATTTCGAGGGCGATCCGCTCCTGCGCCATGACGTGATCGCGAACACGATCCCCGACCCGGATGCGATCCAGCGGCTGGTGGCGCTGCTCGACCTCAACGCCGCCGTGCCCCTCGACTCCCTGGCCTACCGCTTCGACATCGTGCTGCGCGGCCGCCGGTCGACGCTGTTCGAGAACAAGCTTCAGGGGAACTGAGCGCAGCCGGTCGCCTGCGCTATCCCGTCCGAGGAACCCACCATGATGCCCTCTCTGCCCTACCTCAAGGAAACCGCGTCGCAGACCGCGGGGCCCTACGTCCATATCGGCCTGATCCCGCACCAGGCCGGATTCGACATCTTCCAGAACACGTTCTCCAACGTCCTCGTCACGCCCGAAACGAAGGGCGAGCGCATCCGCATCGAGGGGAGGATCTTCGACGGGATGGGTGCGCCGACCCGCGACATTCTCGTCGAGATCTGGCAGGCCAATGCCGCGGGCCGCTACAATCATCCGGCCGACCGGCAGGAGGACAAGCCGCTCGATCCCACGTTCCGGGGTTGGGGCCGCACCGGCACGGATTTCCACACCGGCCTCTACACCTTCGAGACCATCAAGCCGGGACCCGTGGTCGGCCGGCACGGTCACAAGCCGCAGGCGCCCCATGTGAGCTTCTGGCTCGCCGCGCGCGGCATCAATATCGGGCTCGCGACCCGCATGTACTTCTCGGACGAAGCGGAGGCGAACGCGGCCGACCCGGTGCTCAACATCGTCGATCCTCCGATCCGGCGCGAGACCCTGATCGCGCGGCGCGAGGAGCGGGGAGGGGACGTCGTCTACGTGTTCGACATCCACCTGCAGGGCGAGCGCGAAACCGTCTTCTTCGACGTCTGAAAATCTTTCACAGGACACATCATCATGAACCCGGTCGTCATTGCGGTCGCCATCACGGGCTCGGTCCCGCGCAAGAAGGACAATCCCGCGGTCCCGGTCACCCCGGCCGAGCAGATCGAGTCGACGCACGAGGCCTATGAAGCCGGAGCGACCCTCGTGCACATCCATGTGCGCAACGACGACGAGACGCCCTCGTCCGATCCGGAGCGCTTCCGGCTCGTGCAGGAGGGCGTCGTGAAGCACTGCCCCGGCATGATCGTGCAGTTCTCCACCGGCGGGCGCGGGCGGGATCCGTCGGCGCGGGGCTCGTCCCTCTATCTCAAGCCCGACATGGCCTCGCTCTCCACCGGTTCCGTGAACTTCCCGACGATCATCTACGAGAACCACACCACCCTGGTGACGGACCTCGCGACGAAGATGAAGGACAACGGTATCCGGCCCGAGATCGAGATCTTCGACCTGTCACATATCCACGGCGCCCGGCGCCTCGTGGAGCAGGGGCTCCTCGACGAGCGCCCGCACGTGCAGTTCGTCATGGGCGTGCAGAACGCAATGCCGGCCGAGGAGCACCTCGTCGACGTCCTCCTCGACGAACTGCGACGCGTGCTCCCGAAGGCCACGTGGACGGCGGCGGGGATCGGCCGCAACCAGGCGCCCGTGATGGAATGGGCCCTGGCCCGGGGCGCCGACGCAGTGCGCACGGGGCTCGAGGACAACATCCGGGTCTCCAAGGACCGGCTCGCCGCCAGCAACGCGGAACTCGTGCGCATGGCCGCCGAAGCGGTCGTGCGCCATGGCCGCAGGGTCGCGACTCCGGACGAGGCGCGGGCGCTGCTCGCCCTGCGTCCCGCGCACGCAAGCGCCGCCTGAGCGCATCCTCTGTCTTGCAAACCCGGCGAGTGATCCATGCCGCAGATCGACGTGAACGGTGTCGCGCTCCACTATGAGCTTTCCGGGCCGGCGGGCGCCCCGGTCGTGGCTTTCTCGAACTCGCTCGGGACCACACTGGAGATGTGGGATGCCCTCGTCCCCGCCTTGCGCGGCCGCTACCGGGTGCTCCGCTACGATACGCGCGGCCACGGGCGCTCGAGCGTGGTCGACCGCCCGACGGAGATCTGGGATCTCGCGGCCGATCTCGCGGGGCTTCTGGAAGCGTTGGGCATCGCGCGCGCCCATATCGTCGGGCTGTCGCTCGGCGGCATGACGGCTCAGGCCCTCGCGAGCCGCCACCCTGAGCGGGTCATCAGCCTCACCCTCATGGCGACCGCGGCCTTCATGCCGAGCGAGACGTCCTGGAACGAGCGCGCCGCGCTCGTGCGGGCGGAGGGCACGGCCGCGATCGTGGACGTCACCCTCGGGCGCTGGTTCACGCCGGACTATCCCGTGCGGGCGCCGGAGCAGGTCGCGCCGGTGCGGGAGCGGTTCGTCGGCATCGACCGGGCGGGCTATGCGGTGTGCTGCGGCGCCATCGGCCGCATGGACCTGCGGCCTCATATCGGCGCGATCGCGGCGCCGACGCTCGTGATCGCGGGACGGGACGATCCGGCGACGCCTGTCGCCATGGCGGAGGAGATCCGCTCGCTGATCCCCGACGCCGAACTCCTCGTGCTGCCCCGCGCCGCGCATCTCCTTTCCGTCGAGCGCGCCGATGCGGTCGCCCCCCATCTCCTGGCCTTCCTGGACCGGCACAGGGCGGAAGCGCAGGGCGCGCCCGGCGCGGTGCCGTTCGAGGCCGGTCTCGGCAACCGCAAGCAGGTGCTGGGCGCGGAGCATGTGGAGCGCTCGCTGTCGAAGGCCGGCGCCTTTGCGGCGCCATGGCAGGATTTCATCACCCGCACGGCCTGGGGCGAGGTCTGGGGCGACCCGCGCCTGCCGTGGAAGACCCGCTCGCTCGTGACGCTCGCCATGATGGTGGCGCTGCACCGGGAGGAGGAGTTCAAGCTCCATGTCCGCCCGGCGCTCCGGAACGGCGTCTCGGTCGAGGAGCTGCAATCGCTCCTGCTCCAGAGCGCGATCTATGCCGGCGTCCCGGCCGCCAACGCCGCCTTCCGCTGGGCCAAGGACGTGCTCGGGGACGAGCTGGCGTAAGGGCCACCTACTTGAAGTCCCGCGTCCTGATGCGGAGGCCTTCTCCGGACCTCGTATCCGGGACGTAGATGTCCCGTGGCTTGCGGCCGAGCGCGTCGCGCGGATCCGGCCCGCCGCCGTGCTTCGCCTCGTCGCCGCGCCCATGGCGGAGGGGAAACGGGTCCTCCCGCTCACCCAACGAGCGCAGCAGGGCCGTGTGGTCCGTGAGGTGCTCGGCCACGAGGTGGATCACCTCGCCCTCCCGCTGCACGCGTCCGCGCGCCGCGACGAGGCTCGCCGAGAGCACGACCCGGCGCTGGCGCTCGAACAGGGCGGGCCAGATCACGAGATTGGCGACCTCGGTCTCGTCCTCGAGCGTCACGAACAGCACCCCGCTCGCCGAGCCGGGCCTTTGGCGCACGAGGACGAGGCCCGCGACCGTGATCCGCTGACCATCGCGCGCGGTTCGCAAAGCGGCGCAGGGCCGGATGCGGCGCTCCTCCAGGTCGCCCCGCAGGAAAGCCACCGGGTGCGGACGCAAGGACAGGCTCTTGGAGCGGTAATCCTCCACGACCTCGCGCCCCAAGCTCATCGGCGTGAGCGACACGGGGGGCTCGGCGATCTCAGGACTCAGCGTGCCCTCGCGGGCATCGGCCGCCGCGAAGAGCGGGAGCGGCGCATCGCTCAAGCCCCGGATCGCCCAGAGCGCCCCACGCCGGTCGAGGCCGAGCGACCCGAAGGCATCGGCATGGCTCAGGCGTTCGAGCGCCGCCACGGGGACGCCGCTGCGGCGCCACAGCGTCTCGACCGAGGCGAAGGGCTCCTCGCCCCGAGCAGCGACGATGCGGGCGCCCGCATCGTTCGACAGGCCCTTCACCATGCGCAGGCCCAAGCGCACCGCGAGATAGCGCCCGCCTGCCGGCTCCAGGGTGCAGTCCCAGCGCGAATGGTTGACATCGACGGGCCTGACCTCGACCCCGTGCGCCGCGGCGTCGCGCACGAGCTGGGCCGGGGCGTAGAAGCCCATGGGCTGGCTGTTGAGGATCGCGCAGCAGAACACGTCCGGGTGGTGGCACTTCATCCAGGACGAGGCATAGACGATGCGGGCAAACGAGGCCGCATGGCTCTCCGGGAAGCCGTAGGAGCCGAAGCCTTCGAGCTGTTTGAAGGTGCGTTCGGCGAAGTCGCGCTCGTAGCCGTTGGCGACCATGCCCTCGATCAGCTTGTCCCGGAGCGCTCCGACATTGCCATTGCCCTTGAAGGTCCCCATGGAGCGGCGCAGCTGGTCGGCCTCGGAGGCCGTGAAGCCGGCGGCCACGATCGCGATCTTCATGGCCTGTTCCTGGAAGAGCGGAACGCCGAGGGTTCGTCCCAGGACCCCCCTGAGTTCCGGCGTCGGATAGGTGACGTCCTCGCGTCCCTCTCGGCGCCGCAGGTAGGGGTGCACCATATCGCCCTGGATCGGCCCCGGCCGCACGATCGCGACCTCGATGACGAGATCGTAGAAGCTCCTCGGCTTCATCCGCGGCAGCATCGCCATCTGGGCGCGCGACTCGATCTGGAACACGCCGATCGTGTCGGCGCGCCGGATCATCGCGTAGGTGTCGCCGTCGTCCCGCGGGATCGAGGCGAGGTCGTGCCTCTCGCCCTTATGCTCATCGAGCAGGTCGAAGGCCCGGCGCATGCATCCGAGCATGCCGAGGCCGAGCACGTCGACCTTCATGAACTTGAGCGCCTCGATGTCGTCCTTGTCCCATTCGATCACCTGCCGGTCCTTCATGGCGGCAGGCTCGATCGGCACGAGGTCGTCGAGGCGCTCCTGCGTCAGCACGAAGCCGCCCGGATGCTGCGAGAGATGGCGCGGCGTGCCGATGAGCTCGCGCGCGAGCTGCAGGGTGAGCTGGAGCCGCCGGTCCGCGAGGTTGAGGTTGAGCTCGCCCGCCTCCTTCGCGGTGACGCCCTGCTCGCTCCAGCCCCACACCATCCCGGAGAGGGCGGCGGTCACGTCTTCGGGCAGGCCCATCACCTTGCCGACCTCGCGCAGGGCGCCGCGGGTGCGGTAGCGGATCATGGTGGCGCAGAGCGCGGCGCGGTGGCGGCCATAGGTGTCGTAGATCCACTGGATCACCTCCTCCCGGCGCTCGTGCTCGAAATCGACATCGATGTCGGGTGGCTCGCGGCGCTCCTCCGAGACGAAGCGCTCGAAGAGGAGGCCCTGATCGACGGGATCGATCGCGGTGATGCCGAGCACGTAGCAGATCGCGGAATTGGCCGCCGAGCCGCGGCCCTGGCAGAGGATGTCCCGGCTCTTCGCGAAGCGGACGATGGCGTTCACGGTGAGGAAGTACGAGGCGTAATCCATCTTCGCGACGAGGGCGAGCTCGTGCCGGAGCTGGTCCCTCACCTGGTTGGGCACGCCGCCGGGAAAGCGCCGCTCCGCGCCCTCCCAGGTCAGCGTCTCCAATGTCGCCTGCGCCGATAGGCCGGGCTCGCTCACCTCCTCGGGATATTGATAGGCGAGCTCGTCGAGGGAGAAGCGGCAGCAATCCGCGATCTCCATCGTCCGCTCGATCGCGGCGGGATGGCGCTCGAACAGGCGCGCCATCTCCACGGGCGCTTTCAGGAAGCGGTCGGCGAAGCGCTCGCGGGCAAAGCCCGCCGTATCGATGGTGCAGCCCTCGCGGATGCAGGTCACCACGTCCTGGAGCATGCGTCGCTCGGGCACGTGATAGAGCACGTCGTTGGTCGCGACGGCAGGCACGCGCGCCGCGCGCGCCATCTCGTCGAGGGCATGCAGGCGCAACGCTTCGCGCGGACGGAAACGGCGCGTGAGGGCGAGAGAGGCGCCCGAGCCGAAGGTCCCCTTCAGGCGCCGCAGCTGTCCCTGCAGGCGCTGGTCGATCCGGCCCGGCACCAGCACGCCGAGGAGCCCCTCGCTCCACGCCGCGACGTCGTCCCAGGAGAGGCGGCAGTCACCCTTTCCGGCGCGCCCCTTGCCGATCGTGAGGAGCCGCGTCAGCCGTCCGTAGGCCGCGCGGTCCTCGGGATAGACGAGGAGCGCGGTGCCGTCTTCGAGATCGAGCCGGCATCCGACGACCAGGCGGATTCCTGTCGCCCTCGCGGCCTGGTGGGCCCGGACGATCCCGGCAAGCGAATTCCGGTCCGCGACGCCGAGCGCCGGGATCCCGAGCAAGGCCGCCGTGGCGAACAGCTCCTCCGGGCTCGATGCGCCGCGCAGAAAGGAGAAATGCGTCGTGACCTGGAGTTCGGCGTAGGCCATGGGCTAGCCCCGGGAACCGGGCAGCGGCGCCTCATCCTCGTTCCCCACCATGCTCACCCGAAGAACCCGTGCAGCCACCAGCGTCCGCCCTGACCAGCGGGACCATCGCGGAAGAGCCAGAAGCGCCGGCCGTCCTGGTTCTCGACCTGATAGTAATCGCGGGTCATGGAGGCCTCCTCGGGCGAGGTCCACCACTCGCCGTGCACCCGCTCCGGGCCGTCGGCGCGCCGCACGCGATGGCGCACCTTGCGCCATTCAAAGACGGAGGGCGCATGATCGGGCGCGACGGCGAGGGCCACCACGGGCTCGGGCGGATCGATGAGGATGCTCGGGCGGAGCAATCCCTTCGGCCATGTCGCGTTGCGGGCCGGAGCCAGCGGCGGCACGCGGGCGAGGGAGCGCTCCGGCAGGTCGCTCTCCACCGGGACCACCCGGAACACCCGGTCGCGTCCGAGGCGGGCGGTGAGGCGGTCGACCAGTTCGTCGAGCTCTCGCTCCTCGTCCTCCCCCGCGAGGGCGCGGGCCTGCATCTGCTGCTCGCTCAAAGGCTCGACGCGGGTCGCGACGATCACGGCCTCCTCGATCCCGAAGCCGGGATCGACCTCGTCGAGGTTGTCGGCGAGGAGCCGGCCGATATGGGCCGGATCACGGGAGGGGCGCGCCGTGCGGGCCGTGAGGGCCTGCGAGGTGCGGTCGACCCGGTGGAAGAGCAGGTCGACCCGGCGGATGCCGAGGCCGGCTTGGCGCAGGTCCGGACAGAGCGCGTCGGACAGGTGCGCGATGACCCGGCGCAGATCGTCGGGGTCGCCGATCGGCTCGGCGAAAACGGCACGCCGGGTGATGACCTCGGGCGGGATCAGCGGGACGAGGGGTTCGGCGGCCTCGCCCAGCGCCTGGTCGAGACGCCGGGCGAGTTCCGCCCCGAAGCGCTTGACGAGGGGCGCGCGGGGCAGGGTGGCAACCTGCCCGATCGTCGCGATCCCGAGCCTGTCGAGAGTCGCGACGGTCTCGTCCGGGATGCGCAGGGCGGAGACGGGCAGATCCGCGATCGCCGCGGCCGTGCCTCCGGGCGGCGCGACGGCTTCGCCGCCGCAGCGCGCCAGGGCCCAGGCGGCGCCGGGCGTGTCGGCGATGGCGGCGTGCACCGCGATGCTGCGGCCGTCGAGCCGCGAGACGAGATCGGCGAGGAGCGCAGCCTCGCCCCCGAAGAGATGCGCCGAACCCGCGATCTCGATGAAGAGGCCGTCCGGTGCATCCAGCGCGACGATCGGGCTGTAGCCCATGCACCAGACGGCCAGGTTCTTCAGCCCGGCCTCGTCGGCGTCGGGATCCGCATCCATGATTGTGAGGTCCGGCACGAGAGCCTGCGCATGCGCGATCGTCAGGCCGGCCTTCAGCCCGAGCCTGCGGGCCGCGGCGTCAGCGCAGACGATCACCCGGCGCGGTCCGGCGCGCCCGGCCGTCACGAGAGGCCTGTCCCGCGGCAGCGCGCCCGCGGACCGGTCCCTCTCGAGCCGCCTGCGGATGCGGTCGGTCGGCCAGGTGGGCAGGTAGAGCGAGACGACCCTTCTCATCACAAGCATCCAGAAGCCAGGAGCGGGGTTCCGCGCCTTTGCAGCGCACGAGGTCGACATTCCACCGGGGGCGGCCGATGCCCGAGGCCGGGAGAGGGCCTGCCGGGGCCGGGGTCACGCGCCAGCGCGTGGCGGCGGCGGTCGGTTCCGCCTCCGGGGCGGCCCGCCAGCGCCGGAGCACGAGCGCCGTGACGCCCGACCGCTCGGCCGCGAGCTGGAGGCGCCGCGAGGGCGTGAGCCCGAACCGCGCGACCTCGCCCACGACGGCCGCGAGCCCGCCCTGACGCAGGCCCTCCTCCAGGACGGGAAGCACGTCGGCCTCGTGCCAGGTCTCGACGAAGAGGATGCGGTCGGGGTGAAGGCCCACGGACGACAGGCCCGGCGCGAAGAGGTCCCGCCGCCGCAGGCACCAGAGCACGGGCCCTGCGAGGCGGGCCGCGATCCCGGCCACGAAGAGAACCGCCGAGGCGGCCTGCTCGCCCGTGGTCCCGGCTTCCAGGACCTCGTGGACCGCGCCGCGCGCGAGCCCTTGCCCCGGCAGGTGGTCGTCGATCGCGGCGACGCCGAAGGGAAGCGGCTCCTGGAGCCGCATCTGGGATTGCTCCAGCCGGGCGATCCGCGTCCGTAAGTCAGCCAGCAGACGGTCTCGCCCGGCATCATGCATGCCCTGCCCAAGGTTCTCGCAACGGGGTTAGATGTTGCTATTTTGTTCTCATTCGTCGCAGAGTCAAGATGACGCGCCGAAAGGGTCGGGTGATATCCCCGCCTGAATTGCCCGATGGCCGGCCATAGGGGGCGACAGGGTTGCCGCTGCGAGGTGTCAGCGGGGCCTATTCTTCCTCGTCGGGGCTGAGGGCTTCCGTGCCGTTGGCGGCATCCTCGAAGCCCGACATCCACTCGGCCCCGGCCGCAGTGTCCTTTTGATAGGGGCAGTCCTCACGGGATTTGCCGGCGTGGAAAGCGGCTGTCCCTTCTGCATAGGCTTGCTGGCTGCTGATCTCGGCCATGGCGGCCTCCATGCTTTGCACCGAACATACAGGAGCCTCCGTGCGAAGGCGATCACCGGCCGATGGCGGACAATCGAAACGGAGAGATCCGTAGAACCTGTGGACGGCCGAATGCCGGAGGACCGACGGTCAATGTTACGGGGCCGACCGGAGCATCTCTCCTCGCGCACGGCCCCGCCACCCTGGGGCCGGAGCGTGCCCGCGCATGGAGCCGATTGCAGTCGGAAGGCGGGGCCTTCTTCAGCTCGCCTTCTTCATCCGGCTGCGGGTCTGCCGCCGTGGCTCGGCCTGATCGGGTTGTTCGGGCGCAGGTGACTCGGACAAGTTGGCGATCCCCTCGGCGAGGTCGGCGAGCCTGCGCCGCACGATCGGGTCCGAGATTCGGGCGAAGCTGTTGATGAGCCGCACGCCCTCGCTGGAGTTGCTCACTTCCGCCAGGAGAGCGGCCTGACGGTCCACCGTGCCCGTGCCGCCAGGCAGGTGGGTGGCGCCTTCGTAGAAAAAGCCCACCTCGACGCCGAGCAGGGTGGCGATCTGCTGCAAGCGGCTGGCGCTCACGCGATTGGTGCCCTTTTCGTATTTCTGAACCTGCTGGAAGGTCAGGTGCAGGGCGTCCGCGAGGCGCTGCTGCGTCATTCCCAACAGGGAACGGCGCATCCGGATGCGGCTGCCCACGTGCTTGTCGATCGGGTGCGGCGATTTCTGACTCGGCTGGGGCAACGGGGCTCAACTCCTGACCTTACGATAAGTCACACTATGCCGCGTTCCGCGTCGAGCCGCTACCCTCAGTGGCACAACCTAAGTCATATTGAGTTTTCCGCTACGGAACAGGCAAATGGTGCTTCGATCATGAGCAGAAGGGACGGGTACCTATGAGGTCCGGTAAGAGCGAGCTCGGATACATCCGCGACGCCTTCGACCTCATGGACGAGATCGACCGCCTGCAGGACGAAACGGCCATTCGGGACAAGCTGTTCGTGCTGCTGTCGGCTTGCGGCTTCGAGCATTTCCTCGTGGCCCGCCTGCCGCAGCCACGCGAAGGGACCGGCCCGGCAATGCTGCTGAAGCGCTGGCCGTCGACCTGGCAGAGCCGGTACGACCGCTGCGGCTATTACCAGTACGATCCTGCCGGCCGGCAGTGCTTCAACACGATCGAGCCCTTCCTCTGGTCCGACCTGCAGGTCGACCCGCGATCGGATCCTAAGGGCCATCAGGTCATGAAGGAGGCTGCAGAGCACGGATTGAAAGAGGGACTCTGCATCCCGATCAACGACGCCAACGGCTTTCAAGCCGTCGTCTCCATGGCGGGCGAGGCCATCGAGCTCCCTCCGAAGGCGAAGCGCGCCATCCATCTCCTGAGCCTCTACGCCTATGGCGCCGCCGATCGCCTCACGAGACACCAGCATCCTATGGTGATGCACCTGAGCGCCCGCGAGCGGGATGTGCTCTCGCACCTCGCCAACGGCCTGACTGCGGCGCAGGTGGGCGAGGCGCTGACCATTTCCGAGACCACCGTGCTGACGCATCTCAGGAATGCCAAGCACAAGCTCGGCACCCGGACGGTGACCCACACCGTGGTCGAGGCCCTGCGCCTGAACCAGATCAGACCCTAAAGTCCCCTCCCAAGAGAACTCGAACCCAAGAGAACTCGAACCCAAGAGAACGCGAACGCCGCGACCGGGCGGCTGCAGGCAATGCCGCGGCTGTGCCGGCCGTGGCGTCCGCACGCCTGGGCTCGGGCCCCTGTGCAAGATTGCCGTTGGCATATCGTCAGATCCGAGGATAGCAAATTCCCGCATAATTTCGTCCAATGGTTGTAGTCACACAGGGGGACTGTCCATGTACGAAGTGCATGCCATTCGAAGAGACAACCGACACCTCTACGAAGAGGCGCTCGATCAGCATTATCGGATCCGCAACGATATCTTTATTGAGGAGCGCCGCTGGAGCGCCCTGCAGAGCTACGACGGACGGGAAATCGACCAGTTCGACCATGACGGCACGATCTATCTCTTAGGGATCGATCCCTCTTCCGGGGTTGTCGCCGGATCGCGGCTCCTGCCGACCACGCAGCCGACCCTGCTGAGCGGGGTCTTCCCGCAACTCGCCGACATCCGTGGCATCCCCGAGGGACCCGACATCTACGAATGGACCCGCCTGTTCGTGGTGTCTTCCAGGCGCCAGGACGGGCGGCTCTGCCGGTGGGCGGGCGCCGTGAAATGCGGCATGCTGGAATACTGCCTCCAGGAGGACATCCACACATTCAGCGGCGTCGCGGAAACCTACTGGATGCCGCGCATCGTCGCCATGGGCTGGCATCCGCGCATGCTCGGCCTCACCCTCGACCATGAGGGGTTGAGCCTGTGCGCCTTCAGCGTCGAGGTCACCGAGGCTGTTCTGGCCTCCACGCGCGCCTTCTACGGCATCGAGGGCCCATCCCTCACAATCCGCGGGCTTGAGCTGCCGCAGGGCGAGGAGGCTCCGCATGTGCGTCATTGAGGCGCTGAACGACAACGACGGCGCTCTTCCGCAGGAAGTGGTGCGCGCCTTCGTGAGGGATCTCGCGATCTTCGTCACCCGACTGACGCCGGAGACCCAGGCGCGCCTCATGGGGTTCGTGCACCTCGTCGAGGACCCCGGCGCCATCAGGGCCGAGCTCGACGTGTCGACGGCCGGCGAGATCAAGCTCGTGCTGCGGCCGCCCCCAGGCCGCTAGCCGGACCTGGGCCGACACCCTGACAGGGCCGGCGCATCCGCGCCGAGGATCGTGCCCCGATGCGCCACCGAGCTGCCGCACCAGCCTATCGGAGCGCCCCGATACGCTGGTGCGGCAAGGGGGGCGGCGCTCGCGCTGTCCAGGTTCCACTCGCGAAGACCGGGTGATGGCGCAGGCGGACCGGGAGCCCCGCTCCGAATCCACCGGACCCTATCGGGACCCTGCCGTCATCAACCCCGCTCCGAATCCATTGGAGCTCACCCGAGCCTCGCCGTCATCAGCCCCGCCCGAGACCGCCTGCAAAGGCAGCATCGTCCGGCCGCCGCGTCTTCGATCCCATCGGCCGCGGCCGCGCCGGAAGCGTCCTCATGCGGCAGGCCGCCGAGCATTCGGACTTCGGGAGTGTCGGCTATATGACGACAATGATCCGCATGCCCTGTTCCATGGGAGTCCGGAGGTTCCCGATGGCCGTCACTATGCGAAGAGCACGGACCCTTTGCGCCATCGCATGGCTCGCCACTCCCGTATCATGGTCCGCGCCTGCCGGGGCGTCGGACCTCCTGCCGGCTCTGCACGGCACCTGGCGCGGTAACGGGGTTCAGATCCTGATCGATACGGAGCGCATGCAGGGCAACGTCGACCCGCGCAAGCCGTTCTCGCGCGATCCGCTCGTGATCCGTGACGTCACGCCGCCCTGGGTGGTCTTCGCGATCGGCATCAGCACCTTCGTGGCCAAGGTCGAAGGGGAGACCATGACGATCACCCAACCGGGCTGGCCGGCGCCCCGGATCCTTGCGCGCGTGCCCGGATCCCGGCGTGCGCCGCCGGCCCGAACCCCCAGCCCCTAATGCGTCCCGATCCGGTCCGAAAGCCAGGGTCCGAGCGCATGGACGCCGAGCTGCCCCACCCTTGCCCAGAGGCCTGTCCGGGCGTCCGAGGCTTGCCCATGGGCGCGAAAATGCGCACATGAGCAGGGGACGGAACGGGACCCGGCGATGCAGATCGAGGCGCATACCAGCAAGCAGGACATTCTCCAGGCCTCGCCCCGGATGTTCGAGAACCCCATTCTGGATCGCCTGTCCCGCGTACACCCCTCAGTGCCGGCGGTGGTCTACGGGCCGCTGATCCTGCTTCTTCTGGTGCTGAGCAGCCCGGCCGGGTTCGGCGCGGCCTTGGCCTGGACCCTGTTCGGCTATGTGAGCTGGACGCTGGTGGAGTATTGGGGTCACCGCATCCTGTTCCATTACGAGCCCAGCGCCGGGTGGGGGGCCCGCCTCCACTGGATGATCCATGGGGTGCATCACGACCACCCCAACGATCCGCTCCGGCTCGTCATGCCGCCTTTGATGAGCCTGCCCATCATGCTCGTCGCCTATGGTGTGACCCGCCTCATCGTGGCGCCGCCGGCGGCCTATGCGGCCCTCGCCGGCTTCATGGCCGGGTATCTGCTCTACGACATGATCCACTACGCCGTGCACCACATCTCGCCCCGCTCGCGCCTCGGGCGGAAGCTGCGGCGCCTCCACATGCTGCACCACTTCCAGGACCACACCCGGAGCTTCGGCGTCAGCGCGCCTTGGTGGGATGTCGTCTTCGGGACGGCTCCCCGGAAGCCGCCTGTTGATTCGTCAGCGGACGGCGTCCGCTCCGTGTGAGGGCCTGCGGCGGACGTGCCAGAACGGGGTGCTCGATGTCCGCAGCAGAATGGCATGTCCAGAGAAAGGATCAGGGCGGCAGCTCAGGGCCTTCGAGTGCCAAGCCGTGCCGCAGCGGGGCGCAAGCTGGGGCTAATCCCTGACGCGCTTCGCCTCAGGGCCGCGGGTGAGGCGGTCCTTTTCGGAAAGCTGGCTGTTCCGCCGCGCGACAAGAGGGTGAATCTCGTCCTCGGCCAGGATCGGATCGCAAGTCAGCCCGCACCAGCTGCATTCCTCATCTTGGGCAACCCACAGAAGACCCTTTTCGCAGGGGCAGTAATGAGCCCAGAAGGCATGGTGCATCGCTGCGGCTTTCGCTCAGATCTCGGTCTTCTTAAAACGCCAACCACTGTAGAAAGTTGCAAAAGTCCCAATCGAGGCCGGGCGCTTGCCTCTTTCGCGCCCGGTCGCCTGTTGCCGATAGGTCACTACGCCGGAAAAGCTGTCTCTGTCCTTGGCCAAGAGGCTTCCTGATCCCATGCCGGAGCCGGTAGGGTGACCTAGCGTCATCGGAGGGATCCGCATTGAACCAGATCGTGAGCAAGCTTTCGGGCGTCGCTCTTCAGGGGCCTGTGCGGTATGCGGTGGGGGAGCGGGACACGCGGCCCTGGGGCACGTGGGAGGTGCTGGCCACGGGCGTGGGCTACACGCTCAAGCGCATTGTGGTGAACCCGGGCCAGCGCCTGTCGCTGCAGTATCATGAGTTCCGGTCCGAGCACTGGACGGTGGTGCAGGGCACGGCCG
>JAESFH010000228.1_pt1 | contig 29654 bp, 39 predicted proteins | sample 9269381 | NCBI WGS metagenome assembly JAESFH01 (sample SAMN14504062, study PRJNA617094) | algae metagenome | isolation source: Aphanothece sp. CMT-3BRIN-NPC111 and co-occurring heterotrophs from well... | place: USA: Clark Mountains Wilderness, California | collected 2010-04-18
CTCCCCGACGCCACGAGTTACACAGAAAGCCCGGCTCGTAAGCCGGGCTCCCTTTCATCACACTGGGTCGGGCGGCCTACGAGAGCGCCAGCCGTGCAAAAGTCAGGTTCTTCTCGCAATCGCTGAACACGCGCCACCCGCCCTCGATCTGAACAGCGCGCCACCACCCATTCGTGAGTGCTGGGCGGGCAAATTCCTCGAACGTGGTCGCGTCATCGATATCCGTCGCAATATCGATAGATGGCATCACCATCTGGTTCAGGATGATGTAGGCGTCACCCATTGCGCATTCATTCTCTCGCAAGGTATCGCCAAAGATAAACCGTGCATCCGGATGCTCTAGCATGAATGTCGCCTGCATGTTCCAGTAGTTATAGTTCTGCGTCCAGAGCATGAGCTTGCTCTCTCGCTTGAACGTCACGCAAGCGGTGTTCCATGCCATGTCGTTTTGATGATCCATCGAAAACGAGAATTGCGAGTTCAGATGGGTCCGGAAAGGGTCAGCCATACGCTTGCCTTTCGGTCCCGCGTCTGCCCGATGCCATGTCACCGGTCCGATGCCTCCTTTCGGACCAAGCCGCAGGTACTCAGTGAGCACCTGTGTTGAACAGCCCGGCATGAGGGTCAGGGGCGTTGAAGGCAGCACTCGATTCATCGAATCGACAGATGTGGCGTAGTTATAACAGCCGATGTTGTCCTGATGTCCATCGTAATCGCTCGTGAAAACCATAATCAAACCTCAATCTTGAATATGACGCATGATGTCATACTCGGAGCAATGAAGTCAAAATTCAAATGTTGCTTTTAGTCAGCTTGGACGATGAACGTTGTGGCGCTCGTGGGAGCCCTAGCGCTAATGGCTTCACAGTCGCGACCCATCGGATGGCGACGGGCTAATCCACCGGCGATTTGGTCCCACGACCGGGACGGAATGTGGAATTCTACGAGGGGCTTGCTGCCGTTGGTGGCCTGCTATTCTACTTCACGAGCGGTCCAGGCGGCTGGAGCCGGACCAGCTTGCGGTGAGATGAACGATGGGAACCCGATTAGCCCACCTCATAACAGGAGCCATCGTAGCTGCCATAGGAGGGACCGCTCATGCCGCCGAACTGATAGCCGGGCGGTGTCACATGGACTACTGCTCGTGGTTCAGCATCGAGTCCCGCGATATCTCCGCGACAAACCCGCAGGGTGCCCTGGTGAAGGTCGAGTCGCGTTGGTGGCAATCGCACCATCCCAAGGGCTACGACAAGCGAGCGCCACGCAAGGGCGGCGAACTGGGGGTGAGCTACGTTTTTTGCTCCAAGACAGCCCCGGCTCTCATCGACCGGGACGATAGCTCTCGGAAGTGGCTCGCTTCATCCATTGCGCCGGGCAATCCCGATGACATTGCCGGTGCCAACATCACGGGATACATCTTTTACTTCGCCGTCTGTCATGGTCTGACGGTCACAGAAGCAGGTCTCTACGACCAGACGGTGACCCTTGGAAAGAAATTCGGGTATTCCGTGAAGCCAAGCGATGAAGACACGCAGCGGACGATTGACGCCCCTACAGATATTCTGAAGCGCTAAATTCCGAGTTCGCCAGTGAATTCGGGTGCAATGTTCCGGCAAAAGTTAGACTATGCTGAGATGTTATACGGCTAACGGCTGCTCCGACCTTCGATGTCTAGGGTGGGCACGGGAGCACCCCATAGACCTGCGCCTCCGGAGGTCGCATGATGGCTCCAGGGGATCATGCCGATGAATGACCCACCTATCAAAGCCAAGCGCCGCTTAGCGGCGATCCTGGCCCTCGACGTGGTCGGCTCATCGCGACTGATGGAAGTGGATGAGCCAGGGACGTTGGCGGCGATCCAGGCGATCCTGACCGACGTTGTTGCCCCTACCGCTGCCCGCCATCAAGGGCGGGTGGTCAAGACCATGGGAGACGGCGCGCTCGTGGAGTTCGCCAGCCCCGTCGAAGCGGTCCTCTGCGGGACCGAGATCCAAACCGCTCTGGCGGGACCGGCTGACCGGACCAGACACGGATTGGAACTCCGCATCGGCATCAACCTCGGAGATGTCGTGATCGGTGAGGACGGCGATATCCATGGCGATGCCGTCAACATTGCCGTTCGTTTGGAGGGCGTCGCTGATCCGGGTGCCCTTTGCGTCTCCGGCAAGGTGTTCGACGAGCTAGAAGGCAAACTGTCGCTGCCGTTCGAGGACAGGGGTGAACAGGGCCTCAAGAACATCGCGCGCCCGATCCGCGTCTACTCCCTCCACCAGGGTCGAACCATCCCTCACGAGCCCCAGGCCGTGCAGCGCGCGTCCAAGCATACCGACAAGCCCTCGATTGCGGTCCTCCCCTTTAGTAATCTGGGTCACCCGGACGAGGACTACCTCGCTGAGGGGATTGCCGATGATGTCCTGACAGCCTTAGCCCGGTCCCGCTGGCTCTTCGTGATGTCGCGGGCTTCGTCCTTCGCCTTCAGGGGCAGGGCGATTGCGACCGATCAGGTCGCCCGCCGCCTCGGTGTGCGCTACATGCTCACCGGCAGTGTTCGCCGAAGCCGCGATCACGTCCGCATCTCCGTTCAACTCACCGAGGCCGAGACGGGCGGCTCCCTCTGGGCGGAGCGCTATGACCGCGATGTTGTTGATGTGCTCACGCTCCAAGATGAGATCGCCGAGGCGGTCGCGGGAGCAATCGAGCCTGAGCTTCTGCGGACCGAGAGCCAGCGCGGCGCAGAGAGGCCCCAAAGCATGGCGGCCTGGGATCTCGTGCGGCGCGCCATGTGGGAGTTCCACAAGATCAAGCCCGAGGGCCATCGCCTCGCCCGTGAGCTACTGCTGAAGGCGATAGAGGCTGAGCCGAATTCCGCAGACGGGTACATCTGGCTGGCGCGGGCTGAAACGGGTCTTGCGGGCTACGGATGGTCCGCCGATCCAGAAACAACACGGCAGGCCAGCATGGCGGCGGGGCTGAAAGCGGCGCAGCTTGATCCCAAGAACCCCTACGCCCACTACGCGGTCGCTATCAGCCATCTGTTTGCAGGCAAGGTGGACATCGCCATTCGTGCGGGTCGGCAAGCGGTGGCTCTCAGTCCCACCTTTGCCCTTGGCCACCTCGTCCTGGGCGCGGCTTACCTTCATGCGAATCAGCCCAGAGAAGCCGTCGAGCCCCTGGAGCATGGCATGAGGTTATCGCCCTACGATCCGCAGAACTTCGTGTGGCAGTTGTTTCTGGCTGTGGCCTACAGCTTCTCTGGTGATCCCCAGAAGGCCGTTGAAGCGGCGCAGCGTAGCCTTTCGCTGAGACCAGGGTGGGCGGCGGCTCTGAAAGTCGAGATCATGGGGTGGGTCGCACTCGGGGATCTCGGGCGGGCAAGGTCGCTTGCATTAGCCATTCCCGCATCGAGCAATGCGCCGGGCGATCTCTCCCCGATCATCGGGAAGCTCAATCCAGCTTGGATCGAGCAGATCGAACGGGCCGTTCGTCAGGCCCGTGAAGGACCGTAACCTCGTCCTAACCAGCCCACCTGTCTGCTGTGTCCTCTGACGGCTTGGGAATCCCAGAACAATGAGCCGCGTCAGGCCAAGATGCCCCTCAAGCTCCGGCACATTGAAGCTGCGACATTTCGGACAGACCCGCCTGTTACTGTGCTGGCACAGCGGCGGCTGTCGCCTTACTGGACTGGTCAGAGCTTGCCTTGGTGAAGCAGCGCTCGCGCATGCGGTCACAGTAAGCGGCAACGTTTGACCGGGATCGGGCATAGGTCGCCACAGGCGTTTCCATCGGCCAGTAGACCATCGGTGCCAGTAGGCCGAACACGGCAGCATCGGCAGAGGTGGGCCGGTCCGTCAGCAGGAAAGGACGGTCACCGAGAAAGGCCGCAAAGGCGTCAACATCGGCTCGGCCCTTCCTCGCAATGATCTCGGGCGAGTGCCGGGCAATTCCTCGGGCATAGAGTTGTCGGCCAAACTGCGCTCGCATGACCGGGAATGCCAGCGAGCCAAGGACCGGCGGCAACTGCGAAGCCAAGCTCGAACGCATCCAGGCCGCGCCAGCAGGATGGAAGAACAGTTCCCATTCGAGCACCTGATGGAAGTGCTCCTCGAACGTTCGCCGCCACGCAAGACCAAGGGCCACCTGCTCGGGCGTCAGTCCCTCATCCAAGTCGATGCCATAGCGGCTTGTGAGCAGGTCGATGATGATCTCGCTGTCGCCGATGCGCTCGCCGTCCAGTTCGATCCAAGGGTTTTTGCCCCTGGGTCCTTTACGGGGATTACCCTCGATCACCTGCTCATACGGGATGCGGGCAAGTTCAAGCCATGCCAGGAGCTTCAGGGCAAAGGGTCCAACGGTCGGGAGCCCCCAATCTGGGGCGAAGGTGAAGACGCGGAGCGTTGTCATGAAGCGCCTCCCTTGGGGAGGATGGCGGCGCGAAAAGGACCACCACCTGCACTGGATTACGCGACAAGAAGCTGCTGGCGGCGATCTACGGTTACTCGGTAGACCTCCGAAGATACCGCTGTCGTGAGATCCCGGTCACACGAAATGCAGGTACCGAGCACTGGGGCAGCAATCGTCTGAACCGCCCCACAGGTCACGCATCCGCAAAGGGCTGGAATAAGCGCTGCCTCCTTGCAACCCATGCTCTGGCGTATGGCTTCACTGACTTGCGTCGCTTGCTCGAACATTGGCGTTCCCCGGTGAGGGTATTGTTGCTCAGGCTGGTATGCCTTTTAGCCACCGTCTGTTTCGTGATGATTGCACCTATTGTTGCGTCCTCTTAAGCCTTGACCAGCAGGAACAAGGCCATAGCGGCGCAAGATGCCGTTCAACTTTGTAGAGCTAGGCTCGCCCAGTTGAACCCGTCGCGCTGAATGGGAAACCCGGCAGTCCGGAGACATCCGACTTCTGGAAACTCCACAAGTGCCCTCTTCACCAATCACCAGCGCTAGTGGGGGTTACGTCCTGTTTACCGGGCGATAGAGGGTGGGATCACGGTGGGCTCGCACGCCCTCCAAGGAACTGCCGACTCCCCGTTGGCGTTTTCCAACGCTCAGGCGGAGGTTTGTTGGATGAAGATCGTGGCTGTTACCGCTGCGGCTCTTACGCTGTGGGCTGCTGTTCCTGCTGCGGCAGAGGCCAAACCCGGTGGCTGCTTGAAGTATGGCCTAGGCGGCGCCGTTGCTGGGCACTTCGCGGGCGGTCACCGCTGGAAGGGTGCGGCTGCGGGGTGCGTGCTCGGGATCATCCAGCGCCGCCGCTATGAGAACGCACAACAGCAGCGGACGCCACCGCGCCGCATGGATCGTGAGGAACGTCGGGACCGGGATGAGGATCGGGTTGCGCGTGACCGCTCTCGGAATGTGGACCCAGAGGCAACTGGCTCGGTACGGCGTCGAGGCGACTTCGAGTCAGAAGGCACCTTCGCGCGTCCTCGTGAGCGCAGCTACTAGCGCCAGCTTGGGGCTGACTGCCTGAGTAGCAGCCCCTCCGTCGCTCGCGAGCAAAAGGGTCTCAGGCACTGTCACTACTGACGCGAAGGCAAGAGGGGATTAGTAACTGTGAGCCGCTAGCACACGACCTCGTCACATTGCTCGACCGAGCCCATGATGCGGCTTAGTGTGCTGGGGCCTGGATAGCCGAAGACACCTGCCCCCGCGATGGAGAAGGAGGGTGTCGCCGAAAAGCCGAGAGAGGCCGCGAGGCTCATCTGCGCTTGCAGCATCTCTGCGATCCTCGCGCCTCCCGCCATCGTCTCCAACTCCTCACGCGGAACACCAAACTCGCTGGAAACCTCAAGTGCCTTCGCGCCGTCGATGGTTCCGCGCCTCTCGAAGAGCTTCTGATGGAACTCATAGGCAGTCTCCGGTCCCTTCGACAGCAAGAGAGCGAGTTCCACCTTCGCGGCCTCTTCCGACTTCGGTGAGAGAATGGCATTGTTGACCAGCCCAACCCGCAACTCGGGGTTCGCCAGCATCAAACCATGGATGTCCTTCACGGCCCTCCGGCAGAAGGGGCAGTTGTAGTCGAAGAACTCGACCAAGGTGCGGTGGGTCGTCTTGGAGCCCACCCAGACCACGCCCTCAAGCTCATCAATCTGGGACGTGAGTTCGACTGGGAGCCTCATGTTCGAGACCGGCTGTCCGTCGTCTCCCGTGATGTTGTACCACTGATCCGTTGCCTGAGCCCTGGCAGTCGTACTGCCCGCAAGGCTCAGCCCTCCCACGGCGAGGAGACCCACGACGACCGAGCGTCGGTTCATGATCATATTGCGTCGGCTCCTCATACCGTCGAGCTAAGATGGGCAGGTGCATGAGGCTTGTGGCGCTTCCGTGGCACAGCCCCAAAACTCACTGTGGGAGACAGGGTGGTGATCCGCCATCCCGTTCAGTGACGCCTCAGAAGGGCCGATAAATACGAGATGAGCCCTCGTCCCTGCCGATCCGCAAACCGCTGCTCCGACCTTCAATGCCTTGGCTGCGTCTGGCGCTATTGCCGTTTCCAGGCGATCCGCATCCTGAACCAGAGCACGGGTCCGCTCTACACCATCTCGCTCACAATCCCTGATCCCTCGCCCGAGGGCTTTCGTGCATCGCGGGTCGAGCTTCGGAACCGGGTCGATTACCTCCGACGCACTGATCTGCGCTGGCGGAAATGCGGTTTTCACGGCTGGCTCCAGAGGGACGGCACTGTCCGATGCATCGCCTCGCTGGGCATGCTGGGCCGGGGCGAGGTGGAAAAGGGCCTGGAGCGGTGGAGCGCCACACTCGGGCCGGAGATTGGGCACGACGATCTGCGGGTGGCGATCTGGGGCGGTGTAAAGCCATCAGCGGTCTTCAAGGAGGCAGGTGGAGCGCGCTACCAGGGGATCAAGCTAAATATCTGGCCGCGCCGCGACCCAGTCAGGCCGAAGCGGGCGTGCTCACCGTTTTTGAGCCACCAGTATGAGGCCGACCCGATGCCGGTCGCGTTCTGAAAGGAGTTCATGAGAATTTCACCCCCAATCACCGTCGTCTATGGTCGCTCTATTGCTGATGCCTACGACCTCATCTGTGATCACCGCCTCTTAAACTGTGAACCGTGTGGTACCTCCTGGCTCGGACTCTGGATCAGCGACAGCACGGATCTCACTGTCTTCGGCCTACGGTTTGCCGAGGTTCTGGAGTTCGAAGGTCACCTCGCCATCGTCCCGCCCGGCCTTGTCACGGAGGTCGAGAACTTCATCCAGCAGGTGAGCATGGGGAACAGAATTCAACGGCATGATCTGACCGCTATCCGGTTCTGGGACACGGACGATGAGGCGGTGTTCGCGGAGACGTGGGGCTGATCAGGCGCTCGTTCCGTTGCTGGTTCTCGCTTTCAGCGGCCTAATCGCCTCGTGCTTCCAGTGGTCGCAACGTCCTTGCTGTTGACCGCGAGTTTACCCCCGGACCTCACCGCGTCCACACTCCAGGCAGCGTTCGCACCCGGACGGAGTTGTGCAACGAGCTTGCGGGTCGAGGAGGAGACCGCTTTTCCGGCCTGGGAAACTGGCTCGAAGTCCGCAAGGACGTGCTTGGTTCCGGGCTGTCCGGTGAAGACCCTCAGCCCGTTAGGGAACATCACCATGTCGCCAGGACGCAGGGTGCTGTCAGCAAGAAGGTCCGGAACAGGGTTGGCGACCTCGCCTTCAGCCTTGGGCTTCTCCGGCATCTTGATTGGCGGCTGCTCGACACGGGCTACTTTGGGACGGGGCCGTACCCTGGGCCGGGGTATTGGCTGTTCCAGGGCGGGTAAGGGGCGGTACCCAAAGGGCTCGTAGATCGGCACGGACACGACGGGCCGTGAGAAGGGCTGGAAGAACCCAAAGAAGTCCTGGGCACGTGCGGGTACCGCAAAGCACATCATTGGGAGGATGACTGCCAGGGTGACGACGCTACACGGCTTTCGGAACGCCACGTACTTGGTCACGAGCTTTGGCATGACCCATCTCCCCTTTTACAGGGGCAACGGGGCCAAGCTTGAGCAGTTCCCAGCCCGGTCCCGACCCGGATGGAGTAATCCAGATGACTGCGTCGTCCAGACGAGCATGGAGAGCAGAGTGCAGCGGTATGATCTGACCGACGTCCGATTCTGGGACACCGACGATGAGGCCGTGTTCGCGGGGGTGTGGGGCTGATCAACCATCCAGAGTGATTAGGTCTCCCCCTGAATATCCATGCCTTGTCCTACCTCGGCCAGATCGATTTCGACGCGGGTCAGGGCGGCTTCGGCGGCTTAAAGCCGGGTGGGGCTCACGTGGGGCTCCTCATCAAGAGGATGTCCCGCTCCTGCTGCGTGCCAGTCGTGGGTCAATCCAGCCTCCAGCCTTGCTCAATGTGAGGAGGTCCCCTGAGTATGAGAGCCGCAGTCATCTCGCGGTGAAGATCAGCAAGGCGCTGAACCAGGGGCTGACGCTCCCGCATGTGTCGGGCTTCCACTCCAGCGCACAGCCGCGCTTTCCAGGCTGCCGGTCCTGTCCAGTGCTCCATCTGTGCCCGGTCTGCCTCGTAGCGGGTTTCCACGTCTGCCAGGGCGGCTAGGGCTGCCTGGATCTCAGGGGTGAGATCAGCCTGATCGGCGAGCGTCGGCGGTACTCTTGCACTCACGCCAACTTGCGTCATTGCAGTCCTCCTTGTTTGTTCATTAACGCCAAGCTTAGTCTAAGTTTTGCGACAAGGAAATGCTCTGCTTTCAGGGGCAAAATCTGCTGAAGCTGCGTTGTGTTGCTGACACATTGCCGACCTAAAACACAGACGTGAGCCATACATCCTATCGCAGCACTGCGATCAAGAGGGGAGTGATCCAGTTGAGTTCTGCATTCGTAGCATCAGCCTCATAAACAGGCACGGAGGTCTGAACCCCATGTTGCGTCAGCGAAGTCTTCCAGTCTCCATTGCAATCAGCACTGTGTTTTTGTCCTTGGCCGCCTTTGGCGTCTGGCTGGTCGGTGGCCTCTGACGATTTAGCTTCCTCGCCCTGTGCCTTGTCCCCGTTCCGGCGATTCTCAGAAACTGTGGATGCGCGCAACTGATCCACCTCACTGCAACGGGCGTATGGGGTTGCAATATCCGTGACGCTGGAGGTGATGGTGGATGGCTTATTGCAGCAGCAAGCTAAACTCTATCCGACAACGAACAGTCCCGCAGACCAAGCTCGCGCGCGATACGCCTCGCCTCCAGCCGCAGTAGCAAGAGCAGCTTTGACGGCGCAGGACCTTGTCCTCGCCAGTCTGCGTGCGATGTACGCCCGGTTCAAAGCCAAACCTGTGCCGGATCAGCTTCTGCAACTGGTTACGCTTCTGGATTGAGGAAATCACAATATGGATCGGCAGGACGCTCATGCGGCTGTGGTCGCAGCCCTCCCGCGATTGCGGGCTTTTGCGATCTCACTCACCGGAAAGTCTGATCAGGCGGATGATCTGGTGCAGGAGGCGGTTGTACGAGGGCTGTCGAACCTCGACCAGTTCGAGCCTGGGACCAGCATGCAGGCGTGGCTATTTACGATTCTCCGTAATCAGTTCCATACCACCTATCGCAAGAAAAGGCGGGAGATCGAGGACCCAGACGGGGCTCTCGCGGGCACACTCGTGACGCTACCCGAACAATACGGGCGTCTGGCCTTCACCGACCTCCAGGCGGCTCTCGCACAGCTACCTGTCTACCATCGCGAAGTGCTCCTGCTCATCGGCGCAGAAGGGATGAGCTATGAAGACACTGCAAGGATTGTGGGGGTGAGCGTTGGCACGGTGAAAAGCCGCGTTCATCGCGCTCGTTTGCGCCTAGCTGAACTGCTGCACATTCATGGTGAGGATGATCTTGGTTCAGATCACGTGCTCAGGGCTGCGCTCGGTGTTGAGGGCACCCAACCGGTCGCCGTTCCGCAGGCCGTGTAGGTGAAACGGCTGTACGGCGGAAGCAGAACAACAGCACGCACGAACGTGCACGTCGGAGAGGAAGCGAACATGGGTTCGGGTGTCATGAAGTCCGAGACCCCTTCGGGCCACGATGAGATGTGTTTGTTGTTGCAGCCCACCTTTATGATCGTCGAAGATCAGGCGCTGATTGCCCTGTCCCTGGAAGCTTATTTGGAGGATGCCGGGTTCGGGGACTGTGAGACTTTCCCATCTGGTGCGGAGGCGCTTAGCTGGCTTGTCTCTCATACACCGACCGTCGCTATTCTCGACTTCAGCCTTCGAGATGGCCCATGCACGAGGTTGGTTCGGGTGCTGCGGGAGCGGGGTATTCCCTGTGTCATCTATTCAGGCCAAACGCGGGATGTCGCGCCGCCTGAGCTTCGGGACGTTCCGTGGCTGAGCAAACCCTGTGAGACCGGGCGGCGCTCCTGGCGGCGCTGGGGCGTGCCGCGCCTCCTTGAGCCAGGGCACACACACTCGCTATGGCTTAACATAGCACCCCTGGGTGCGGCGTCCCTGGGTGCGGCCCCGGTCAATCGCACATCACCTCAATGTGCAGCCTGATTTGACCCTTCTCGTTGGTGATAGGCTCCCGCGCCACATAGCAGTTCTCGCTGACAATCTCTTCTGACAGTGAGCCGGTAGAGGTCGGATCAGGCGGCTGTGGCGGTACTTGGGCGGTCAGGATGCTCAACCCTGTGGCCGCGACATCAACATAGAGCGGAAACAGCATGATGGTCTCCTTTAGCGGCGCACTTCGCGTGTTCTGCACTCAGGGCGCGCTCGTGAAACCACTCGGTTCTGACGCGTCCTCCGGACTACCCGAATGCCTGCATCTTCGGGGTCTCAATGGCGCATAGGGCCTACTCGAACAGCGGCCATGAGTTGGCTCTCGCGCACGATGCGTTCTGGGGTGCCGTCGCCCCGCTTAACCCGGTACGTCGAAAAGCCCGGCAGGCCGGGGAGGACCGCCGAGACTTCGAAAATGCCGTTGATGCCGTCACGGGTGATGACATCCTTGAACGGGTCCGCTGCGCCTATGGAGATGGATTGGACCCGCACAAGATCACCCGTCTTGAACCGAGGCTCGCTCATCGTCCTACCCCATTATCTTGAACAACATGATGCTCGACGGAGCGCTGCTCTGTCCGCTTTGGCGTCGGCTCCTCTGGGTAGGGAAGCCAATGCGTCGGGCGCAGTTCTCTCGTGTAGTCGATAGCTGCGCGCCAGCCCTGCCGCATCCAGGCACCGTCGCGGTGTCCAGCCCGGAGCCATACCCCCACATGCCAGCCGCCGTCGTCTGGACAGTAGACCAGCACCTTGATCGGGGTCTCATCCAGACCCGTTGCCATCGGTGCAGACTGGATCGGGCGCGGAACCATGGACCAAGGGTGCTAATGGATGTGGTCGAAGGGGTAGAAGCCCTGAGCATGCACGGCCACCTGCGCGGCTCTTGCCCGGAACCCAGTCGGTGCGGGGTTGGGTGGCTCCAGTGTTCCTGCGTACTGCCAGCGTGGGCTGCGGATGAAGGGTGGCACCGGCAGGCGCTCAGGCACCGCACAGCAAAAGTCCGGCTGATCGGCGCGTCGAAACAAGTTCAAGCTCTCCGGCGGGCGTTGCTCCCCGGCCATGTCACATCTCCGTGTGCTGCCGCAGGGTTAACCCAGGTTATTCTGGATGGTTTCCGATCTGAATGCGGCCAAGCTGAAACTTGCCCTCACATGGCGCGTTCTGCGGGGGTACTCTAAAGACCGTCTTAGCGGATCTTGGCCCTTTCGACGGTGTATTGCCGTGGGCCAGGAAGAAGGCTCGGCATTGCGAGAGCGCCGGGCCTTTCTGTTGTTTGAGCGAGAATTCGCCTATTCCACAGGAAACCTGCCGGATTAACCTGCGTTAACAGGGCTCAGCGACGTGTCAGAGGAAACGCTTATGCCCTTTGAGTTGCCTGACGATGTTCGGAGGGATGAAGCTTGTCCTCACGATACTCTCGGTGACTTCATCTATGTGCCCTTGGCGTGGCGTACAGGACAGGACCAGTTCAGCACCCCGGCAGGTGTTGGCGCGGAAATCGAGGGGGCATTGAGGTACCTGCACGGTACTTACCTCGACCTGCCTATCCCTGACCGTCTTCTTGATCTGGTCCAGCGCAGGCAGGGGTAAGATCGCCCGATGGCAGTTGACGAGACATTCCGGCGAGACCTACTCGTAGCTATTCCCTCCCTTCGAGCCTTCGCGTATTCGCTGGTCCGCAACAGCGACCATGCCGATGACCTTGTGCAGGAGACCCTGGTGCGTGCGTGGTCCAAGCGCGACCGCTTCGAGCCGGGCACGAACTTGGGCGCGTGGCTGTTCACTATCCTGCGGAATGCCGTCTACAGCGAGCACCGCAAGAAGGTGCGGGAGGTCGAGGACCCGGACGGCTCCTATGCAACCCGGCTTACCACACGGCCCGACCAGCAGTCTCATCTCGATTTTCAAGACCTCCAATCCGCGCTGGGGTGCCTCCCGCTCGACCAGCGCGAAGCCCTCCTGCTCATCGTGGCGGAGGGTCTGTCCTATGAGGAGGTCGCCGACATCACAGGCATGGCGGTTGGGACAGTGAAGAGCAGAGTCAACCGCGCTCGGACGCGGCTCGCCAATCTGCTCCATCTGGAGCAGGATGAGGAGTTCGGCCCGGACACCCTCACCAAAGCGGCAATGCAGCGGTAGGTCTTCCGGGTCCAGTTCTGCGTCAACGAGTACCTGTCGTGATCCAAGCCTTCCTCTACGATGCTGACGGGCATGACCGAGAAGTCGAACTTAATGACCAATGTGTCGGAGAACTGGGTGAGCGCAACCTGCTCTGGGTTGATGTCATAGGCCGGGAACCGACCGAGCTTTCTTACCTTGCCCGGCTCTTCGACCTCGACCGCCGCTCCATTCGGGAACTGCTCCAGCCCCAGAACGACCTTTACCTTGAGAACTACGGCGAGTATTTCCAGTTCGACGTTGTCGCTCTCAAGGACAACGGCGAGAAGGCACATGCTGAGCGCGATCCCGTCCATCTTGAGTTCCTTGTCGGCCTGCGCTGGATCATCTCCGTTCATGACGAGCCGCTGGGCTTCCTCGAAGCCTTCCGTGACCAAGACAAGGGCGAGACGCTAACCGGCGCATTGAGCCCGCCCGCCTTAGTAGCATCTCTGCTCGACTGGCACCTGACGAGCTACTTCGAGGCGCTGGCGGGCCTAGAGGCGTTTGTGGATCGTGTGGACGAGGCCATGCTGGGCCGCAGCACCAAGGACAGCCACTTGGCAGGGCTGGTGGCGCTCCGGCGGCGGATCTCGCGCCTACGGCGGCTGCTAGTCTTGCAGCGTCCCGTCTTCTATGGCTTGTCACGTCCCGACATGGCTCAGGTCGTCAACTCGGATGCCGGGGCTCATTACCGCTCTTTGGAGCGCCGGTTCGAGCGAGCCGTTGATGCCGCCGATCATGCCCGAGAACTCGTCCACGGCTCGTTCGATCTGTTCTCGACACGAGCCGCTGAGGCCACGAATGACCTCGTGCGGCGGCTGACCTTTGTCACGATGCTGTTGGGAGTCACCGGAGCCATAGCAGGCATCTTCGGGATGAACTTCGACACACCCCACCAAGGGTATGGTGCTCTCGGCTTCTGGGGCGTGGTGGGCTTTATCCTGCTCTTGATTGCTGTTGCTGTGATGCTCGGACGGCGCAAGAAGTGGATTTGACACCGCTCAAAGCTTGGTAGAACTCCGGATAAGCAAAAGGCCCGGCGCTTCGATCATGACCCGACCTTGAGTGGTCCCAACGGTGATGCGGTATGGGGCCGATGACGGGAAGAAAGACACCCGCCACCAGCAGAACGTCACGGCTTTGTCGCCGTTACCGCTCCTGAGAGATGTTTAGAGCTTCCGGTCGGTCGTTCCCGTTCCAGACACCCTATTGCCGCGCTCGTCTTCGATGTTGACCTCTGTGCTGCGCACGGTGTCGGAGATCGTCTCGGTCCGCTCATTCACATCCTTGCGGACCACCAACTCCTCCTTCACGCGCGCTTCCTTGGAGACCACGGCCTCCTCGCGCTTCTCGTCCATTTCGATGGTGCGCTCTTGGAACAGAGCATCGCCGCCTACAGCACCTGTGCGCGTAGAGCCCTCGACCGGGCGGCGCTCCACATGGACGTTCTCTTCCCGGAGTGACACCTGCTCCTGCACAGGACGCTCGATCACATGGGAGTGGATGCGCACCCGGCCACGGTTGGTCTCACGCTTGCCGACATGAAGCTCCTCCTCGGCAACCGGAATGACTTCATCCCGTTCGCCTGCGGTGCGGCTCATGCCGGAGGACCCCGTCAACCCTGCACCCGCTGTCCCAGCGGCTGCTCCTGTGGCAGAGGTACTCCCACCGGAGGAGCCCGTCAGGTCAACGGCACCGCTCAGACCAGTTGCTGTGCCTGTGCCTGACCCCGCAGAGCCCGTGTGACCCGTCCAACCTTCCGAGCGCCACGTGCTCTCATGCTCTTCGAGATCAAGGGTGTCGTCACCATCGAGAATGTCGAGCACACGATCTACTTCATCATCATCACAACGCACGGCGATAAGGGCATGGCCGCGCCGCACGCCTCCCGCAAAGGCATGAGCATCACCTGCGGGCACACCGTTGCGCATCAGGTAGTTGGACACACGGTCAGACGACGAGCCGCTTGTATCATCCCCGAAGCTACTGGCCCCATCCCAGAAGCGGTTGGAGCCGCCACCTTCCGTGAACAGGCAGATGCTGCCGCTGGCGACGCCAGCGTCTTCCAGGCGACGCACGATGGATGATGCTTGGCTCTCACTGCTGAAAAGGGAGGTGACTGTCTTGGCCATGAATGAGGTCTCCAGGGCCTCGACAAAGAGGCCCTTGTTTGTGGTTCATGATAGGCAGAGTTAATCACCCGCCTCAGCAGAGCGGAGACGCACTGGACGAGCCGAGTGAATGGTAAACCAATCGCTACAAGGGGAACTCCGTTCCCATTCTTTCAGCATCGTGAAGACTGAACCGGCTACGCCCCACCCTTGGATGTCCTCTCGACCGGGAGACGTTCGACCTCTGCTGTCTGCTTACGAAGCTCGACAGGGATTTCAACATCTTCTGTGCGGGTATTGCGTCGGATATGCAGTTCCTCTTTGAGAATAAGACGCTTCTCGACCACGAGCACTTCCTCAACGACCGGTACGATGGTGACGCCGTTCTCTGTCCGCACCTCGGGAGCGTGATCGATCTCCCGGTTGATCGGTACACGCGTGACCTCGACGGTCTCTTCCTCAAGGGATGCCTGCACCGTCTCCTGAACGACATCAACACGGGTGTGCACGCGGACCTTGCCGGTCGTGACCTCCCGCTTCTCAATGTGCACCTCCTCCTCCGTGAGGGGGATGACCTCCTCCACTCCGCTTGTGCGGAGACGGGTGCCGTCCTCTCGATCAGGTGCTGTTTCGTGGCTGGTGAGGTTTGCAGACGGCTCGTCGCGTACGGGTGAGGACATAAGGCTGACTTTCGGCTGAAGGGTGCCCCTGACAAACCCCGTCCGCCGCTGTTGGTTGCTGATCGGTCGAGGGACGAGCCTGCCGACTGCGGAACCATCGTGGAGTGCTGCTGTTGCCCCAGGTCTGCAACAAGGAGCGTGACCATGAGCCGTGGCTTTCCTTCTATGACAGCGCTGCTGGGCCTCTTGGCCGTGGCAGGCTTCCAGAACCGCGACAAGCTGGCGGAGATGCTTGGCGGCGGAACGTCGCCTCAGCGCAATCCCAACGATCCGGACCAGAGGCTCGATCAGCAACAGGGTGGCCTTGGCGGCTTGCTGGGTGGCTCAGGTGGGGGCGGCCTTGGAGGGTTGCTCGGTGGTTCCGGCGGCGGAGGATTAGGAGGACTGCTCGGAGGTGCGGCGGGCGGTGGCCTCGGCGGCTTGCTGGGCGGCGGGCTCAGCGAGTTGACAGAGCGCTTCCGGCAGAACGGCCATGGCGAGGTCGCCGACTCGTGGGTCCGGCAGGGGCCGAACCAGCCTGTTGAGCCGAACCAGCTTGAACAGGCTATCGGCCCAGACGTGCTGGAGACCCTGTCCCAACAAACAGGTCTTTCTCGGGAAGAACTCCTCTCCAGGCTGTCACGCGAACTGCCCGACGCGGTGGACAAGTACACGCCGGAGGGACGACTTCCCGGTCCCAACGACTTCTCGCGCATGTGACGGGCAGTGTTAGGAGAGTCCGATGGGCCTGTTCAAGTTCATCAAGGATGCCGGTGCGAAGCTGTTCGGCGGCGGAAGTGCCCAGGCCGCGACGCCCGATGCGCTGAAGCAGACGGTGGAGAGCCATGGCTCCGATGCCAAAAAACTCAACATCGGCCTGGAAGGGGATCGTGTGAAGCTCTCGGGCCAAGCCATGACCCAGGAGGAAGCCGAAAAGATCATCCTGTCGCTCGGCAACACGATCGGCGTGGCTGAGGTGGACACGAGTGAACTGCAAGTCCAGCAGCCCGCCCAGCAATCCACGATGTATACGGTCCAGAAGGGTGACACCCTCTGGGAGATCGCCGAGGAGCATTACGGCAAGGGCAAGGGCACGAAGTACACCGAGATCGTCAAGGCGAATTCCCCGCCCGTGAAGGACCCGGACATGATCCAGCCCGGATGGGTTCTGCGCATCCCGCCACTCGCGGGAGGGCGCATGTCCTGGCTGTGACTTAACGCGTAGGCCAACGGGACCCAAGTGGATGGAGAATGTGATGCCGGAGAGCGACAAAGACCTTCCTGAGAACTCGCAGGAGAACTTGGACCGGAAGCTGGATCATGCCGTGAAGGAGACTTTCCCGACCAGCGACCCAGTCTCGGTGACGATCACCAAGGGTGGTGCCATCGACTACGATGAGAATGGGAAGCCCATCACCAGCAGCCAGCCGCAAGGGGGCGGCTCGGGCGGCGATCTCATGGGACAGGCTCAGGCGACACTTGGCACCGCAGCGGCAAGTGCGTCTGAGATGGTCGATCAGGCGAAGGAAACCCTCAGCGAGGCGGCAGCCACGGCGTCCAGTATGGCACGAGGAGCATACGAGCAGGGCCAGCGCTATGCACGACAAGCCGCAGAGCGCTACCCTGAAGCCGAGCGGTACTACCGGCAGAGCAGCCAAGCGGTTCGAGAGTATGTGCCCGAGAACCCAGTCTTGATTCTGCTCCTCGGGGCTGTTGCAGGGTACGGCATCGCCAGGGTGATCCACCGCTCAGGGCGGCGTGGCCGAGACGACCGGCAAGTGCCCAGATATACCCGAACTCGTCAGGGCTACCCCTTCGCCAAGTGATCATTAGGCCAGGATTGCAGTCTAAGGGGCTCTATCTCCTGGCCTTCTCTGCCTAGCGTGACCTGTACGGTGCTCGTGATAGGTGAGACAGCGTCCGCTCAGTATTCCGGCACTTGGCGCTGCTCGATGAGAGGAGCCTCCATGCAGAAGGTCAGGCCCTCTCTGTCATAGGTGATCCGCACCTCTGCATTGGCCTGCAACGCAAGCACCCGCTCCAGCAGGGTCGAGCCGAACCCGCGCTGCTGGGGTGTCTGAACGGGCGGACCATCATGCTCCTTCCACTCGAAGTGTAGTTTGCGCTTGCCGTCCACCTGCTTCAGGTCCCACCGGACCTCCACCCAGCCCTGCGGCACCGAGAGTGCCCCATGGCGTCTGGCGTTACTGGCTAACTCGTGCAGCGCCATGCCGACTGGGATCGCCAGATCAGCCGTGAGGTCCATGGATGGTCCGGCAAGGACAACGCGCCTGCCGCCCTCATCGAGGAACAGGTGAAGCTCGCTCTCCAGCATCTCCCGCAGCGAGGCCATCTGCCAGTAGTCGTCCGTCAGGAGGGTCTGGGTCCTGGCCAGAGAGGCAATGCGCGACGAAAAGGCATGGTAGAACTCGTCGATGCTGCGGCTGGAGCGTGCCGTTGACCCCAGCAGCGACTGCACCAGAGCCAGGGTGTTGCGGATGCGGTGGTGCAACTCCCTCACCAGCAGCGCCTGCCGCTGCTCGGCGTGCTGGGTGGCGATCAGCGCTTCCTCGCTTCTCGCCCGTGCCCAGCGAAGCTCAAGCTGGGCTATGACTTGCCGGGCCAGAGCCGCAAGAGCGAACCGCTGCGGCTCGGTGAGATCATCACGAGGCTGGGTGTCGAGGACACAGAGAGCACCCAGCGGCAGCCCTTCAGGTGTGTCCAGTCGCGCTCCGGCATAGAAGCGCAGGTATGGTTTGCCTTTGACCACAGGATTGTCATCGAAGCGCGAGTCCTTGCTGGCATCGGGAACGATGAACAGCCCCGGCTGGAGGATGGCTCGGGCGCACATGGACTCGATCAGGGAGGTTGAACCGCCCCGGGTTTGTCGGAGGCTCCTACTCTTGAGAGGATGGAGCCATGACAAAGAGAACCCCACCCTATTCACCTGAGGTCCGCGAGCGGGCGGTTCGGATGGTTTTCGACCACCAAGGCGAGCACGCCTCCCAGTACGAGGCGATCCGCTCGATTGCCCAGAAGATCGGCTGCTCGGGCGAGACGCTGCGCAACTGGGTGCGGCAGGCCGAACGTGATCAGGGCCTGCGTGCCGGCCCGACCACCGACGAGCGCGAGCGCATCAAGGCTCTCGAGCGGGAGAACCGGGAGCTGCGCCAGGCCAACGAGATCCTGCGCAAGGCCAGCGCCTATTTTGCCCAGGCGGAGCTCGACCGCCGGTGGAAGCCATGATCGTTTTCATCGACGAGCATCGGGGCGTCTATGGGGTCGAGCCGATCTGCAGGGTCCTGCCGATCGCCCCGTCGACGTACCACGCCCAAGTGGCGCGGCGGGCTGACCCTGGAAAGCTGTCGCGCCGTGCCAAGCGCGACGAGGTCCTGAAGACCGAGATCCGGCGGGTGTTCGAGGAGAACTTCCGCGTCTATGGCGTGCGCAAGCTCTGGCGGCAGCTGGGCCGGGAGGGCATTGCGGTCGCCCGCTGCACGGTGGCGCGGCTGATGAAAGCCATGGGCCTGCAGGGGGCGGTGCGGGGCAAGCCGGTGCGGACCACGATCAGCGACAAGGCCGAGCCGTGCCCGCTCGACCGGGTCAACCGCCAGTTCCGCGCTCCGCAGCCGAATGCGCTTTGGGTCTCCGACTTCACCTACGTCGCGACCTGGACGGGCTTCGTCTATGTGGCCTTCGTGATCGACGCCTTCGCCCGCAGGATCGTAGGCTGGCGGGTGTCACGCACGGCTCATGCCAGCTTCGTGCTCGATGCCCTGGAGCAGGCCCTGCATGAGCGTCGGCCCGTTCGGGGCGCCGGGCTCGTTCATCATAGCGACAGGGGAGCCCAATACGTCTGCATTAAGTACACCGAGCGGCTCGCGGAAGCCGGCATCGAGCCCTCGGTCGGCAGCGTCGGCGACTCGTACGACAATGCTCTGGCGGAGACGGTCAACGGCCTGTTCAAGGCTGAGGTGATCCACCGGCGGGGACCGTGGCGCTCCTTTGAGGCGGTGGAATTGGCCACGCTTGAGTGGGTGGACTGGTTCAACCACCGGCGCCTGCTCGAGCCGATCGGGAACATCCCACCCGCCGAGGCAGAGGCGCGCTACTACGAGCAGAGGGAGACCTTATCTGTGGCCGCGTGACCCAAGCCAACCTGCCTCCGGGAAACCAGGCGCGGTTCAATAGGCGGGCCGGTCCTCGCCGGGGGCGAGCGGATCATGGGCGAGAAAGGGGTCGAGGCAAGAGGGTACAGAGGACGCGGTCATGGCCGATCTCCACGGCAGTGAGGTCGGCCGCTTACAAATTACACCTTGATCCGGTTCGCCTAGCCAGGATCGGAGGGGAGATCTGGTCCAGAGTGTCGCAGGGGGCGCGGGTGGGGAGGGGCAATTGGCTTGGTTTGAGGTGTGACACCCCCTCCCGGCATGGGGGTTTCACCTGGGGTACCGGAGTGGGTGACACCCGCTGTGGAGGCGCCCCAACACTGTCAACACGGACGGCCCTGGTGGCACCCCTGTCACCGGCCGCACAGGGCCACAAGCAAAGTCACGACCGCAGTGGGCCCTCAGGGGCGCGACAACAGGAGGTCCAGGCGGGGAGGGGGCTTGGCTTTGTTTGCCGTGTAGCACCCCTCCTCAGAGTGGGGCTGGCACCCGGGTAGCACGCGCAGGAGCACCGCCTGTGGAGGCGCGAGAACACTGCCACTCTCGCTGCTACTGAGGTGGACAGCGCCAGAGGTGCTAGCGCACCCGGGAGGGAAGATCAGGGGCAGAAAACAACAAGCGGAACGATGACTGACCGGAGACCGCTGCCGACCACTGCAGGCGACAAAGGAGCAATGAATGGGGATTAGCATGCAATGGGAACCGCTGATCATGATCGCATAAGCAGCGAGCGGCTTCACTTTTCGACGATCTGCGGGTCACTCACTTGCGGAACGTATCATTGAGCGATACGTTATGGGCAGGACGAGCAATCGATGATCCGCAGCTTCAAGGACAAACGCACTGAGGCCGTCTTCCACAGCGAAACTCCTAAAGGTTTCCCCGCCGACCTGCTCTCCGTCGCTCGGCGCAAGCTGCGGATGCTGCACCGCTCTGTGAGCCTGAACGACCTCCGGGTGCCCCCGGCCAACCACCTGGAAGCCCTGAAGGGTGACCGCAAGGGGCAACCCTCCATCTGGGTCAACGACCAATTCCGCATCTCCTTCGTCTGGAAAAACGGGGAGGCGTTCGATGTGGAGATGACCGACGACCACTCACATCCCGGTGCCCCTACCATGGAGACGACCATGCCCACGACCGTTGTCACACTCCCTCCCTTGCACCCCGGCGAAGTGCTGCGGGAGGAATTCATGAAGCCGATGAACCTCACCGCTTATGCGGTCGCCAAGGCGTGTCATGTGCCCCGGACCCGGATCGAGCGCATTGCGCGGGGGGAGATTGGCATCACGGCCGATACGGCCCTTCGTCTCTCCAAATTCTTCGGCACCAGCCCGGAGTTCTGGTTGGGCCTCCAAGCCGACTACGATTTGGAGACCAGCAGGACCGCAATCGCCAGCGACCTCGAAACCATCGAGACACGTCACCAGGAAGATGCTTGAGGCACAAAAGGGCCGCGCCTCAAGGCCCGCACGGACACGTCAGGGGATGTAGAGCCGAGCCGGTGCAGGGTCATGGCATCTAAGGCCCGGCATCGCACCGGGCCTCCAAGTTCTATTGGAAACTGAGCGCAAGGGGCTGACCGCCTTGCCACGTCACGTTGACCCTCCCCGCGCCAGTGCCCTTACCATCGTCTGTGCGCCACGTTCCGGAACACGTCTGGTAATTGGCTTGGGCATTCTGGCAGGTGTAGGTGGCAGTCGTCGGGATCTGCCCTCGGAACAGGTACTTGAGCGTGAGCTTGTTCCCGTTCAGGCTGCCCGTCACATTCTGAGCGGAGCCTCCAGCAGGAAAGGCACCGGAAAACTTGCTCGGGACGTCCTGGGCGGACGCGGCGGACACGGAAACGATAAGAGCGACGATACTGCCCATCAGGCGCATGGCTTCTTCCCTTTAGCGCGCCTCAGTAAGCGGGGCGCTACTGTAAGCTCGCACCGCACACGATGGCTAGGCAAGGGGCTGTGCCTCAACTCCGCAGCGGCCCGGCGTTGAAGCGTAAGCCTGCTTCATAAAATCAGTGACACGCACTTCTGAGGCCTCTCGAGAGGCTATTCGGAAGCCTGCCCGCGCCTTACCGGCAGAGGCAGTAGAACCTCAGTTGAAACGGCTCCCGAGTGCGCGGAGTCAGGGTCGGGAATACTGGTGAAGTCTACGCGCCTAAACGGGCAGATTAGGGCCGTGCGCTGGTACATCCGCAACCGCCTGGGCCTCCCGTCAGCGCCCGACGCGGGGCGAACGCCGAAATGGAAAAAATAAGTCCGCCCGAGTGTTTCTGCTCTTACTGAGTAACGAGTGGCATATCCGTAGGCGTAACGGCGTACACCCATCAAACGTCGCACAGGGGTACATCATGGCACGGATAGAGGGCAACGGCCAAAACAACAGGCTTGTCGGAACACTGAACAACGATGAAATCAGAGGCCGAGGAGGAGACGATACCATCTTCGGTAGAGCTGGTCATGATCGCCTGCGCGGTGACAAGGGTGATGACACTCTGACGGGCGGAACTGGCCGCGATCGCTTCACCTTCGACCTTCAGGGCGGAAATGACACGGTGAGGGATTACACGGACGGTCAAGACCGGCTCGACTTCACAAACTTCAACTTCGCCTCGGTTCGTGCCCTGCTGAACCAAGCCGATTAGGTCGGTGACGATGTGGTCTTCACCTTGAGGACCGGAGTAACGGTCACACTAGAGGACGTTAATCTCTCCATGCTCGGTCAGAGCGACTTCTTCATCTGAGCAGCAGCCTCACGGATTGAGAAGATTGGAGTGGGGCGTCGTGAATCATCAGGGCTGCGCTCACGACAGCAGCGCCTCCCGCGCGGGTGTATGAGGGCAGCTCGTCTGTAACATAGTTCAAGGCGCTCCATCTAAGCATAGGGCTGACCGCCCGAATGGCCCAATATCCTGAACAACCTGCGGATGACGCTTTTTGGCCACACGCGCCCGGGAATGCGGGGCGGGTGGCCTAGACCAATTGACCTAAGCCCCGGAAGGGCGCACGTTGACGTTAGTGGTATGGGGACGTGCCGCTACTCCTCGAAGAGAGGGAGAAGAGCCGGTGATGGGGGATTCACCGGCTTTTTTCGTTTCTGATGAAGGCTCGGTTGACGTTACGTCACCAGCGTTGCACGCTGCCCTTGGCGATGCAGGGACGTGTCGCCTCCTTGGACGAGGGATGGGAAGAGCTGGGTCACCCCCCGTCCCGGCTCTTCTCATTTCCGGGCTTCAGGAGACCGTCTGCTCGCCAGCGCTTGGCGTATTTACGTTTTGTTAACCATACTGGGTCAGCATAACCCTCCTGGTCGCTTTGGCTGGGTTTCCTCCCGACAATACAGCCTCAGGGCGCGGCACCACCGACGCCCTTTTTCTTTGGCCGGCCTATGGGGCTGCCGTACTAACCCGAAAGAGCTTGCAGATGGATAGAAATGCAACGCGGCATGGCGTGTTGTATGCCATGCCGGTCTGTTTCCCCTTCAGGCCGGCAACGATGAACCCCGCCAGAGCCCCCACCTGGTGGGGTTTTCGTTAGTGCTTGCTTTACCTGACGCTGCGTAAGCTCGTCTCAGCTTGGTAGGCGCACACTCCCCGCTGCCTGCTTTGAGCGGAACCCCGCCCGTGCAGCCTCATCTGCCTGGCGGGGTTCTTCGTGCTTCACGTTTCGTTAACCATGTTGGGTCAGTCTGATCCTGCTGGTCGCCGGGCTGATCGCTTCTCCCAATCCTACCCCCTGCCTTTCTTGTTCAACCCGATCCAGTGCGATCGGCGGCCTTCGGGTCGCCGTTTCGCTTTGGCATGTCGCCTTCCCAGGGCAAAAGCTAACGGTTCGTTAACCGCAACCGGCGCAACGTGTCCTGATCTATGCCGAGGGACAGGGCAATGGCTACTTTGAGTCTGCGTGAAGCGGCGGAACAGACGCAAACCAGCAAAAGCACGATCTTCCGGGCGATCAAGGCCGGCCGCCTGTCCGCTGGTAGAGACCACGATGGAAACTTTGCCATCGACCCAGCTGAACTTTTTCGCGTGTACCCCCGCAAAGCGGACGCCACCGTGTCGGCACAGCCCGAGAAACGTGCCGAGGGACAGAACGCACCGGCCTCTGAAACGAGCGATGCAATCGAATTGCGCATACGGAACGCGCAGTTAGAGGCGCAACTGAACGCGTTGCGTGAAATACTCGAAATGGAGAAACAGCGGGCGGCACGCGAGGTCGCACGAGCCGAGGAACTGAAGGCGGAACGCGACCGCTGGGCGGCAGCTCTAGAGGCCAGTCAGCGTCAGATCACGCACCTGACCGACCAACCGGCAGCGGCCGAAGCCCGGCACGGCTGGTGGCCGTTCCGGCGAAGCGCGTGACGATGGATCGCCCTATGGACGAACAGGGGGCGGAATGGGAGCTTGCGCAAGCGGAGGGCCTGAAGGCGGAGCGTGAACGCTGGGCGGCAGCCCTCGAGGCAAGCGAACGTCAAATCACGCACCTGACCGACAAAGCCGCAGCGATCGAGAAATCGAGCAGCCCCTGGCCGGCGGCAGGCGGGCTAACGCTCTCCCTTCAGCGCAGCGGCCATGAGTGCACAGGCGATGGCGACGGGAAGCCAAGGGGCGAGGGCTGCAAGGACGGTCATGCCCCTGCTTAGGCTGATTTGCCCGGCTCACGCCATGGCCAAGGTTAATGAATCACTAACAGTTGAAGGCCTGCAACACCGCTCCAGCAGGAAACCATGAGGTCGAGGCGGGGAGGGGGGTGGCTTGGTTTGACTTGTAGCACCGCTCGTCAGAGTGGGGCTGGCATCCGGGGTCGCACGCGCAGGAGCACCTCCTGTCGAGGCGCGAGAACACTGCCACCGTCGCTGCCACTGAGGTGGACAGCGCCAGGGGTGCTATCGCGGTCGCACAAGCGCTCTCGCCATTGCTCCTTCGCTAACTGGGACGCAATGAGTGCTGATCGGACAGGCTTAAGCCAGCAACCCTAGCCAGACGGCCCAATCGACGTGCAGGCGAAGCGATGCCAAACTTGCGTAAACCTATGTCTGCTCTCATGCGGCGGCGAGAATTGAGGAGATCGAAGTGGCCCGCACCCGCATGCTCACGGCTGCCGCGTCAGTTGCCTGTCTGGCAGCTGGGAGTGGCACAGGGGCCGCCCAATCCCTTGATGTCAATGTGGGCTTCGCCGGCACAGTGAAGGTGGACCGGAAGATCGATGCCATCGCCATCGGAGATCCTGGCATTGCCCAAGCCAATATCGCCGCGGGCAAGGTTGTTGTGATTGTCGGAAAAGCCCCTGGGATGACCCACATCATTCCGCTCGATGAAAAGGGCGACGAGATTTCCATCATCGTTGTGACAGTCACTCCATATCGAACCGCGGACGATTTCGTGAATATATCTTACAATTCACCCGTCTCTGGTTCTTTCTTCCTTCCGACGATCAAAGACTGATCCCGGCCACTCGACAAGCGCAGAGGATAAGATGAGAAAGGCCAGAGGAGTGTCTCGGATATGGGTGCGGGGGGGTATCGTTGCACTGTCTTTGTCTGTCTGGGCTCCTGTTGAGGCGGCTGATCTGAACGAGAGGCGCTGGGTGCCTGCGGAGATGGGCGTGAGGCCATCTGGCTCCGAGACCTCCGTGATCTCGCGGGTCACTGTCGCCGACACAGCCGTGTTGCAGCTCGATCCCGGTACGAGTGAGGTCATTCGCATCGCGCGCCCCGCCCGGACCGTGCTCGTCGGCTCGCCCGATGTCATTGAAGCCAGCGCGATTAATGAGAATACCATCGCCCTGACCGCCAAGGCTGACGGACTCACAAACCTCATCCTTTTAGATGAGAACGGCGTCGAGTTCTTCCGTCGTGCGGTTCGGGTGGGCGAGCCCCCAGCTCCGCCACCGCCGCCTCCAAAGCCGATCGTTGTCTATAGTGGCACAACAGTGAACCAGTATGTCTGCGCTCCAATCTGCAATCTGCCGCCTGAGATCGGGGCACAAACATCAAACCTACTCCCCGTCGTGGCATATCCGAGCAGCGGGGCTTTCCCGAATTGTGATGCTGCCCGTGCGGTGGGTGCAGCTCCTTTGCGGAGGGGACAACCGGGCTACGGGCCCCACCTGGATCGCGACAACGATGGTGTGGCCTGCGAACCGCTTCCCGTGCGTTAGCCTATTCGCCTTCTGAGGTCACTTGCCCGCAGAGGTGCAGGGTTGGAGCGAGGGCGACCATGCCGAACGCACCGAACCGCTCACCGCCGGGCTCGCCGTCGTTTGGCCCCCGGGGCCTGTGGGTTGGCCTCACCCGCGTCGGCGGCCTGAGCGCCGTCCGCGGTGCTGGCGCTCGCGGCTTGCGCGAGGCTGATCAGGGCGCGTTGCACAGCCTTGTCCGAGATCCGGTTGAAGGCGCGCAGGAGCGCGGCTCCGTTGCTGTCGATCAGCAAGTCGTCGTCTTTTCCTCCGCCCTCGTGAGCCCCGTCCAATCCATCGAAGAAGTAGGTGACGGGCACCTCCAGGGCGGCGGCGATCTCGACCAAACGGCTGGCGCTGATGCGGTTGGCGCCCTTCTCGTATTTCTGGACCTGCTGGAAGGTGATCCCCAGCCGCCGGGCGAGGTCCATCTGCGACACATCCAGGATCTGGCGGCGCAAGCGCAGGCGCTGACCGACATGCCTGTCGACCGGGCGCGGCGATTTCTGCGTCATCCAAAGCCTCTTTGGGTCAGGGTCGGATCGAGGGGAGGCAATTGTCACGGGGGCAGCCCTGCGACATCAAGGGGTCAGCTGGCACGACAGGGCAGAAAGCGCAGGAGAGCGGTGCGCGCAATGCCCTCAAAGGGCTGCTCGTGTGAGCTTGGGTAGTCACGCAGGTACAAGGCGACGGCGCCGGCCGCCGAGGAGAGACGCACGCTCTGAGCGGGGCACCGCCCCTGGCTGGCGGTCTCCCGCTCCTGGAGGAGTTTCTGGATCATGTCGGCACACAGGCGCGCCTGACGCTGCAGGCGCCGCGGGGCCTGGTCGGGCGTGGGTGCGCTCATGAGAGCCTCGCAGCCGGGTTGAGCCTCGCCCGCAAGGAGGGGACGGGCGGAGGTTGGGGCTGGAGCGGCCGCGATCAGGACGAAGCCGGCGATGAGACCAAGGCAGCGCATAGCGTCCTCGAGGAGGGTGGTTGATCTCCTTCTATCCGCGACAACGACAGGCGTCGATTGTCCCTTGGTGCTTTGATCGTCAGGCGTGGTGCATTCCAGACCAGGCCTCGTCCGATGGGGCGCAGGCGGGGAGGGGCGTTTGGCTTTGTTTGCCGTGTAGCACCCCTCGTCAGAGTGGGGCTGGCACCTGGGGTAGCACGCACAGGAGCACCTCCTGTCGAGGCGCGAGAACACTGCCGCTACCCCTGCGACGCGTGATTTGTCACTGGCCCCAGTGCTGGACGGGATGCGCGGAGCAGAGGCCACCCTCATCGACGACATGGATCGGCAGACGCTGCGGGACTGCGCTTATCGCTTGAAAGAGGGTGGGCCAGCTAGGCCGATAGACACCTCGTCCAAAGGCAACCCGCCGCGTCTTTCCACCGACCAGAAGGCCGAACCAGCCCAGCTTGCCGCCAAAGTCGGCATGCTTCCGTCGACGCCGGTACCGCGGGTGACCCTCTCCACATAACCCCAATACTGATATCGAGCTAAGGCACCAGCTGCGCAGCCATCTGCCTGCAGTCTGGGCTGCAAGGTCGCCCCGGGGCGGGCGGGACGCAGCGCCCCGGCGACCGTCCACCTCACACGACCACGAAGTCAAGGTGGTTGAGCGCGGCCTTGTTGGCGAGGATGGCGAACTGCACCTGGGCCGCCGCACCGCTGCCGTCTGCGTCGTAGTACAACGCACCGGTCGTTTTCATATAAAGAATCCGGTCGTCGGCGTCGATGACGCCTCCCGCCGAGAGCTCCTTGAAGGCCATCTCGGCCAGCTCGCCAGGCGCCAGGTTGCTGAAAACACTCTGCACAAGCATGATCGTGTCGTCGACGGGCGCGAAGTCCGTGATGCGGTCGAGGTTGTTCGCGCTCAGGGCGGTGTTGAACAGGAAGGTGTCAGCGCCGCCCAGTCCTGTCAGCACATCCTTGCCGTCGCCGCCCGCCAGGATGTTGGCGCCCGCGTTGCCGCGCAGCGTATTGGCGAGTGTGTTGCCAGTGAGATTGATCGCGCCTCTGCCTCCATCGCTCGTCGTGGTCAGCGCCTCGATCCCCTGGTCAGCCGCGAGCGTGTAGCTGACGCTCGCCCGAACGGTGTCGCTGCCGCCGCCGGCTGCCTCGACCACTTGATCGCCAGCGTTGTCGACGAGGTACGTGTCGTTGCCGCCTAAACCTTTGAGCATGTCGGCGCCGGCGCTGCCATCGAGCACGTTCGCCAGGCCGTCGCCGGTGAGCATGTCGGCAGCCGAACCACCGGTGATGTTTTCGATGCGAGAGATGGTATCCTCGGCCACACCGCCGACCGTCACGGTCACAGCGGTGGCGCCGTTGAGGGTCACCACCACGGCTGCGGTCTTGTCGCGGTAATCGGCTGTGTCGAGCCCAGCTCCGCCGTTCAGGATATCCTTGCCGCCGCCGCCGCGCAGAACGTTGGCGCCGTTGTTGCCGGTGATCGCATTGTTCGTGTCATTGCCGGTGAGGTTGATCGTCGCGGTGCCAGCAGCGTCGCTCGTGGTGAGGACCTCAATCTCCTGGCCGGCCGCAAGCGTGTAGCTGACGCTCGTCTTGACAGTGTCACTGCCGCCGCGCGCTGCCTCGAACACCTTGTCGCCCCCGTGGTCGACGAGGTAGGTGTCGTTGCCGGCAAGGCCAGTCATGCTGTCTGCACCGGCACCGCCGTCGAGCACGTTGGCGCCCTTGTTGCCACGCAACGTGTTGTTTCTCTCGTTGCCGGTGAGGTTGATCGCTCCTGTGCCGGTGTCGCTCGTCGTGGTCAGCGCCTCGATCTCCTGGCTGACCATGAGCGTGTAGCTGACGCTCGCCTGAACGGTGTCACTGCCACCGCCAGCCGCCTCAAACACCTGATCGCCGACGTTGTCGACGACGTAGGTGTCGTTGCCGCCCGCGCCCTGCAACAGATCGGTACCGAGACCGCCGTTGAGGAGATCGGCACCCGCGCCAGTTGACACATCATCGTTGCCACCGCCGAGGCGCAGCTCGAAACGCTCGACGCCGGAGAAGCCCACCCAGTTATAGTACCGCGGGTCGTCGCCGAAGAACTCACCGGAATAACCCGTTGCGAGGTCGCCGGAGAGCGAACCCCGCGCGGCGCGATCAATCTTAGACCAGTCGAGGACGAGGGTGTCGGTGTTGGCCCCCATGGCGACGCTGTCGCGCCCGCCCGTCACCTCGACGCGGTCGTTGCCCGCGCCGGTGTCGAGCGTGTCGTCGTAGCCGTGGGTGGTGGTGTTGGCCGTCACCGTGGCGGCGGTCCGGATCACGTCATTGCCCGCGCCCGTCTTCAGGGTGAGCATCTCGACATTGCTGAGCGTGCCGCCGGTCAGGTAACTCGACTGCAGGCCGGCCAGCGTCAGGTCGATGCTGATCGCCTGCGTCGCGGAGGCAAAGGACTTGTCCGCCTCCCAGCGGTCGGCATCGAGGCCGCCGTCGACAATGTCCACACCCTTGCCGGTGATCAGGTGATCGTTGCCGCCAGCCGAGCTGAGCTTGTCGTTCCCGTCGCCGGTGCGCACGCCATCGTTGCCGCCGCCGGTCCGGATATCGAAGTGCTCGACGCCAGAGAAGTCGAGGCGGTTGTAGTAGCGAGGATCGTCGCCGTAGTAGATGCCCGAGTAGCCCGTGGTCAGGTCGCCGGTGAGCAGGTTGGCGACACCGTCGGCATTGAGCGTGCCGACGTGACGGTTGATCTTGGACCAGTCGAGGACGAGGGTGTCGGTGTTGGCCCCCATGGAGACGCTATCGCGCCCGCCCGTCACCTCGACGCGGTCGTTGCCCGCGCCGGTGTCGAGCGTGTCGTCGTAGCCGTGGGTGGTGGTGTTGGCCGTCACCGTGGCGGCGGTCCGGATCACGTCATTGCCCGCGCCCG
>JAESFH010000229.1_pt1 | contig 29564 bp, 19 predicted proteins | sample 9269381 | NCBI WGS metagenome assembly JAESFH01 (sample SAMN14504062, study PRJNA617094) | algae metagenome | isolation source: Aphanothece sp. CMT-3BRIN-NPC111 and co-occurring heterotrophs from well... | place: USA: Clark Mountains Wilderness, California | collected 2010-04-18
TTTTTAACTCCTCGGCTGTTAAATCAATTCTTTCTTGATAGTTTACTTTCATAAAACATTCCTCAAGTTCTCCAATCTATTGTTGCATTACTTTGGGAAAATGGTATAAGATCCGTTTAGAGTACATCTAATTGCTTATACCGCAGGCTCGTGCCGCCTGCACTACTAGCCTGCTTCCCCTGCTTCTGGAGTTCCCTCATCGATTTTAAGGGGGAAGAGAGTAGTAGCCGTGGCAAATTAAGTTAAGTTACAAACTTCAGCAAAAATATTGGTTCCAGGCTAATAGCTAAATGTCGAATATTATTTTAATTGTATAAAATAATATTCCTTTTTTAGTTCTGTATTCAATAAAATAAAATACTACTCCTAATTAGGTAAATAAATGTTTACGTTTTGAAGGAATAATGTAGCTATAGTAGTTATCGCGGAGCTTGATTTGGGGCATCAAACCCAAGCTCAGTATAGATTTGATAGGTAGAGCGTGAACGTTACCCACCCAACACATGATTAAGTACCTCTACTTATAGAACTACTAAATAATTTATGAGTTTATATACCCAGGCTGTTGTACTCTCTCTAAGCCGTGATGACACTACAGGGGGCGTGGCTAGATTTAAATCACGCAGCCTTATACGTAAGTAAAAAAAATTAGCTTTCCTATTTATGTAATCTTACGGCATCAGCTATCAAACTTCTATTTAGAAATTAGGTATTTTTTCCGAAGTATTTTAGTTTTTATTTAGTTAGACTAAAGCCATACGCTTAGGAAAAGCCCCTCTGTTACCTTCCTAGAAATTTCCTCTGTTAAAAATACTTAGCTTATAGATTTGAAAGCTCGGATAAAACTATGACACGGAATCAATACCAGGCTCAAAAACTAACTACCCTGATTGAAGATATCCGGAGCCACCACGCTAGCGGAACTTTGCACCTAGACGCGGAGATAAATCCTGGAGGAAAGAAAAGATCTCATGTTCTAGTTTTTAAGAATGGGGAGCTTATGTATGCTGGACAAAACATCCCTAATAGCCAAGACTTCCCCAAAATGCTGGGGCAAAATTTAAATCGCGATCCCCAATGGATTGATAGTGCTGTAAAGTTTGCCATGCAAAAGGCAACAACTCAAACATCAATTCGGGATCTCTTAGATCTGCTGGTGAGGATGCGGCTGTTTACCTGGGAGCAAATTGAAAGCCTAGTTCATCGGCAAGCCGTGTTAACTCTAGAACAAGTGTTACCCCACGCTGGACAATATAATTTTTCTCCCACGGCTCAGTTTGACCTTTGTTATGGGGAAGCCTGTACTGGCTTGAATTGGTCTAAGTTGATGGAAGATGTAGCTAGCCGTCAGGAAGAGTGGTCTGCCCTTGCCCCCTTAATTCCATCAATGGAGGCAGTTCCTCATCTTCAAGCCAATGCTTTAGAAAAAATTACAGATTCAGCTGTGCGTAAGCAGCTACAGGAATGGGTTGATGGAAAGCGATCGCTCGTGGACATTGCCGAAGGCTTGAATAAAGACCCAATACAGGTATCTCAATCATATCTGCCTTGGGTGCAAGCAGGCTGGGTTGGGTTTGAAGGTAGTAAGCCCGCTGAAAAGAACGATCTACCAACGATCCTGGCTGTGGATGATAGCTTAGTAATTCAAACAATGATCAAGCGGGCACTGGTCGATCGCTACCAGGTATTTGTAGCTAGCAATGCTACAGATGCCTTAAGTTTGATAAATAACAAGAAGGTGGCGCTGCTTTTGCTCGATGTCACAATGCCAGATATCGATGGTCTAGAATTATGCCGCACCCTGCGTAGTATGCCTCAGTTTCGTACCCTACCGATCGTCATGCTAACAGCACGGGATGGGTTGGTTGATAAGCTTAAAGGTCAGATTGCCGGCTCCACCCAATACTTGACAAAGCCGTTCGATGCTGAGAAGTTGCGTGATGTAGTGGCGAAACATGTCAGCGCTGGCACTACTTCTAATACTGTAAGCACAAGTAACAGATTAAGTTTATCTAAGTAGAGCAATTCACATCTTGCACCATTAGCATATTTAGCCAGGGAATTAATTCCCTGGCTAATAGCAAAAGCCCTCTTAAGAGGGCTTTTTGAGGCGACACTGTATTCTTCGGTAAGTCCCGATCTATTTACCGGCGCGGATTACTAGCAATCCTCCAGCTCCCAAACCCAAAAAATTCGGTAACCAGGCGGCCATAAAGGGAGATAAAATAGCCGTCTGACCTAGTGCCCCTGTAACAAATGACAGTAAATAATAACTAAAAATCACCACTACACTAACGCCAAAGCTGGTGGCTCTGCCGGTGCGCTGGGGCCGGGTTCCCAAGGCTGCACCCGCTAAGCCGAAGACGACGCAAACAAAGGGAAAGGACATTTTTTGTTGAATGCGAACTTCCAGCTTACGAGTTTTTTTGTCATCTCTACTAATGCGTACTACTTTTAGATACTCCAGGGACTGGGCGATGTTCATCTCGTCGTAGTCACGACCTTTGTTAGCCAGATCCAGGGGTGCCTTGGACAATTGCAGCTGTTGGTGTTCAAACCGCAGGATGCTGCGGTAGGAGGCGTCAGGAGAAACCAAATAGATGGTGCCGTTAAAAAACTCCCCAGTTTTTTCGTCACTGTTCCAAACAGCTGATTCGGCGGTAACAATTTGGCTAATGCCCTCCCGGGACCAGTCCAAGATAGTCAACTTTTTCAGACGCTGACCATCAAACTGCTCAGCGTAAACTAAGCGAGTAAGAATCTTGGTTGTGTCCCCGTTTGCCTGCTTTTCTTGCCTATATTCTGGAAAAAAAACATTTTCTTCATTAAAGATCGGCTTGTCCGATTTTAGTGCTTGATCTAGGGTGATTGACGCCTCGTAGTTGGCTGCGGGTACAACCAACTCGTTAAATAGGAACGTCATACCAGTGACGATGAAACTGAGGACAATGGCAGGCACGACAAGCCGATAGATGCTGATGCCGCAGCTGCGTAGAGCAATTAGCTCGCTGTCGCTAGAAAAACGACTATAAGTCATCAAGGCGGCAAGGAGCGTAGACATAGGAAAGGCATAGACAATAAACTCGGGCATCTTCAACAACAGCACTTTGACAGCGATGCCCAACAATAGCCCTGATTCTGTGACTTTCCTTACTAGGTCGAATAGGGTGCCAACCGCGACGCCTACCGAAGAAAAGGCCCCAACACCGAACAGAAACGGTGGGACTAGCTCGGTGGCAATGTATCGATCCATGACCGAAAAGCCAGGAATTAAGGAAGGGGAAAACTTAGATTTACCCAATTTCATTGCTAGGGGCTAAAGGACTTAAAAGTTAACAATTACAAATAAAGAATTTTTGTTTGTTATTTGACCAAAAACAAAAAATGTCTCAAGCCTCCGACTTTCAGTTGTGGGGGCAATCCCATTATCCAAAATCCTCTCATCGAATGACGTTTGGCATTTTTAATGATTCAGCGTTGGAAGTCATCGCCTAAGTAGTACTGACGCACGAGGGGGTTATTGTAGAGTTCTTCAGCACTGCCAGAAGCGAGAATTTGTCCGTCGCGCATAATGTAGGCTCGATCTGTAATTGCCAGGGTTTCGCGGACGTTGTGATCTGTAATCAATATTCCCATGTGGCGATCGCGCAATTGGGCAATAATTTTTTGAATCTCAGAAACGGCAATTGGGTCAACACCAGCAAATGGCTCATCTAATAGCAAAAATTTAGGTCCCTCTCGACCAGCAGCTAAGGATCTAGCTATCTCTGTACGACGCCGCTCTCCTCCAGACACTTGATTCCCAAGGGTGTGAGCCACTTTTTGCAGGCGAAACTCTCGCATTAAATAATCTAGGCGCTGCCCCCACTCACGGCGGGGTACATTTGTCTGCTCTAGCACCAGTAGAATATTGTCTATGACGCTGAGGTGACGGAAGATGCTAGGTTCCTGAGCGAGATATCCAATTCCTAGCCGCGCTCGTTGGTGTATAGGCAGCGCCGTGATATCAAGGTCATCCAGTCGCACTGTACCCTGATTGGGTTTTTCTAAGCCGGTAGTAATGTAAAACGTTGTCGTTTTACCAGCTCCGTTGGGACCAAGTAGCCCCACTACTTCTCCTTGCGACACCGAGAGGTTGACGCGATTAACTATAATTCGCTTCCCATAGGACTTGTGGATGTTCTCCAGTACGATTTTCAATTTTGTTCGTACTCCGAGCTAGAAAATCGACGTTGATGGAAGCCTAGGGTCACTGATTTCCAGACGAGGCTGTAGATTCAGCTACATTGGGGTCGGTAACAATATAAACTGATTCCACCTGCCGATCGGGCTTGGCCAGAGCCACGAAGCGTCCCTCATCAATGAGGTAGGTGATGGTCTCGCCCCGGAGACTATTACCTTGCTGTAGAACGTAGACATTACCACTGAGAACGATGCGGCGTTCGCGGCTGAAATACTGAGCTTGGGCAGCTGTTGCTTGAACCTGTCGTGCTGGGTATGACATTTGCACGTTGCCGCGAGCTGTTACCACCCCAGTTTTCGAGTTAGCTTCTTGGACATCGGCGCGAACAGTGAGGGCGCGACTGTCTCTAGGTGTTTGGGCATTTGCGTCTTGGAGGTTCGGGGGAATAGCGATCGCTCCTGCTATGGCGGCAGGAAGCATTAAAGATAACCCTAGGCGACGCCTTAGATTCAAAGTCAATTTAAAGGATGGCATAATCGGTTCTACTGGCTGCTGGATGTTAAATTTGGCAATACTGCTGTGGCTAGTTTACCCAATTATATTAAGGCTGAACCCGGACAATTCCAGATGCCTTGTCCTAACCCAGCTATAGATGCCTTGACGAGCAAGCGTCTATATAAGTTTCAATGCTCAACTAGCCGAATTTTTGGTAACTGGGAAGTGCCGTCACTGCTGGCAATATCTCCATGCTTTATCTGCTCGACAAAATCAGTTATTTTCTCTGGCCCAGCCTGTTGCAGAGCAATTAACAGATCGGCACTTTGACTTAGTAGGTGGGTGACATCGACGCTTTCGTAGATTGGTTGATAGTCTTTGATGCGCCCGATTCCCTCTCCCAGCAATACTACAGCACCACGCCAGTTATAATTGCTGAGGTGATAGCAGGCGACGGCAATTTGGAGGATGCCCTGATAAAATCTTTTTTCTGGCTGTGCTGCCTCCATCCACAGAGCTTCTAGGGTGTCGTGACAGGCGTAAAACTGCTGCTCATTAAACTGCTCGATCCCATGCCAAAATTCCTCAGGCAGCATCAGCCTCCTCATGCCATACTGTCTCGCACGGCTTTAATCTCTTCTAAGGAAATTTCCTGCTTCTCACAGGCAAAATCGTTATCTGTAGTCAGAAACAGCATGCAGTGGCACTCTTTACGCTCTCGCATAGGCACGCAGGGACAATTCCAGAAGGCTGCCTTCACCTCTGCTTCTTTGTCTTCGTAATGGCGACAAGGGCATAAGGGGGAACCAAGATCATCTTTATGCTTCGCGAGTCCTTCGATCACTACAGCGGTTACTGAAGGGTCAACGCAGAAGTAAGTTCCGGTGCGTTTGGCGTAAGTTTCAGAAAAATGCCGCATTGCCTCCAGGCTATGCTCGCTAGATTTGTTTCCGTTGTCTGTTGAGTTCATTAAAATAATTCCAAGGGGCTAAATCAACTTATTTGTTGCATTTTAACATGATGGCTGTTATTTTGTGTAGCCCCATTTTATTTTGATATTTTATTCTTTAGTTGAGAAGGATCTAAAATTTGCATTAAGTTGTCATAAAACAATAAATTATGTGAGATTAATGATTTATTTTTTAGTTATAAATAGGCGTCAAAATATGTCAATATTTTGTTATTGATCTGAATTATTATTATGGCTACTACTACTTGGAACCGCCGCCATATTATTTCCCTGGCTGATTTTAGAGCAGATGAATACGACACAGTTTTGCAGACCGCAGCAAGTTTTCAGGAAGTGCTGTCACGGCGAGTAAAGAAGGTGCCAACGTTGCAGGGACAGGTGGTAGCCAACTTGTTTTTTGAATCGTCTACTCGCACCCGCAGTAGTTTTGAACTAGCAGCCAAGCGCCTCTCAGCTGACACGCTTAACTTTGCCCCAGGAACATCTTCCCTAAGCAAGGGGGAAACAATTCTCGATACAGCTAAAACTTATCTGGCAATGGGGGCAGATATGATGGTGATTCGCCATCGCGAAGCTGGAGTGCCTGATGCGATCGCCATGGAAATGGATCGACTAGGCGTCCGGGTAGGCGTCCTCAACGCCGGCGATGGTCAGCACGAACATCCTTCTCAGGGATTGCTGGATTTGTTTACTATCTGTTCTCTTTTAAACCGATCGCTTCCTCGTCTGGAACTCCTTGCGGGTAAAAAAGTGGCGATAGTGGGAGACATCATGCACTCGCGGGTTGCCCGCTCGAATATCTGGAGTCTGACGGCGAGTGGTGCCGAAGTGCATCTGGCGGGGCCACCGACTTTGTTGCCTCAGCTGTTTGCCGAGTGCGGTGTGGATAGACCCGGAAAGTTATTTCTCCACTGGGATATTCAGCCAGCTTTGGAAGATGCTGATTTTGTGATGACCTTGCGGTTGCAAAAGGAACGCATGAGCCAGCATTTGTTGCCGAGTTTAAGGGAGTATCATCAGCGCTATGGGATTACGCGCGATCGCCTAAAGCTATGTAAACCTGGTGTTAAGGTACTGCACCCAGGCCCGGTAAACCGAGGTGTGGAAATTAGCTCTGACTTGATGGATGACCCTCAGTTTAGTCTCATTTCCCAGCAGGTGACTAGCGGTGTTGCTGTACGAATGGCTCTGCTGTATTTGATGGGCAGTGGCAAGACTTAATATCAAATTTTAATAACAGGGCTGATCTCCTCTTCTGGTTGCCGTGGCAGGATCTGCGCTACAGAATTAACTACCGTTACTTGGAACTTTGATCCATCCCTCGTCAGGAGAAAGCGACTGAAGTCTAAAAAATGAAATATTTCAACTGCTGAATTTCTCCCCGGGTTCTCCCCGATTGCTGCTTAATCTAAAAAGCATCAAAACCAAACAACCCAAATAGGAGTTTTTCAACTATGTTGCACCACATTTCAATTGCTGTTCAACATCCTCTGAACGTTGCTCAGGCATTAGCCGAAATCTGGAAGGGACGCTACTTCCCATTTCCCCCCTGCCCCGGTGGCTATATTGTCCTAGCAGGTGATAATTATGGTACAGCCATTGAATTAGCCCCCGCTGGAACAGAGCTGATTCCCGGTGCCGATGAAGCAGAATTTACGCCCACTGGAAAGAAACTAAATTTCGGTGCATTCCACGCTGCGGTTTCCGTACCCAGCAATCAAGCAGAAATCGAGCAAATTGCTGCACGAGAAGGCTGGTTTGTCCGTTTCTGCGATCGCGGGCCCTTCCAATTAATTGAACTATGGGTGGAAAACAAAGTTCTGCTGGAACTGCTAACCCCAGCGATCGCACCTACTTATCTGAACTTCGCCACGATTGAAAACTTTGAGGCATTATTAGCAGCCGAAGAGCCGGAACTGGCAATCGCTCGATAAATCAATTCCTTGTACTCAAATACCCGGTTTTCCGCATGGTTAAAACCTGATGTTTTGAAGCTTTTATACCAAATCCGCTCCTATAACCTTCTTTTGAGTAGAGACGTTCCGGCGGAACGTCTCTACTTTAGTTAGCACTGAGAACGCCATGCACCGTTTTCAATAATTCCTGTCCTGTGTAAGGCTTCAACAAAAAGCTTTTGACGCTCGTACCAGCGACTTCAGCAACCTTATGGTTTGATTCCAGACCACTGACAGCAATAACCTTGACATACGGGTTAATTTTTTGCAACGTGCGGATAGTTGTTGCCCCATCCAGAGACGGCATCATCATATCAGTCAAGACAACACTAATTTCTTCCTTGCGCTGTGCGTACAGCGTGATTGCCTCAATTCCATCATGGGCAGTTATAACTTTGTAGCCACTTGTTTCCAGTGATAGTTTGGTAATTTCACAGATTGAATCTTCATCATCAACAACCAGAATTAATTCCCCTTGTCCTGTGAATATGGGGTTTTTATTCTCTGCTACTAACGGTGTTTCACTTACCTCGGCGGCGGGTAAGTACACTTTAAACTCGGTTCCTTTTCCCACTTCGCTATATACTTTCACAAAGCCGCCGTGGCTTTTGATGATACCTAGCACTGTGGAAAGACCAAGCCCCGTGCCTTTGCCAACTTCTTTTGTTGTGAAAAATGGATCGAATATTCTATCTAATATTTCGCTATTGATGCCCGTTCCGTTATCCGAAATACTAATTAAAATATAGGCACCCTCTTGAGCGTCGATATTCATCCGGGCATAGTGTTCATCAATTAAAATATTTTCTGCACAGATCTTCAGGGTGCCGCCATTTGGCATAGCATCGCGAGCATTGACGCAAAGGTTGAGCAGAACTTGGTGCAGTTGTGTAGCATCTCCATAGACAGTCCAAAGATCTCCTGGTATATCGAGGTAAAGTTCGATGGATTTGGGAAATGTCTCTTTGGCAATCTGCTTAATTTCTAATATCAAATGTCTGACTTGCAGAATTGTACGATCGCCTTCGCAACCTCGTGCAAATGACAGCACTTGTTTTACTAAATCAGCTCCGCGTTTAACGTTTGATTCTAGTATTTCTAGCCACTGCTGACTTTGAGCGTCTTGGAGTTTTAACTCTAGTAGTTGAACAGCCATTAAAATTGGTGCCAGCACGTTGTTCAGGTCGTGGGCGATGCCGCCAGCGAGCGTGCCCAGGCTTTCCATGCGTTGGGCGCGAAGAAACTGGGTTTCGAGCTGTTTCTTCTCTGTGATATCCGTATTAACGGAGAGAATAGATTTTGGTTTCTCCTCATCATCTTGCACCAATGTCCAGCGGCTTTGGACAACGATTTTCTTGCCGTTTTTTGTTACTTGATGCAACTCACCTTGCCAAGAGCCTTTCTCGGTGAGAAGTTTATAGGCTTCTTCAAGTTGTGATGAAGTTGACTTATACAGCAGCCGATGAGCAATTTTTCCTAAGGCATCTTCTGCGGAAAAGCCATATAGTGCCTCTGCACCTTTGTTCCAGTATAAGATTCGGTCTTCTAGATCTCGAACAAAAATAGCGTCTGTCGCTACATCAAGCAAGGCAGCTTGTTCGCGTATTTTCTGTTCTGCCCGTTTGCGCTCTATGGCGTAGCGGATAGAACGCTCTAGTAAATGCGCTCCCAGCAGGCTTTTATCGAGGTAATCTGAAGCTCCAGCCCTCATCGCTTCTACGTCTATTTCGTGGTCTCCCTGCCCAGTCAGCAAAATTATTGGGGAAGAACAGCCTTTGGCGATCGCTTCCCGCAGTAGTTCCAGTCCGTTGCGCTCACCTAAGCGGTAGTCGAGAAGATAGACATCGTGCTGCTTTTTCGCAATTATCTCCAAAGCAGCCTCATAATTTGCCACCCATTCTAGAGCAAATCTGGCTCTCTGAATTTCACTGAGCCAATCACGAGTCAGGATATAGTCATCCTCATCATCATCAACTAGAAGTACTCTGACTAGGCATTTGTTCATGTCTCTCTCGTATCCCTTCTAGCGGCAGTTCAACAATTTCAAACCAATATTTGCCTAAAGTTTTCATCACCTCGACTAAGGAGCCGAACGTCACGGGCTTACTAATGAAGGAGTTTGCGCCCAAGTCATAGCTGCGATAGATGTCTTCCTCCGCCTTCGATGTTGTTAGCACTACTATCGGAATTTGCCGCAGATGTGGGTCAGCTTTAATTTCTTTGAGCGCCTCACGACCATCTTTTCTGGGCATATTCAGATCCAGCAGTATCACACCTGGACGGGGGGAATCGATCAGTTCGGCATATTGACCGCGCTGATATAGATAATCCATCAACTCCTCGCCATCTTGAACGAAGTGCAAGTTGTTGGCTAATCGGCTCTCTGCCAACGCCTCCTTTGCCAGTAGGCAGTCGTCCTCATCATCATCAGCCATCAATATTGTCACTGGTTGTCTGCGTCCCTTCACTATTATTTTCTCCTGTATGTTGTTTGATGGGTAGCGTGACAATAAAGGTTGTCCCTTGCCCCAGGGTGCTTTTTGCTGTGATGCTGCCGCCATGATGTTCTACAATCTTACGGCAGATTGCTAAGCCCATGCCCGTTCCTTCATATTCGCTGCGGCTATGCAGACGTTGAAAAACGTTGAAGATGCGGTCGAGATATTTTTCGTCAAAACCAATGCCATTGTCTTCTACAAAGATTTGATAAATATCACCCGCTGGGGAGATGCCAGCCGATTGCTGTTCCTCGCCAAAAAGCTTTCTGCCATAGATTTTGACGACTGGCGGTTCTTCGTCTCGATGGAATTTCAAAGCGTTGCCGATCAGGTTTTGCAGTAATTGGCGCATCTGTAAAGGGTCGGCGTTGATAGTGGGCAAGTCGCCTACTTCCACACGCCCCCCGGTTTTTTGGATGCGTACTTCTAAATCGGACAAGACCTCTTGCGCGGCTTGGGCGAGATTCATCGGCACAAAGGACTGCACCTTTGTTTTAACTCGAGAAAGTGCCAGCAAATCATTGATCAGAACCTGCATTCGTTGTGCTGCATTCTGCATCCGCTCTATGTAGTCACTTCCTTGTTCAGCCAACTGGTCGTGATATTTATTCTTTAGCCGATCGCCGAAGGCTTGAATCTTACGCAGCGGCTCCTGTAGGTCGTGGGAAGCGATATAGGCAAACTGTTGCAGTTCCTCATTGGAACGCATTAGTTCCTGACGCTGGCGAGTTTCTTGTTCTAAGAGTTGAGCTTGAGCCAGAGCAATGCCTATTTGGTTTGCCAGTGGTTGCAGAAGTTCAATTTCAAAGCTAGACCACTGCCGTGGAGTACTACATTGATGAGCAATTAGCAAGCCCCAGAGTTCTTTATTCAGGAGAATAGGGACTATCAGTTTAGCTTTAATATTGAACTGTTGCGAAAATTCAACCATGCAAGGTGTTAACTCAGAATTCTGCGTATCTTCAATAGCCCGTACCCGTCCTTGACTATACATTTGGCGATACTCTTCTGGAATCACTTCTGCTGGAAAGGTCTGTCCTAGAATCGGTTGCCAGCCAGGAACGACTGCCTCTGCAACCGCGCTGCCAGCTCCATCGGGCCAAATGCGATAGACCAAAAGTCGATCGGACTCCAGAATACTTTGCACCTCACTGACCGTGGTTTGGAGAATTTCTTCAAGTTGCAAAGACTGACGAATTTTGAGGCTAAGTTCAGCAAATAATTGCGATCGCAGATTTTGGCGCTGTAATTCTGCTTGTGCTTGCTTGCGCTCGGTAATGTCTTTGAAATATACGGACAAGCCATCTTTAGAAGGATAGGCGTGAAGCTCAAACCATTTGTTGAGTGGCGGATAGAACTCTTCAAATTCAACGCTAATTTGTTCTGATACCGCCTGGTGATACTGCTCATAAAAGCTAACATTCAGCGCTTCTGAAAACTCATCCCATATATTTTTGCCAATGAGTTCTTCCCGCGTTCTACATAAAAGTGCCTCTGCTTGCTGATTCAGATAGGTGAATCGCCACTCGTGGTCTAAGGCATAGAAGGCATCGGTAATACTTTCAAGTATATTCCCAATCCGGTGTCGCGCCGCTTGCTCTCGCTCTAAGAGGCGGAGTCGCTCTTGCTCAGCTAGCTTGTTGGGAGTAATATCACGGGCGATCGCATACACTAAACCTGCCTCAACAACCGGAGCGGCTTTCCATGCTAGCCACTTATATGAACCATCTTGACAACGATAGCGATTCTCGAAGTAGATGCTAGCTGAGCCAAGAGCAAGGCGTTCTGTTTCGGCAATGGTTTTGGCTTGGTCTTCAGGATGAACAAAATCAATGAATGGCCGACAAGTGAGTTCTGAATTTGTGTAGCCAATTGTTTTTTCCCATGCGGGGTTCAAGCGCGTGAAATAGCCATCAAAATTACTAATACACAGCATATCAAGCGACAGGGTGAAGAAGCGATCGCGCTCCTCTTCTGCTCGTTTGCGATCGTCGATGTCCGTGTTCGTTCCAAACCAACTGACAATCTGGCCATTGTCATCATGTATCGGTAAGGCACGTCCTAAGTGCCAGCGATAACTGCCAGATTCTGCACATAGCAGACGAAATTCGATTTCGTAAGCATCACCCATTTTTAGAGAGTTGCTCCAGCGCTCGATACACTGTTGCACATCGTCTGGATGCAGCACTTGTTGCCATCCCCAGCCGAGCATTTCCTCCAAGGAGCGATCAAAGTAATCTAGAACGCGCCCGTTAAAGTAATCGAGTGCGCCATCTGGCTGCGCCGTCCACACCTGCTGGGGGATGGCTTCGGTGAGGGTGCGAAAGCGCTGTTCGCTTTGCCGTAGGGCTTCTTCCACCCGCTTGCGCTCAGTAATATCGCGGGCAATTCCGCGATATCCTTGCAGCACCCCTTGACGATCGAATACAGGAGAACCACAGGTTTCTAGCACAACCCGATTGCCATTTTTGTGCAGCAGCGTTTTTTCAAGGCGTATGAATGGCTCTTGTTTAAATATATATTCGCCGAGCAGTTGAGAAAATTGCTCGATTTCTTCTAAAACCATGAAGTCGAAAGTTGTCTTACCGATAATTTCTTCGAGTTCATAACCCAAAATATCCCGTGCCTGGGGGCTAACGTAGGTAAAGACACCTTGGTTATCGATTTCCCAGATCCAGTCGCTTGTTTGTTCAACTAAATTACGGAACTTTTCCTCACTGGCGCGTATAGCTTCTTCAGCTTGCTTGCGCTCAGTAATATCACGCGCGATCGCCAACTGGACAATTGTTTCATCTGATTCATTCAGCAGTGGTACAGCATGAGTTTCCATCCAGCGGCGGGTGCCTTTGCGTCCGACGATCTCAAATTCCAGGGAACCTTTATTGCCCTGGCAAACACTTTCATTTAGTTGCTGAAATGCCTCTCTATACTCTGGAACAACTAAGGGATATATCGACTTGCCAATCGCTGCATCAGCACGATCTACCTCGATCATCCCCAGTCCAGCAGTATTCATATCTAGTAGAGTGCCATCAGCTGCAACTAGCTTCACGCATTCTGGTTCTGCGTCAATAATGGCTCTTAAATGATTCTCGCTAGCGCGGAGTGCTTCCTCTTTTCGCTGCCGTTCAATGGCGATTCCTGCTAGATGTACTGCTATTTCAATTAGTTGCAAGTCCTGCGTGTCCGGATGACGAGGCTGCCGATAGTACATCGCAAAAGTTCCCAACACCTTACCCTGAGTAGATAAGATGGGCGTAGACCAACAGGATCTCAGTTCATGACTCAGCGCCAAATCCTTGAAATCTGTCCACAAAGCTTCGTTAGCGATGTCTGAAATGAGCACAGGTTGGCCAAGATAAGCAGCTGTACCGCAACAGCCAGCGTTTGTATCTATGGCTATACCATCAATTTCCCGATTATAGTTTTCTGGAAGGCTAGGGGCCGCACCATGTCGCAGATGTCTGCCATTTTTATCTACTAGCAGGATAGAGCAGAGCATCCCACTAGATTGTTTCTCAATTGTCTGAACCAGAGTGTGGAGTACATCCGCCAGCGATGCACCCGTAGCAATCATTTCCAGGACTCGTTTTTGTCCCTTGAGCAAGCTATCTGCTCTTTTGCGCTCCGTGATGTCCCGCGCTATAGCTTGTAAACGTCCGTCCGGGAGTATTTTAGTGCTAATTTCTACAGGAATCAGCTTGCCATCTTTGTGTTTGAGCTGCCACTCCTTAACTTGAGCTTGCCCATCTTGGAGTTCCTCTATTGCTTTCGCCACTAAAGGGATATCTTCATTTGGAACAATGTCGCTAATGGACATCTGAAGGATTTCTGTTCGCGAATATCCCAGCATGGTGCAACCGCTTGTATTCACGTCAACATAGTTTCCCTGAATATCCGCGATAAAAATACCATCCGATGCTTGTTCAATCAGCGTGCGGTAGCGTTCTTCACTTCGGCGGATTGCCTCGTGATTCCGCTGGCGCTCGGTAAGCTCTGCTACCTGTTCCGCCCAACTTTGACGTTCGCGCCTCACCTTGTCTACATAGTTACGGAAGAATTCAGCTAAACCCGGTGCGCCTTTTAGTAATTGCTCAAGATAATCTATGGCTCGCTTGTCAGCTTCATAAGCAACTTCCGGGTGAGCTTCCATCCAGGCATGACATGTCTTTACATAAGCAACAAAGGTGATTAAGTGCTGGTAATTTACCGCTCCCAAAAGGCGACGCAGCTCGGCGCGACAGTTTTCGGCTTGCTCTCCTTCTATAGAGATGACGATGGCACAGTAAAGTAAACTTTCTTCAACAGCAGGGTTGGACTCTAGTAAAAGCGCCTCTAAATCAGGCTGCCCCGCCAGCACATTCAAATACTTGTCGATCTCGTTTGATGCTGGCGGTGGTGATTGCAGCAGTTGCAACACCTCTCCTGGGTTCACCCCCATACCGAGCAATGAGCAACTGTGGCAGATCATACAGTAGGGAACGGCACAGTAGCGGGAGAGATAAGCTGAAAGCTTTTCTTTGAATAAGTCTGACAGAGGATTATTAACATATGCAGTCAGCGTCTGCTGCCAGAGGTTTTCTAATACCTGTGGGTTCTCTTGCGCTGGGCTAAAGAAGGGAGGGAAAAAACCGAATTTATCCTCAATGTCTGCCTTGATTTGCTCAGTTGTTTGCATAGATGATATTTCCCTTTCCTGAGTCCTAGTAGCGATAGCCGATGCAAGTTGCAGCTTTTGGGGGGCGAATTTTTGTAGGGAAGATGAGGTGCGATCGCGCTTGGCACTGAAATCTTCTCGAGCGGCTAAATTACGACGTAGCTCCAGTTGCCTGACTACCTGGCGGCCCAATAATTGAAGTGCTTCCACCTGTTGAGGCTGGATTTCCCGTGGTGCAAAGTCAACTACACACAGTGTCCCGATCGCATATCCCCCAGACACTATCAATGGTGCGCCTGCATAAAACCGGACATAGGGGTGGGCTGTCACCACCGGGTTTGCTTTTGAGAGTTCATCAGCCCAGGTATCAGAAATAATGAAAACGTTGCCCTGCTGGATGCACAGAGCGCAGAATCCTTCATAGCGCCCGGCTTCAGTAATCTCCCAGCCTACCTTCGACTTGAACCACTGACGATTTGCATCAATGAGATTAATTAATGCCACAGGGGTTCCCAAAATCTGCGCGGCTAAAAGGGCGAGAGCGTCGAATGCCTCTTCAGGAGGCGTATCGAGGATAGAATACTGGCGGAGTGCCTCTACTCTTTCCGCTTCATTCTCAGGCAGCGCAATTTTCATAAAATTCAAATATCTTTCAATCGATGGCGGCTAACAATGACTTGGTTGAGCCAGTGTATTTTTATAGTTCCCAAAAAATATCGTCTGAGTATTAGTTAGCGGTTATATTAAATATTCTTTTAATCATCTTCCTTAAGAAGTAGATGAAATTGCCGCAGCTTTTGCTCTCTACTTTCCAGTGTATGTAAGCAGAGCGTTAATGGCGCAGGATCGAGCAAAATAGATGTAGCCTTCTTGAGCGCTAACGCTACCCCTGTGATGACCAAAAATAACCGGATTCAAGCCCCTAAATTTCTCTATGAAAAAGAAAAAAGCATAGCATCCTTATTTAAGTCCCGGAATTAATACGCGAGTGTCAATTCCAAAATCCAAAATCCAAAATCGAATGACCGCAGTACAAACATCCCTAAATTCACCAAGTCCAAACAACGCCAAAGATAGCTTGGCGATCGCATTTGCGCCCTTATCACTTGAGGAAGCCTATGCCCTCGCCAATGACGCAGGTAATGGCGCTGTGGTACTGATGAGTGGAATGGTTCGTAACCAAACGGATGGTAAACCAGTGGTTTCGCTGGAGTATCAAGCTTACGAACCGATGGCACTCCAAGTGTTTAGTCAAATTGCCGCAGAAATCCGCCGTCGTTGGTCGGATGTCAATTGTGTAGTCATTCACCATCGCATCGGACACTTAAAGATTGGTGAAATTAGCGTGCTGGTAGCTGTGGGTTCCCCCCATCGCACAGAAGCTTTTGAAGCTTGCCGCTACGCAATTGATACGTTGAAGCACAACGCCCCTATCTGGAAAAAGGAACACGGTCGCGATGGTTCCAGCAGCTGGGTAAGCATTGCTGCCTGTGAAGCAAACGTCGCAGGATGCTAGTTTACTGGCGTTGGGTTTCCTACCTCAACCCAACATACGCTATGGCATCCTTTAATTAAGTTGTGCTACCGATCATCTGCGCGTTCAGCTGCAATCATTGCAATTTGTAACTATTGCTGTATTTCTAAACTTTATTCCTTTAGACTGATTTCAAATTCACCTTAAGGGAATATATAGGAATACGCAGATGCCAAATGTAAGCTGGCACGATTATCTAGTTTTCATTTCTTTTCTGGCTAGTATTGCTGGTCTTTTCTTACTATTTAATCCTGACAAAAGTCAAGTCGAGAATATGAGCTGTGACGAGCAAATGCTGTTGCAGATGAGTTTTACGTACTGGATTATTTACTGCCTCACTGCGGGAACGCAAAAGCTTGAACTACCTGATTGGGAAATCCTACTAATGAGTTTAAAGCTAACTGCGGTTATTTCTTACTTGTTGACCTGTTCTTGTATACTTACGTTGCCACTGCACCGCTTAGCTTCGCGATATGTAGAAGATTGAGGAGTGGATTGAGATGACCTAGGGACAGAAGATTACTTAGATTTCATGGCTATTGCGATCGCGTCCTCTAATTCATCCTTACTTACACTAGTGATGATGAAGACCTCCTGAAAGGTTTTGCCCGATCTTGCTATTATTTTAAATCCGCCTAAAATTGGCACTGATACCTTTAATTGCAAGCGGGGGGAATGACCTTTAGCCCTTCCAATCACGGCGGGTGTAATGGTTTGAATTCCGGTATAGCCTGTAAGCCGCTCTAAAATTGGGATGAGACCGGGAATGTGGGTGGAATGATTCCAAACCAATCTGCCGCCGTTGGAGTTGCCCATGAATTTATGCTGCCTCCAAGGGAGCCATTGTCAGACCAGCGCGTGAGAGCTGCTGATGGTATAATTCTGCCTGTTCCTGGGGGCCAACCCAGACAATTGCCTGACCTGCAAAGTGAATCTCGTTGGTAAGTTCCCAAGCGCGATCGCCAGTCATCCCAGGGATATACTTAGTCAAGCACTTGGCAACGTGCTCAAATGTGTTGAAGTCATCATTCAACACAATTATCTTGTAGTTGGGATATGGCTTTTGGGTAACTTGACTAGACTTTTCAGGAGCTACAGTCGGTAAATTAGCCATAAAATAGTTCCCGAAAATAATTTCACTAAATTAAACGACAAATATTTTATTGAATTGTAACCATTTCTTATAGTAGAAGCAAGTGGTTAGGGGTTAGTAAGCTGATATCCTACTAACTACTAACCACTAACAGCTAGCACTCTTTTCTTGAGTATCACCTCGGCACTTTAGCTTAAGTTATCTTGCGGCTAAAAGGCTTGAGCGGCTTGGGGCTAACGCCAGTCTTCCCAGGACTCATTGAAAATCGAGGTATCTGGAAAAGCCGTAGGGTTGCCCTTTTCCTCCAGTCGCTGCCGCAGAGCTTGTAGTTGCGGCTCGCGTTGGGGGAGTTGATCGACAAGCTGGTAAGGCATCGTATTCTGTTCTAGAGCAAAGGCGGCGGTGGTTCCAGCAGCGGCTCCAGATGACCATTCAAAAGCATGGACTCGATAGGCGGCGGCGGCAATGTGACTGGTGGCAATACTTTTACCCGCAACCAACATATTGTCTATTTTCTGGGGAATCATTGACCTCAGAGGAATCTCGAAGGGATAGGCTTGACCTGCACCACGTCGCTCACCCTCACGATCTTTGTTACCAGGAAGTTCTGGCGGACTCTGAGCCATGCAAGGGTGGAAGTCGATCGCATAGTGGGCAACGCCTAGGGAATCGGGGTAGATGCGAGAACGCGATCGCTGCTTGACTTGATCCGGAGACACGGAGCCACTAAGTACAGCTGTGGTTTCTAGGCCAGCCAGGGCTGTCAATAAGCTGCGATACATTTCTGGTGGCAAAGTGTTGCGGTAATAATCATCCCCGTAGTTGCGGCGAGAGATATCGATTTCCGAGACTGTAAAGCCTTCAGGATAGCCATAAGCAGGTCTGCCAATAATTCGGCGTCCTTCCCGGATGTAAGGATACTTGGACAACCCATGCGCTGTCCCCATCGGGGAGTCTAGCCCAGATACATAGCGATAGTTAGGTTGTGGCTGCTTAACTCCATCACCTAACTGAGAGTCGGTTGTTCCAGCTACGATCCAGTAGAAAAAGCCTTGGGCAATTTCCTCACCTTTACGCAAGCTTTCAGTTCGCAGACCGCCCATCCACTCTCCAGGCGTTAGCTGATTAGTGGCTTGCAATTGGTCGCGAGTGAGAACCAAGTTATCGGCGGCGGTTCCTGGACGATAGTCATTACCCCAAGTCCAGTTTTGCATTGAGATGTCCCCTGGTGTTGGCTCAGTAAATTTGACGCCACCAAATTGAACCTCCTTGCCATTTTTAGGACTCAAAATGCGCCTATAGGTGAAGATTAAGGGAAAGCTGGCTAGTCGCGGCAATTCGTAACTGTAGTAGGGCGCATATTGAGGATAGAAGGGGGGCATTGTATTGGTTTGGGGTTCCTTAGTTGCCTCCATTGCAAAAGTATAGGTATATCCCTGAGTGCAGTAGGGGTCATTTGTCGCACTAGAGGAAGAAGGTTCCAGATAAGAGCGAGGATCAATTCCCAAGCGGTAGGGCACATCGGCAAGAGCAACCAACTCCCCAGTTTCCGTGGCGTCCACTACGTACCAATCTGCTGCCTGGGGTTGCTGGTTTTTTTGATCGGACTTTTGCGGTAAAAAGCGGATAATCTTTTTCTCAAATCGTGGGGAATTGCCGTAGCTATACCAATCTTGGATAGTTTGAGAAAGCGGTTCAGTATTCAGCGGTGGTGTACCAGCCACTGGGCTATGCTGAATGGCGGTCGCACTTTGAATTTGTTGCCCTGAGCCTACGGGGTTCGTTTGCAATTCCTTAATTACTGTGGAAGGAAACCATTTCAGTTTGCCTTTACCTTTTTTGGCGGCGTCCTTCAACATCGCCGACAAGAATTTATTACCGTCGCGGGGAAGAAAGCACGATTCACTTACCCAGCAGTCTCCGGGATTGAGTTTACCGTAGTGGCGCTGAATGCGTTGCCGCAAGTCTAGGTAGCCGCGAGAGTAGAACAAGCGCGATCGCTGGGTAGCCCGTTCATCCAGTGCCGAGACGCCCTGAGAGGAAATTTGTCCTCCCAGCCAGTCCGTAATTTCTGTGAGGCAAACTGTGCGTCCTGCCAGCAAGCCTTCGTAGGCTGTGGCTGCACCAGCAAGTCCACCACCGACCACTAAAATTTCACACGTTACGTCAGTGTCTGCTGGTCTGGGGGGTGCAGCCAGGGTTGGGGGAGTGGCTGATACCAGTAAAGTCAAGCTCAGGGTGAGATTTAGCGATCGCTTCATGGTGAAAGTTAATCTGCTTCAAAGTTTAGCTAGCTTTCAGACGCTAACACCGCCAAAATGTTCAATGCAAGCTTTTCTATAGTATGGAGAGTGCAAATTTGCTTATCAACCAAATGTTCATTTAAAGGCTAATCGTTCCATTCTCTATCGCCAGATTGGAAATTCAGGCTAATGTTCATAACTATAAAAATATTTTATTTTTTTAGATGGTCGCTCGTATTCAAAAGTGGTGTGTTTTGGATCTATCTATGCTTAATTGCGGTAGGAAAAGCTATACCCGAAGAGCTTTTCCTACAACTAGTCGTGTGATTGTGAGCTATTACCAACTTTTTTGGAAGCCGTGTTCTCTTCACACCCATTCGATAACTTAATGAATGCCAGAAGAGACTGGCGTTCGATATTAATTTGCTCTAGAGCTGCGAGCACCTGCCGTGTACGCTCTTCTGCTGGGAGAGTAGCAAAGTTTGGTATAGGAATAATGTCCAATAAGTAATTACTGCCATCCATCTGCTCGCGCAACTTAAGCAAATACTCAATGATTTCACACTCGTTGTCGGACATTTCCTCACGATGCTCCTCCAGCCACTCACGCTCATCTTCTAAGGAGTTTTCGGCAATCGCCGCATCACGACAAATCTTGTACTCGCGGTTCTGAAGTTTTTTTAAATGTGCCAGGATGCTGTTCCATGTCCCGTCAGGTGGTTCAGGTTTTTCCCTGTTGGAAGGAGATGGGTCACTCGTAAGGTTCTTCAAGAATTTGGCAATATCTGCTAAAGGTGGCTTGAAGGGAAATTCCGCTCTGTGTTCCCACAACCTGATGATTACATTGGTACACTCTCTTTTCGCTGCTTCTCGCTCTGCTTCTGTTTCAGCTTGTTCGGCACGCTCCATCAATTCGGCTATCCGATGAGCCATCCAACGTCCTAAAGTGTCTAAACTATCCTCCAGATTGAGTTCTTTTACTAACCGCTTGCCTAATGTCACGACGGCTGTCCAGGGTTTCGAGGGTCCCGTCTCGTCGGAGGAGATAGATGGTTGTTGCTCCGAGGTTATATTCTTCACCTTCTTCCCTTTTGCTACTCAAACGATTGTGAGCTATTTGAACGTCAATGATGAGATCGCACTTACGTTGCTTCAAGTACTCAAGCAATGAATTAACATTTACCCACCACCTTTTTCCACTAGAAAAGGCTTTTGTAATATGTTGCTCATGGGGGTTATCACTCCAAAATTCTAAATATGCAATTCTACGACCCTCAGTAGAAGTGTATTCCCAACGACTAGGCAGTTTGTGCAGATTCATTAATTTGAAAAAGCTACTGTCTAGCATTACGACTTCAGGTTCTAGACTGGATTCTTGTTTAGCAAGGGAGTCGAACTGGTCTAATGCGTCTTCCTTCTGCCTTTTGATTTCCAGCCATGACTCCAATTCAAATCCTGGATTGCTAACTTTAAACTCGCTATATCCTATACCTTTTACAGGAAGTTGAAACCTATGGTAAGGAGTTGTTTGTAAGGCGTAAAGCAAAGAACGTGCTGTAACCGAATTAACTAATGCGCTAGTTATTCGTATATGACCTACTCGTTCAGAGTCATACAGATTTATATCTCCCCAAATAACAATTTCGCCACTGTGTCCTGATTCTGTTAGTCCAAGACCCAAATCAAACTCTTCTAACGGATATTGTTTTAACCACTCCTTGATTGGCGAAAACTGCCCCCAACTATCAGGACGATAAGGTGTTGGTAAGCGGAGGTCTGCCAACCAGAAGTCAGGACTTACATTAAGATGTCCTTGAATCCACTCTTCCCAAGGGCATCCCGCATCTTCATAAGTTTCCACAGCAACAGGAATTAATTCATCTATTATTTCGCCTGCGGCACATAGCATTGCATGGTATTCAAGATATATGCGAAGACTCTCTACTCTTGGAATTCTTCCATGTCTATTTGACATTTCTCTCCAATCATGGTTGCCACCTAACTCGCGTCGATCTTCATACCAATCTTGGTCAATTCGCCCCCACTGATCGCAAATCCATTTTTCTGCTCTAGCAGCAAGATCGGAATTAGCATAGCCAAAGATTCTTGATACAGCCCCATACCAATAGCGTACAGTGTCCTTCTCGTCAAAGCTAAATCTCCGCTCTGCTGTAGTGCGATCTACCTGTGCCCAAGAAGTATTAAGCGAATCAGAGCGGTTGTCTCGTGGGTAAATGCAGGCTGATGGATGATTGGCAAACCTCAATTGCTCAGCAATATCTGAAGTTAGCGCTCGCGGCTCATGCTTAACTATGCGTAGTGCAGCTTGCTTGGCGAGTTCTCGAATTTGTGCGTGGGGGAAAGCACAGTTTAGTGCATGGTCTGCAATTGCCTGTGCGTGCTTCTGTAGAACCTGAGGACACTCATCAGACAATCTCTGGAAAAGCAACATCAGCCATGTTTGAGCTGACATCCAGTAGAACTCCAACTGGGGTGATCTAAACGCTCCCACCGTTTCTGACCAGGACAAATTCACGAGTTCTTCAAGCAGAGCCTGGTTAGGAAGTTTGATAATCGCCCGTGCAGCGTGTAGCGCTCTCCATCGAACTCGCTTATCAGGATGCCCAAACAATGCCCAGAAGAAATGAGCCAGTACCGCTTGCGATGTATCGGGCAACTGCGTCTGGAGTAAGGGACGCATTTCCCTGCCTTGCTCTATTTGCGTTTCAACTCGTCTAATAGACCAGTCAAGAATATCCCGAAGTTTTGCGGGCGGAAGTGGCACTGCTAGCGATTTAGCTGCCGTATAGAGTTCCTGTGGAGAAAGTGACTCCAGATGTTGGGTGATAGCCGGAAGAAGCAGAGCAGCCGGTGTTTGTCTAGCAAGGTTGGGTAGCGAGAGAACTGTTTCTAAAGGGATAACTGAGCCATCCCATGAAACCAAAAGTGCTGGCAGGTGAAGTTCGAGAAACTTGCCGATACCTTCTGAAATCCAATCCTGTATAATGGTCGAGTTGCACCACTGAGTTAGATAGGTTTGTAACGCTATGGCGATTTCATGAACCAGCGATGGGCTGACATCGAGTGAGATTAGCTCATTCAAATAGTCCACGCCCTGATAAGGGGCAACCGACTGTCCCAAAGTGGTCAAAAATTCCTCAACTGTGCTACTGCTCCCCGCATTCATCCAGACTTGACGAAGCTGTGTCTTTAAATCAGCAAAAGAGCCGCTACGAGCGTTGTCAATGATGCTCTGGACAATAAATTCGCGGATCTGGGTTGGATGTAAGACATAGCTCAACAAAAGAATCAGGGATACAGACTCTGAGCTGAAACGCAAGATCAATATCCCCAGCGTTACGTCAAACTTAGGTTCACGGGTTGCTGTTGGACGGTATGGAGAAGAACTATCTCGGTCTTCTCTAGGCGGAAGCGAGGAGACAAACGATATCAATTCGCGCAACTCAGCAATACCTGCAAATTGCCTCATGCCATGAGCATCTGCCCATTCTACGATGCGAGTCGCTGCTGTTGTGCGCTCTGCTAGTGGAATATCCCGTCGAATCCAATAGCTGAGCGCCTGCATCATTTGCACAAGCTGCGGTCGAGCAGAAACACCTCTAGTTCGTAGGCTTTCGAGGAGCGGAATGGCATCTTTAGATACGTCATATCTCTCCCCTGCCAACCGGAGTAACCAGAGTCCTTCAAGAGGAGAAAGAAAGTCAGTTTCAGTTACTTCTTTGACAACAGTAATGATGCCATCTTCCAGTTGAAAGTGGTTTTCATCATCCCATCGACTGCACAACGCCAACCCATTGGCAGCATCTAGCCGAGAAACAGCACCAAGTGTTGCCTTCCAAGGCAGTTCAGAAGGCTCGGACACATAATCCTTATGAGCTTCAACGATGTGAGCAAGACGTATCGAGAAATTACACCTATCTTCAACTGATAGAGAAGGTGCGATCTGATGTGCCAAGCGGGACAGCCAAGACAATAAATACACGCTATCGTCGTCAATACTTTCAGCCGCCGCGAGACTGCGCTTGTAGTAATCCCGTCCCAATTCCTCGTCATATCGGCTGACAACCGAAGCACAACGCAATAGGGTTTGCCAGCGATCGCGTCCGGGAAAAGGTTGATCAATAACATACTTAGCAGCCCGCTCAAGCAAACGGTATGCTAGTGGACGATATGCTCCCTGGAGCATCATTCTTTCAGCAAGGTCTGTCCACAATCGGGGTGCTGCCCCACGCATAATAGGTTCTGCGGAGTTAGCAATCTCTTCGAGCAGCTTTTCAGCATCACCTGAGCAATTCAACAGAGCCTCACACGCTTTTTCTGCCCACAAGGTATATTGCCAATCCCCTTTGAACCATCTATGATTGCTCTCTTTAAGACGCTCCCTAAGTTCGTTAGACAATGTTTCTGCAATATCTGTAATGGTAAGCTTTTCGACAAAACTACGCGCACGGACTTGATATACACTGAGGACTTTACCAATTATTTCCTGGAAGCGCAGTCGTTCTGAGTCGTAGTTGTCTCTCCGCTCCTTTTTTGGACGGTATCGTTCTGGCAGAAGCTCATCCGTAGTTAAATTTTTACCAGTTAGGGCAGCTTGCAAGCACACAGCTCGAAGGGGCAAATCGTACCTCAAAAAATCAATGTGATCGTGAGGAGCCGTTTGCGGAAACTGAGGGCATAGGGCTTTTGTTAACCGAAGCCTACGTTCCTTATCTACCTCATTTGAGGCAATTATTTCGTAGAGAAATACCAATGAAGAATCCTTGATTTTTGAGAGCCTTTTGCCTTTTTGAACTAATTGATCTAATAACTCAATAATTTGGTTAATTCGATTGATTAAATTGGTAGATAAGCTAGCTCTTGATTTTGCAAAAGCCGTGAGAAATAGTATTGAGACTCGAAGTGGAAGTTCTAGTTCATCAAGGAGTTGGTCTTGTTGCTCTGGACTCAGGTGCTTAGCCAGGGATTGAGCTAGATAACCTGCTGCATCAATAACAACCCTGATAGGTCGCCAGTGGCTTAACCAATGCTTTGCTGCTTCTGCACCCTTAAGCCAGAAAACAGCTTCTGCACCACAGGCGATATCAGCAATACTGAGATCCCAACGATGTCTTTCGTGTTGTGGTAGTGAAGACCATTGTCGAATCCAGGCTTCAGCTGAACGAAGGTGATCTTCCGCGCGATCGCGTTGTGCCGGATCGCGGGCATACATTGCAGCAGTCCGGAGATGAACCGAACCCAGCCACGAATCATTCTCGTTACGGGAGTAAAGACGGGCAACACCATCGGTGTCTCCATATCGTGCCGCAAGCTCTGGATTCTCCCGAACTAACGCCGTGACTGCACTGTCAGAACGGGCAGTTTCCGCTGCAAGCAAGGTAAGGCAAACAGCCTCGTCCTCATAGCCCAGTTCACAGGCAGATTTCATTGCCAGAGTGATGCGTCGTCGCTGGCTCTGGAGACGCAGAATGTTGTCTTGAATTACTGAAGCGTCAAGTCCAGCGATTGCCAGATGTATGACCTCCTGGTATTGCTTTGCACGAAAGAGGTGTTCTGCAACCACTTTTGCTGCATAACTATCTTGTGTTACGCGTGTCAGGAAATGTTCTCCCAACTGCCTCTGGGCAGAAGTCAATTCATCAGGCGTTAGCCGATCTCGCAGGTAAGTTTCAAAATCCTCATCGCGGAAGGAAGCTTCATCGTTTTCCAGAACTAAACCGGGTACCAATGCACGGCAGAAGTTATATGCCTCCGCAAGGCTAATACCTACGGCATCAGCAAAGACATGAATTGGGAGGGGACGTGTGAGACAAATCAATGCCGCCAACTGCTGCTGCGACTTGTCTGGTTGCGATGAATGCTCGACAGCTGCTTCCAGCAAATCACCAAAGATGGCATCTGGTGTACGGCGTGAGTCTTCGAGAAGTTGCGCCAGAGATTCTTCGTTTGCACCCGCTGTTTCCGCTTTATCCAACAGGTAGTACTGCACACGCGGATTTCCATTAGTGTGGTCATGGAACAGCGCACCGCTTTTAACATCAAAATTTGGAAATACTTGCTGTAGGTGAGCTGTTGAGGCTTCCCAATCAAAACCCTTAAGCTCAAATTCCACGATTCTAGAAGGTGGTTTCAGGGTTACTCGACGGTGCGATCGCGAAGTCATCAGTAGGCGACAGTTCTCAGGGATAGGGATACTCCACAGCTCAGGTACGAAACAATCCTTAATATCCTCAGCAGCAATAATTGCGTTATCTGCTGCGTCAATCACGATGACCAATAGCCCATCTTGGGCAGCAACGATTTCCGATGCCATCTTCAGGGAGTTCCTGAAGTTGCGGTACAAATCTGGTTTTTCGTGGGCTGATTGAATAAGGAAGGGAGTTCCACAATGAACAGCTAGTTCGTTTGTCAGTTGAAGCAATGCTCGTTTGTGCGTGTGGCGTTCATCTCCAGGAACTAAGTAACTGCCTCCACCGAAACAGTCGTATACAATTACGACAGACCCTGATGGCAAATACTTTGATAACGCCTTAACAGTTGTAGTTTTGCCAACCCCCGCATTTCCATGAGCTAAAACCTTGCCGCTACTTGCAGTGGTAATAGTGTTAGCTAAGTCTTTAGCCTCACTTGTCTCAATAACACGCTTTACAGGTTGAACATGAGAAGGGGATGGCAGAAGAGCCTCTTTGTCGTAAACACCGAGAGCAGCTAGAACCTCGTGTTCTGACAACCCCTTTGAGTGTTCTGTCTCTGGCAAGGCTTCGCGTCGAATTAAATCACAGAGGTCTCGTAAGGCAGCAGTAGGGTTGTTGCTGACCGAAGGTCCCAATTCTTGAATCAAACGCAGTCGTTGAAATGCCCGTGCTTCTTCTCCGCAACCACTCAGATCTAGAGTCAGCAGAAAATCGGTAAATTCACCACTCGTCAAGCCAGTCCCAGCTTGTAAAGCTTTGATAACATTGTGATTCTGCGCTGGCAGTTGTTTGAGCAATTGAGCCGTCTGAATTTGGGGAGAGACTGCGATCGCCTTCAAAACTTCCTGAGCATTACTCAGTACAGCCTGCAAATCAGCAGCTGCTGGTTGGTTGCTAACTAAACGTATACTGAGCTTCCTAATAACCTCGTCACGAGGATTTTGCAGAACAAAGCCCTTGTAAATATCCGCTAAACGCCGGATGACTGAAGCTTGGCCTTTCTTGCGAACCTCGCACAATCGGCTTGCTGTCCAAGCCTTTGTAGGGTGACGTGTACTGTACTTCAGTTGTGATGTGATAACTCTCGCTGCGGTGGAGAAATCTTTACCACCGTAATACTCAGTGAGGTCAACTCCCAAAAATAGATCTCCAGCTTCATCAACACCATCGGCATCAACTGGCGACACATTCTCCATCACAACTTTGCAAAGCTCACTTCTTGGGTTAAGAAGCTGAACTGCACGTCGAGCAGCCCACAAAACATGGAATTCATCACCTGCGTTTGATTCCCTTGCTCCGGGTGTTGAGGCCACTTTTGTTACACAAATTTTAGACAATTACTATTGTAATATAGTACTACAGTTAACTGATATTGCCTTCCTGTCTCACGAGCACTACTATGAAGGCAAAGCGTGGAGCATAGGGAGATGGAGCATCCCACTCTACACATCACGTTACTGGGTGATTTCCGGCTGACTCACGAAAATCAGCCTCTATTCGGCGTGAATAGCGATCGCCTCCAATCCCTGTTGGCGTACCTCATTTTGCACCGCCAGTCTCCCCAACCCCGCCAGCGTCTGGCGTTTTACTTCTGGCCTGATTCCGGGGAAGCTCAAGCCCGCACTAATTTACGCCGGGAACTGCATCATTTACGGCAGGCGCTGCCCGATGCCGATCGCTTCTTGCAGACAGATGCTAAAACTATTCAATGGAAACTAGATGCCCCTTTTATCCTGGATGTTGCTGAGTTTGAAAGAGCGATCGCTCTTGTAGAAGAAGCAGAGCGCAAGGCTGACTTGGCTGGAGTACGAGCATCGCTGGAAAAAGCGGCACAATTGTACCAGGGTGACTTGTTGCCCAATTGCTATGACGACTGGGTTGAACCGGAGCGAGAGCAACTCCAACAAACTTGTATCCGAGCATTAGAACGGTTAGTTCGCCTGCTGAAAGAACAGCAAGAGTATTCAACTGCAATTCGCTATGCCCAGCAGCTACTGAGAATCGATTTTCTTCAGGAAGCGGCTTACTGTTCTTTGATGCGTTTGCATGCCTTGAATGGCGATCGCGCCAGTGCGTTGCGCGTTTACCAGCAGTGTGTAGAAGTCTTAGAGCGGGAGCTAGAGGTTGAGCCGAGTTCGGCAACCTGTGAGGCGTATGAGCAGGTGTTGAGGATGGATCGGGTGTCTGCGGTTCCGGCTGCAACAACATCTCACAATTCTTTACCACTAGTAATCCCAACGCCATGCAAACCATCGCACTCACTAGTTGGACGGGAGCAGGAATGGATGGCGATCGCAGATTGGATGGCTCAGACGCAGCCGACCACTTCCAGAATTTTATTGCTAACGGGTGAACCGGGGATTGGTAAGACTCGCTTATTGGAGGAAATTACAGCAACCATTCAGTCTTCAAACGGCTGTGTTCTCTGGGGACGGGGATTTGAAGCAGAAATCATGCGCCCCTATGGGGTATGGGTTGATGCTTTCAGAACCATCACTTTCAGTCAGGATATCCCTTTACCCTCAGAACTCGGTTCCTTACTGCCAGAAATTACTTCTCCCTCGAATAAATTGAGTGACAGGAGTCAACTTTTCGATGCGGTTGTGCAATTCCTTGCCCAACTCTCAGCTAATTACAAACAAGTTGCGGTGCTATTGGATGATATTCAATGGCTCGATGAAGCGTCTACGGCTCTGTTCCACTATGCCTCACGCTTGCTAAGCCATACTTCTATCTTTTGGGCATGTGCTGCTCGTCAAAAAGAGTTAGAAGAAAACCGACCTGTATGCAAGCTAATACAAGCACTTAGACGGGAACAACGAGTGCAGGCGATCGCTCTTTTTCCCTTAAACCAAGCGCAGACGGCAACGTTAATTCGGGCAGTTAATTCCGACATCGACAGCCAACGGGTCTTTACAGACAGTGGTGGCAATCCTTTATTTGCCCTGGAAATTGCTCATGCGCTTTCTCAGTCTGAAACTGCCCACTCTGATAACCTAGAAGCCCTGATCCAGGCTAGGCTCCAACAATTAGATCCAGCTACTCGCGAATTAATTCCCTGGGCAGCAGCGCTGGGGCACAGTTTTAGTCCCACACTGGTTGCCCAAATTGCAGATTGCTCGCTGACTAAACTACTAAGTGCGATTGAGCAATTGGAGCAGCATGGGATCGTGCGTCCAGGAGCTTCCGCGCAGAGTGAGATGGGCTATGACTTTGCTCATGATATTGTGCGTCAGGTGGCTTACAACCAATTATCTGAGCCGCGCCGTCGATTAGTGCATCGGCAAATTGCCCACATCCTCAACGAACTTGCAGCATCTGAACCTGTCCTCATCGGTGAGGTGGCGCGTCACGCCTCTAAAGCTGGGGATCATCCATTAACTGCTGCAACCTGTTTAGCAGCCGCAGAACAGTGCTTGCGAGTGTTTGCCTATGCAGAAGCATCGGAATTGGCACAGCTGGGGATACAGCACTGCCACTATCTTGATGAGCGCCTGCGAATCCGACGACATCTAGAATTACTCAAAGTGTATATAACTGCGGGAGTGACAAGGGATCGCGTTCCCGAACTGGAAAATGACTTGCATCAACGGATTGCGGAAGCAAATCGGCTTAACCTGAAAGATGAAGAAGCGATCGGTTTAGAGGCGTTGATTGCTCTCAACTACGATCGCGGTAATTTGAGCGAAGTTCATCAACACTCCCTTGTGGCAGCCGAGGC
>JAESFH010000230.1_pt1 | contig 29489 bp, 34 predicted proteins | sample 9269381 | NCBI WGS metagenome assembly JAESFH01 (sample SAMN14504062, study PRJNA617094) | algae metagenome | isolation source: Aphanothece sp. CMT-3BRIN-NPC111 and co-occurring heterotrophs from well... | place: USA: Clark Mountains Wilderness, California | collected 2010-04-18
CCACGAGGTTCGGGTTCTTGCCCGGGAAATTGAGAGGCTGCGGCCCGGTCGGGGCTGCGCTCCCGCCGCCCGCTGCAGGCGCCGCACCCTGGGCCAGGGCCGCGGGGATCAGGCCCGCGGGCATCGAGGACCCAAACGGGATCGCGGCGCCGACCGCTGCTCCCATGGCGGCGAGTCCGGCGCCATTCAGGAAGCCGCGGCGATCCACTCCTGTCCGGCGTCCGAACACCTCCGCATCAGCCCGTTCGGGATCATTGCCATAGAGTTCTTCCAGCGAGCGTTCGATCTTGCGCGTCATGAGCTCCCTCATCCGGTGCGCGGGGTCCTAGATCGCCCCGGCTGGGCTCGGGATGCTAGCCGTTCCCTGGGCCTGCACAAGTCGTGAAGGGAGAGGCTTCGCCTCCCCCAGGGGAGGGTGTCTCGCACTCCTCACGAGCGCGAGGGTACCGGGACGGAGACGGCGTCGATCTCCTCCGCCACCGGTCGGTCCTCGGCCCGGACGGTGTCGCGGCGGACGACGAAGCAGAGCACCACGAGCGGGATCCCGATCATGGCGGTGGCCGTGAAGAGAACGGGATAGCCCCAGGCATCGACGACCGCGCCGGAAATCCCGCCGATCAGCTTGCCGGGCAGCGCGTAGAGCGAGCTCAGGAGCGCGTATTGTGTGGCCGCGAAGCCCGGTGCCGTGAGGCCGGACATGTAGGCGATCAGCGCCGAGCCCGCGAACCCGCCCGCGAAATTGTCGATGCTAATCGAGAGCGTCAGCAGGACCATGTCGTTGCCGGCCAGCGCGAGCCAGGCGAACATCAGGTTCGAGCCGGCCGCGATGACGGCCCCGATCAGCAGGGTCCACCAGACCCCGAGCCGGGTCAGGGCCAAGCCGCCCGCGAAAGCCCCGAGCACGCCGATCCAGATCCCGTAGATCTTGGTCACGTTGGCGATGTCGGAAAGCGAGAACTTGAGGTCGATGTAGAGCGGGTTCGCCATCACGCCGGCCACGAAGTCGGGCAGGCGGAACAGAGCCACGAGCGCCAGGATCGGGATCAGCATCATCCCCTTGCGGCGGAACAGATCGGCGAGGGGCTCGATCACCGCGCCCGCGAACGACATCCGCCCGCGCACGGTGACGTCGTCGATGCGGGGCGAGAGCAGGGTGCCCAGGATCCCGACGCCCATGAGCGCCGCCATGGTGGTGTAGGCGGCGCGCCACCCGGCGAAGTCCGCGATGTAGAGCGCGCCCGCTCCGGCGCAGAGATTGGCGAGGCGGTAGGCGAACTGATAGGCCGCCGCCATCATGCCCTGGCGGGACGTGGGCGCCGCGTCGATGCGCCAGCCGTCCACCACCACGTCCTGGGTCGCGGACGCGAAGGCGACGAGGAGGGCGGAGAGCACCATCAGGGAGAGGTTCGTGGCCGGATCGCCGAGGGAGATGCAGATCAGCCCAAGCGCGGTCACCACCTGGGACAGGGCCATCCAGGCCCGGCGCCGGCCGAGGAGCCGGCTCAGGACCGGGACGTCGTAGCGGTCGATGATCGGCGCCCAGGCGAACTTGAAGGAATAGGCGAGCGCGACCCAGCTCAGCATGCCGATGCTGGTGCGGGAGATGTCCGCGGTCCTGAGCCAGGCCGAGAGTGTGCCGAACACCAGGACGATCGGGATGCCCGCCGAGAACCCGAGCAGCATCATGATCCCGATGCGCGGATCGGTCAGCACGTCGCGCAGGGAGAGGCGGGTCTTGGATGCGGCCACGGCGTTGCCTTCGGTTGGGATGATGAGCCTATCGGCTCCGACCCTGGCACAGATGAGGCAGCTTGGGCGAGAGCCTGTCAACGGCGGCCCGCAGGCCGCTCAACGCCCGTCCGCCCGGCGCTTGAGGGCCTCCGAGACCGCGACGCCGGCGGCGATCACGAGGGCGGCGATCCAGGTTGAAGCCGCGTAGCGTTCGCCGAGCAGGAAGGCTCCGCCGAGGAGACCGAGGACCGCGCCCACATAGCCGATCTGGCTGAAGGACACGATGCCGCCGGAGCGCTGGAGCTCGAAATAGATCACGTTGCCGATGGCGGCGACCACGGCCGCGGCCGCGAGATACGCATAGCCTCCTGGCATGATGGCGGGCAGTCGGCCCCCTGCCGCTTCGGTGGCGAGGAGGGCGAGCGTCAGCCAGAGGGAGGCCGCCAGCGACATCGCGAAGGCGAGGTCGAGGGGCTGGCTCCCGGGCGGCCAGAAGCGTGAGCGGTAGATATTCCCGAAGGCGATCGCGACCGGGGCCAGCATGGCGAGCCCCACCCAGAGGGCATCGCCCGAGACGGCCGCCGAGCGCGAGATCGCCAGCCCGATCGCGCCGGCAAACGCGATCCCGACCCCGAGCGTCCGCCCGGCCGAAGCACGCTCGATCCCGAAGAGCGCGGCGAGCACGTAGGTGAGCGGGGTCGGGAAGGCATAGGCCAGCGAAGCGATGCCGGCGCTCACATAGGCGGAGGCGCTGTAGATCAGCACCTGCGGCAGGGCGATGGAGATGAGGCCGGCGACGAGGCCATAGAGCGCGACGGTGCGGCCGATCCCGGATCCCGTCGGGCGAGCGGCGCGGTAGAGGCCCAGAAACGCCGCCGCGCCCGCGGCGCTGACGAGGGCATAGATCAGGGGGGCGACCCCGTGGCCGCTCGCCTGCCGGGCCAGCAGCGTATGCGCGGCAAGAACGCAGCCGTTGAGGAGGAGCAGGATCGGGACTTTGCGGGACATGGCGGCTCTGAGGGAGAGCGGCGGGTTGTAGGCGATCCCCGAGCCGGACGCCACTCGGGCCGGCGCCGGTCACCTGCGCTTCGAGCGCCGTCCGCCGGATTTGGGCTTGCGCTGCGGCTTCAGGGGCTCGTCCTCTCCCTCCACGGCCGCAGCGAGCTGCGCCAGGAAGGTTTCGAGCGCCGTCTCGGCCTGACGCGGATCCCCGGTGATGACGCGAATCCCCCACTGATCGAGCACCGCCTCCTCGATGGCGTTGGGGCGCATCATGAAGACGTAGGAGCGCGGCCGGTCGCGCTCATAGCCCGAGGCCTGCCAGGTCTTCCAGAGGCGGTGGAGCAGGAAGCGGATGTTGAGGTCGGACAGCGAATAGCCGACGAACAGGATCGTCTTGCCGAGCGCGTCCGAGCGGAACTTGATGTCCAGGGGCGATTCGAAGGAGAGCCGGTCGAGGTAATCTGTTTCGGCGATCACGATCGACTGGTCGTCGTCAAAGTCGCCGTGGAACTTGACGATCTGGGTCACCCCGTCGCGGATGCGCGCGATGTCCTTCGCGCTCACGATCTTTACGAAGTCCTTGCCGCGGAGCTGGAACGCGGTCTCGAGGTTGCGGTCGAAATTCGTGGTGTAGACGATCGGAAAATCGAGCTGGCAGATGAGTTCGTGCACCCGGGAGGTCCGCAGCGCCTCGTCCGGGATGGTCCAGCTGCGGTCCATCCAGCTGCGCAGGGGCCCGATGCTCCCCATCCGGATGCGGTAGTACTCGGCGAGCGTGAGGTAGTTCACGTCCGAGTCCGAGACGACCGCTGGGTCGAGGCCCATTTCCTGCCTGATGTGGTCGATGAGCGTGCGCCAGGACGGCAGGCCGACCGTCATCGAGACGCCGGCGCCCGCGAACAGGATCGCCTGGCGGTTGCGAATCGCGGTGACGAGATCCTCGATCAAGACGCCCCTCCTGCGCTCCGGCCTCGCCCGAAGCTCGGACCTTAACGCCGCAGAGCTGAAAATGGCTCCGCTTGAACCTCCCCGGCGTTTCCGGCTTGTCTGAAGCGCGCCGCCTCCGGCGCCCGGCCGGCCTTCCGGCCCGAGACAGTTGCGCCAACCCGATCGAGGTCTCCGTGCCCGCTCCCACCATTACCGACATCGCAAAGCTCTACGAGGGCTGGAGCGATCTCCTCAAGCTGACCATCCGCGCTCCCGACGGCAGCACCTTCCATCGCGAGGTCGAGGACCACGGCGCGGCGGTCGCCGTGCTGCCCTTCGATGCCGCGAGGCGGATCGCGATCCTGGTCCGGCAGTTCCGCGCGCCGGTGCTGCATGTGGGCGGACCGGACCAGCTGCTCGAGGCTCCCGCCGGGATGCTCGACGAGGACGATCCGGAGGCCTGCGCCAGGCGCGAAGCGGAAGAAGAGGTGGGTCTTCGTCTGACGACCCTCGAGCGCGTGGGCACCGTCTGGTCCTGTCCCGGCGTCTCGACCGAGCGCATCGACCTCTTCCTCGCCGCCTTCTCGGGCGCGGACCGGGTCTCGGAGGGCGGCGGGCTGGAGGAGGAAAACGAGGACATCGAGGTGGTCGAGATGCCCCTCGACGAACTCTGGCACCTGGCCGAACGCGGCGGGATCCAGGACCTGAAGACCCTGGCCCTCGTGCAGGCCCTGCGGCTGCGCCACCCGGACCTCTTCGCCGGCTGAGACCCGGTGAGGTCCGGTCGCTCCGGGCCTCAGTAGGGGTCGGAGCCGCGGATCAGGATTTCGGCGACGCGCTCGCAACCCTGCCGGTCCGCCTCGTCGAAGCGGTTCGGCAGCGGGCTGTCGAGGTCGAGCACGCCCACGATCCCGCCGTCGCGGACGAGGGGCACCACGAGTTCCGAGCGCGAGGCGCTGTCGCAGGCGATGTGGCCGGGAAAGGCGTGCACGTCCGCCACGACGAGGGACCGCCGCTGCTTGACTGCCGTCCCGCAGACGCCCCTCCCGACGGGAATGCGCACGCAGGCCGGCTTGCCCTGGAAGGGGCCGAGCACGAGCTCGCCGCCGCGCATGAGATAGAACCCGGCCCAGTTCAGGTCGGGCAGGGCATGGTAGAGGAGCGCGGCGGTATTCGCCGCATTGGCGACGAAATCGCGCTCGCCGGCGAGCAGAGCATCGAGCTGGGTCGCAAGGTCGCGGTAGAGCTCGGGCTTCGGGAGATCCGCGGCGGCGTCACTGATCGCGAACATGGAACCTCCTTGGTGTCCTGATGCGGGGGATCGGGGCTGGGATTCGGGGCAGGGGCTTTTGGTTCGGCGGCTGGCTCCATATAGGAACGCTCCACTCTCGTGAGGATCCCCGTGCCCTCCCTTCGCGCCGCCATCATTCCCGTCACGCCCCTCCAGCAGAACTGTACCCTCCTGTGGTGCGAGGAGACCAAACGGGCGGCCGTGTTCGACCCCGGCGGCGATCTCCCGCGCATCCAGGATGCCATCCGGCAGACGGGGGTAACGGTGGAGAAGATCCTCCTCACCCACGGCCATATCGATCATGCGGGCGGCGCGGCGGACCTGAGGGACCGCATCGGTGTCCCGATCGAGGGCCCGCACCGGGCGGACCTCTTCCTCCTGGAAAGCCTGGCCGAAACCGGCCGTTCGTACGGCATCACCGGCGCCCGCGCCGTCACCCCGAACCGCTGGCTCGACGAGGGCGACGAGGTCACGATCGGCAACGCCAGCTTCAGCCTGCTCCACTGTCCCGGCCACTCCCCGGGCAGCGTGGTGTTCATCCAGGCGGAGCAGCGCTTCGCGATCATGGGCGACGTGCTCTTCCGCGGCTCCATCGGCCGCACCGACCTGCCCGGCGGAGACCACGAGGCTCTGATCCGCTCCATCAAGGACAAGATCCTGCCGCTCGGGGACGACCTCACCTTCATCTGCGGCCACGGCCCCGCAAGCACGGTCGGGGCGGAGCGGGCCACGAACCCGTTCCTGGTTTAGAGCTGTTCCGCCTCCAGCAAATCAGCTTTCCAGTCCCGTCGGCGCGTTTCCTTCCCACCGGCCGGATCTCCCTGACGCGAGAGCGCTCTCGTCCTCCAGGCTCAAGCCTCCGCCTGGGTGCCCGCGGGCGCGTGCCGGCGGAAGAAGTCCACGAGAAGCTGCAGGCTGTCGGCGCGCGGGTCGCTCACGCGCCAGGCGAGCACGATCCCGCGCTCCGGGCTTTCGGGCTCCAGGTCCCGGGTCACGATCAGCCCGTCGGGGTCCGGCCTCAGGGACAGGAGCGGCAGCAGGGTGTAGCCGCTGCCCGCCGCCACCATGGACCGCAGGGTCTCGAGGCTCGTGGCGTGACGGCCCGCCGACGATCCGGCGCCGCAGGCCGCGATGGTCTGGTCGCGCAGGCAATTGCCGCCGTCGAGCAGGAGCAGGTCCGGCCCTGCGAGGCGGTCGGCCCGAATGGCGTCGGCCCGGCTCAGGGGATGGCTCGCCGGCATGGCGACGACGAGGGGCTCGCGGAAGAGCGGCGCCACGGAAAGTCCCGTCTCGTCGAAGGGCGGCGACAACAGGGCCGCGTCGATCCGGCCCTCGCGTAAGCCCGCCACGAGTTCGGCGGTGTGGCCCTCGCTCAACTGCAGCGCAAGGCGCGGGAAACTCGCCCGCAGGGGCCGCAGCACGAGCGGGAAGAAATAAGGCCCGAGCGTCTGGATCGCCCCGAGCGCGAAGGAGCCGGACAGCGGCGCCTCCTCGCCCTCGCGCGCCATGAGGAGGAGTTGCTGCGCCTCGCTGAGCACGTGCCGGGCTTGTCGCACGATCGCCTGGCCGCGCTCGGTCGGGAGCACGCGGCGGCTCGTCCGCTCGAACAGCACCACGCCCAAGGCTTCTTCGAGCTTGCGAATTTGGGCGCTCAGGGCGGGCTGGCTCACGTTGCAGCGCTCGGCCGCCCGCCCGAAATGCCGCTCTTCGGCCACAGCGACCGCGTATTCGAGGTCCCTCAGGGACAATCCAGCGACATTCATAAGGGCCGTCTATCGATCGCTTCGAAACGATGCATTGGTCTTTACGTTGCGACTGATCCAGAAGCAAACCGAGCCGCCCCCACCGGCGCCATAGGAGGAATCGCATGAGCGACGACAACCGCGTTCTCACGACACGCCAGGGTCACCCCGTTTCGGACAACCAATCGCTCCGCTCGGTCGGCGAGCGCGGTCCTGCGACCCTCGAGAACTACCAGTTCATCGAGAAGATCACCCATTTCGACCGGGAGCGCATTCCCGAGCGCGTGGTGCACGCCCGCGGCGCCGGCGCGCACGGCTATTTCGAGGCCTATGGCAAGATCGGCGACGAGCCGGCCTCCAAGTACACCCGCGCCAAGGTCCTGACGCAGACCGGCGTGAAGACCCCCGTCTTCATCCGCTTCTCGACCGTGGCGGGCGCCAAGGAATCCCCTGAGACGGCGCGCGATCCGCGCGGCTTCGCGATCAAGTTCAAGACCGTCGACGGCAACTGGGATCTCGTCGGCAACAACCTCAAGGTCTTCTTCATCCGCGATGCGATCAAGTTCCCGGACATGATCCACGCCTTCAAGCCGGATCCGATCTCGAACCGGCAGGAGGCCTGGCGCTTCTTCGACTTCGTCATGCACCATCCGGAATCGCTCCACATGGTGACGTGGCTGAAGAGTCCCTGGGGCATCCCGGCAAGCTACCGCCACATGCAGGGCTCGAGCGTCAACACCTACAAGCTCGTCAACGACAAGGGCGAGGCGGTGCTCGTGAAGTTCTCCTTCGAGCCGAAGCAGGGCGTGAAGAACCTCACCTCGCCGCAGGCGGCCGAGATCCAGGGCCGGGATGTCGGTCATGCGACGGCGGACCTCTACGACGCCATCGAGCGCGGCGAGTATCCGGAGTGGGAGATGTGCGTCCAGATCATGTCGGACGACGATCATCCCGAGCTCGACTTCGATCCGCTCGACGACACCAAGCGCTGGCCCGAGGACCAGTTCCCGCTGCTCCCGGTCGGCCGGGTCGTGCTCGACCGCAACCCCTCCAACTTCTTCGCCGAGGTCGAGCAGGCTGCCTTCGGGACGGGCGTGCTCGTGGACGGGATCGACTTCTCCGACGACAAGATGCTCCAGGGCCGGACGCTGTCGTATTCGGACACCCAGCGCTACCGCGTGGGTCCGAACTACCTGCAGCTTCCCATCAACGCGCCGCGCGAGGGGCTTCGCGCCCGCACGAACCAGCGCGACGGTCAGATGGCCTATTACGTGGACGGCACCGGCGAGAACCCGCACGTCAACTACGAGCCGAGCTCCATGGGCGGCCTGCGGGAGGCTGCGAAGCCGGCGCGGGACTACCATCAGTGGGTCGAGGGACATCTGGGCCGCTACCAGACCACCCGGACCCAGGACGACTACAAGCAGGCCGGTGAGCGCTACCGCACCTTCGAGGACTGGGAGCGCGAGGACCTGATCAACAACCTGGTCGCTGACATGAAGGCCTGCCCGGAGCACATCGCGCTCCGCATGGTCTGGCATTTCTGGCACTGCGACGAGGATTACGGGCGCCGGGTCGCCGAAGGCGCCGGCATCGACCTCCAGAAGGCCCTGGCCCTGCCTCCGCTGCCCGGCAAGCCGGCGCCGCACCAGGCGAGGCCGAAGGTCAGCTACACGGACGGGCGTCCGGAAGAGCCGGCACCGCGGCGCACGGCGGCAGAGTAGCGGGTTCGCGCCCGTCCGGCGCGACGGACGGGCGGCGAACGTCGCCCTTTGCAGCAATCATGAAGCGCCCCGACGGCTCGAGCCGTCGGGGCGTTTTTGTGTTTCAGGGGGTCTCGCCTCGCCCGATGTTCGGTGGCCGCGCCAGGCGCACGCCCGGGCCCATCTCGCCGGCCGCGATCAGGACCACGCCCGCCCGCTCGAAGGCTGCGGTGATCTGCGCCGCCGAGGCCCGGTTCAGGTCGTGCCGGCCCTTCTCGAAATCCCTGACCGTCGAGCGCGACACGTCCGCGGCCTCGGCGAGGTCCTCTTGCGTCCAGTCCAGGAGCCCACGGGCGGCACGGCACTGCGCAGGCGACAATGAATGAGGCATCGCTGCAAGTCGGGGGTTGCTATTGCGGCGTAAAATCAACCATATTGGTTGACATACGCCCACCCGCCCCGAGGTTCAAGCCACCGACCGCCACCGGCCGAAGGAGAAGCCATGCCGCACAATACCTCGCTGATTGCCACCATCGTGGCCGGCATCGGTCTCGCTTTCCTGTGCGGCACGATCGCGCAAAGGCTGCGGCTCTCGCCGCTCGTCGGCTATCTCGTGGCGGGGGTCATGATCGGGCCGTTCACGCCGGGCTACGTCGCCGACCAGGCCCTCGCCCCCCAGCTCGCCGAACTTGGCGTCATCCTGCTCATGTTCGGCGTGGGGCTGCATTTCTCGCTGTCCGACCTCATGTCGGTGCGGGCCATCGCGGTCCCGGGCGCCCTTGGGCAGATCGCGGTCGTGACAGGGCTCGGCTTCGGGCTCGCCTATGCGATGGGCTGGTCCACGGGCGCCGGGCTGGTGTTCGGGCTTTCCCTGTCGGTCGCGAGTACGGTCGTGGTGCTGCGCGCCCTGCAGGAGAAGCGCCTCATCGAGACCGAGCGCGGACGCATCGCGGTCGGGTGGCTCATCGTCGAGGATCTCGCGATGGTGCTCGCCCTGGTGCTCCTGCCTGCATTCGCGGGCGTGCTGGGCGGCGAAAGCTCCATGGATGCCGGTCAGGGGGCGGAGCTCGCCGCGTTGGCGGACGTGGATTCTCTCTGGGGCATTCTCGCCCTCACCTTCGCCAAGGTCGCGGCCTTCGTGGTCCTGATGCTCGTGGTGGGGCGGCGCCTCATCCCCTGGGTCCTGCATTACGTCGCGCATACGGGCTCGCGCGAGCTGTTCCGCCTCGCGGTCCTCGCCATCGCGCTCGGGGTCGCCTACGGCTCGGCGGAGCTCTTCGGCGTCTCGTTCGCGCTCGGTGCGTTCTTCGCGGGCATGATCCTGGCCGAGTCCGAGCTCAGCCACCAGGCCGCGCAGGAGACCCTTCCCTTGCGCGACGCCTTCGCGGTGCTGTTCTTCGTCTCGGTCGGCATGCTGTTCGACCCCAGCATCGTGGTGCGCGAGCCGGGGCCGCTCGCCGCGACGGTGCTGATCGTCATCGTGGGCAACGCGCTGGCGGCCTTCGCGATCGTGAGCGCCTTCCGCTACCCTCTGATCACGGCACTCACGAGCGCCGCCGCCCTGTCGCAGATCGGCGAGTTCTCGTTCATCCTCGCCGGGCTCGGGGTCGGGTTGAAGCTGCTGCCCGAGACGGGGCGCGACCTGATCCTCGCGGGCGCGATCCTGTCCATCCTGGCCAATCCGCTCCTGTTCTTTGCCCTCGACAAGCTGCGGCCCCGGCTCGAGGCGCGCGAGCGACTGAAGCATCCCGAGGCGGTGCCGGCGGTGCAGACCCCGGAACGATCCATGACGGCGCTGAGCGACCATGCGGTGCTGGTCGGGCACGGACGGGTCGGCAGCCTCGTCGCGGAAGCCCTGCGGACCAAGGGGCAGCCCTATCTCGTGATCGAGGAACGGCAGGACATCGTGGAGCGGTTGAGGGCCGACGGCGTCGAGGCCGTGCTCGGCAACGCGGCGGAGCCGGGCCTCCTCGAAGCCGTGAATCTCAAAGGGGCGAAGTGGTTCATCAGCGCGATCCCCAACCCGTTCGAGAACGGCAACCTGATCGAGCAGGCCAGAGCCGCCAACCCCGACCTCGAGATCATCGCGCGTGCACATTCCGACGCCGAGATCGAGCATCTCAAGCGCTTCGGCGCGAGCCTCATCATCATGGGAGAGCGCGAGATCGCGCGGGGCATGACCGAGCACATCCTGCGCCGGCTCGATGGCGCGGACGGAGCGAAGCCCGACGGCAGCCCGGATGCCTTCGAGACCGCTCTCGCGGATGCGACCGCTGCCGGACCGGCGTCCTCGCCACCCCCGGCAGAGACGAAGGCCGGGGAGATGGGAAGCGCAGGCGGGCCAGGTGCGGGTCGGCCCGACGCGCCCGGAGGCGCGTCGGCAGGCATTTGACCGCGTCGGCCCGATCGGGCGGCCGGGGTCGGCAGTCGATCAGGACGAGCGCGAGCCGCGGGGCGCCAGCGAGCGCGCCAGGCGCGCAATGCCGTCGTCGAGTTCTACGATGTGGCCGCGCAGGGAGGGGGACCGGCGTTGGCCGCTCTCGCCGGTCGGCGTCTCGTCGGCCTGAGCCGCAACCTCCGGTGCGTCCGGATCGGGGGACTCCGCGAAGTCGGGCTCAGCCATCGTCGCCGCGGGCGACGGCTCCTCCTCGTGGATGCTCCGGCCCGGTCCTTCGGGCGCCCGCATGGGGGCGGCATTGGCGATCGGCCCTCGGGCAGGACGGGGCCGGTAGCGATACGGGGTGCGGCCCTCCAGGGTATCGAGCAGAGCTTCGAGACCCGCATTCGACACCGCGATGTCTTCGGTCAGGGGCGTGCCCGAGAGGGCCAGCGCGCTGCGCTCGAACTCGGGCCGGGCGGTGATCTCGGGCCCGAACCATTCCGGCGCATCGAAGCCGTCGGTCTCTCCGTCCGTCACGGTGGTGAGGATGTTGATCCCGTTCGGCAGGATGAAGCGGTCGAGGAGGCCCCGGCGCTCGCCCCCGAGATTCACCGGGATCCGGTCGAACGCCACGGTGCCGGCGGCCACGTCGATCAGGGCCTCTGCATGGGTGCGCGGCACCTCCGCCTGCTCCTCCGCCATGCCGCCGTCCTCGTCGCGAGCCACCAGGATCAGGGTCGCCCGCTCCCGCTCGACCCGCACGAACTGCGTCCGGTCCGGGTGGGGCGGGAAATGTCCCTCCACGATCCGGCTGAGGGCCGGGCTCTCCCTCTGGATCAGGCGCGCGAAGGAGGGAGCAATCAGAAAGCGGCGTTCGACGGGCATGAGAGACGATCCATCCTGCAACGGGGAGCGGAGCCTTGCTGGCATGCACCATACCCCGATCCTGCCGAGGGCGTAAGTCAGGAATATACTGGCGTACGCCGGACTACGCTGGGATACGCACAGCTTTACCAATTTCCTTTGCCACCATAGGCTTAGCGCAGCTGGGGCAAGCCGCGCGTACGCGGGAATATTCCCGCGTATTCGCCCTGCTGCTTCCGCAGCGCTTCCGCGGAAGCAGGAGAGGGGTATGCCCAAACTGACCAAGCGAGTGGTCGAGGCCGCCGAGCCTAAGGGCCGGGACTACTTCGTCTGGTGCGATGAACTCCCCGGATTTGGGGTGCGGGTCTTCGCCTCCGGGAAGCGCAGCTACCTCGTCCAGTATCGCGCCGCTGGCCGCACGCGCCGGGTGACGATCGGGCTGCACGGGCCTATCACCACGGAAGAGGCCCGCAAGGAGGCGCTTGCCCTCTTGGGGAGGGTGGCGAAAGGGGCGAACCCCGCTGAGGAGCGTGCCAATCTCCGCCAGGCCCTCACCGTCAAGGAACTCTGCGACGCCTACCTCGCTGCGGCCGAGAAGGGGCTCATCATGGGCAAGGGTGGGCGCGCCAAGAAGGAACGGACGCTCGATTCAGACCGCGGCAGGATCGAGTGGCACATCGTGCCGCTGCTCGGGAGGCGCTTGGTTCGGGACCTGACCCGATCCGACATCGAGCGCTTCATCCGCGACGTCATGGCCGGCAAGACGGCGACGGTCGCCAAGTCGGACAGTCCGCACGGGAAGATCGTCGTGAAAGGGGGATCCGGGGCAGCCGCGCGAACCGCGGGCTTGCTCGGCGGCATTCTCACCTTTGCGATCAGCGAGGGAGTGATCTCTCAGAACCCCGCAGCGGGGGTGAGGCGGCCATCCGATGGGCAGCGCGAGCTCCGGCTCTCACCGGAGGATTACCGCACGATCGGCCGGGCTCTGCAGCAGGCCGAAGAGGAAGCTGAAACCTGGCAGGCGGTCGCCGGGGCTTGGCTCATGATGCTGACTGGCTGTCGATTTGGAGAGATAGAGCGACTGCGCTGGAGCGAGGTCGACCGGGCCGGCATGTGCTTCCGGCTGGACGACACCAAGGAGGGTGCTGCAGTCCGCCCCATCGGCAACCCTGTTTTCCGCGTGCTGGAACGGCTGGAGCCGCGCCCGGGCTGCCCATACGTACTGCCGGGGATTCACCGCGAGGGGTATTATAAAGGTCTGCAGAATGGCTGGGAGCGCATAGCAGACCGCGCCGGCCTGCCGCAGGTCACGCCCCACATCCTCCGGCACAGCTTTGCCAGCGTCGCGGCGGATCTCGGGTACAGCGAGCCGACGATCGGCGCCATGCTGGGGCATTCCAAGGGAACCGTCACCAGCCGGTACATCCACCACCTCGACAGCGTGCTGATCTCCGCAGCGGACCGCGTGGCCCGCACTATCCACGGCTTCATGACCGGCGAGGCGGGAGCGGTGGTGGAGCTTGCGACGGCCCGCAGCCGCTGAAAACCTCGCACGATCTTGTATTTTCGGAGGGGAACAAGGGGAACACACCAAGCTGGTGCCTTTAAAATCAAGGGCTTAGCCGCGCTGCGGCCTGTTCCCCAACTCGCGCCAGCTTGGGGAACAGTGGGGAACAGGCTGGAGTGAGCTACTCGCAGCAACGCTACTTGCGCAAGTAACCAAGCTTGGTGGAATGAAAAGAAGCGGACGACTAGGAAAAGAATGTCATATCATGATATAACTAGCTGATATTTAAAAGAAATCTTTGAAAGCGTCGCCTCTTTCTCCCGTTGCAAATCGAGCTTTGACACCTTATATTCACGTTTTGTTCTCACCAGGGGGCTTTGACGCGGCGGCTTAAAGCGGCAAGCAGAGCAGGTTCAATGAGAAACTGGTTAAAGACTTTGCTCTTCATATCTACGTTCTCGCCCGCGCTGCTTAGCGTGGCCGTGGCGCGTATCTGGGACCAGGGTTTTACCTGGGACGCCACTTACTATGGGTTTGCCGGTTTCGCCGGCACTTTGACCTTGCTGTACATTATTGACGCTCTTCGCTGGCATGGCGAGGCATTTCCATTTACTGCAAAGAAAATCGAAGCGAATGATGCTCTTATGCTTGGCATTGTTGCAACATATTTTCTGCCGCTTTTTGCAAAAGCCGCTGATATAACGATTGCAATTGTATTTGCTCTGTTGGCTCTTGTGTTCGCTGTACTCTGGTTTTCCAGTTCGATTCCGCCAAGCCCCCTCTTGCGCGTGCTCGGGTATCGCTTCTACAAGGCAGAATCATCAAACGGGGTTGTCTACACGCTCATCACGCGAAGAGACCTGCTTGATCCGCGTGAGGTGAAGACTGTCAAGAAAATTACCGCTTCGATGCTGGTGGAGGTGACTTAAGACAATGAACTTACTCGCTCTTACTCGTGATCCCGCCCGTCGGATTGTTCGCCTCCCTTTGGCTCAGAACGTGCAGGCGGAAGTGGAGCGCGTGTTTAAAGCCCAAGAAGAGGATTTTCGGGGAACGATTGAGCAAGAGCATGAGTTTGATGGAAAGTACAAGCCCGATGAGGGTGAGTGCCTATTTATTAAAGACTACGATGATATCGATAATATTCATGAGGCTATAGCTGACCCTCTGATCGTGCCGACAATTCGACCTGAACTAGATGAGTTTGCTGGCGTTAAAGCATTGTTTGTCGGCTATAAAGCTCCCACTGGTGAGCGGGTTGCTCTGATCCAAAGTTTTGACAGGCGAAAGATTATATCCCCAGCCGGGATGTCGATATTTCATTCGGCTGACGTTTATAAGAAGGTCGATGGCGTTGGCTTGACCTTGGACAGCAAGCTCGCAACCATTCTTACCGAAGATGTACTCAAATTTTTTAGCTTCCATGTTGTGCGCCAGATATTCGATCTGAGCCAATATTTCGTGGAAGCCACCAACACTGATCTTGAAGAATTTGCTAAATGCGAATCAATTCACATTGGCGATCAAGTTGCCTTTATTAGCGTCGCCGATTCGTGGATTAGACGAAAAGTTACACTCGTAACGCAAGGTCAAATCCTTGAAAAAATAGATGTGGCGACGATCAAGAAAGCAGCCCTTGTATTTAACATCGATCTTCAAACGACCAATGTGAACGGGAAAGAATGTATCGTATTGCCTGCAAACAAAGCTGAACTGAAGAAAATACTTCGATTTCTTGATGAGGATTACTATCAGTCTTCGCTCCTGAGCATAAACTATCTTACAAATTCAAAGCGGCCAGCTTAGACAAGGGCGGCCTTTGTAGAACCTGCTCCTCGTGAGCTTGCACCGTCAGATCTCGGCACGCTCAGCTCGCCACTCACCTGAGACACCGACCCCGCATCCCCTGTCCCAAACCTCGTCTGTAGGCGCGGGGACAAAGGGGTCGATTGGCTGTCCCTATGGTGCCGTGAAACGCCTTTCGCGGGCTCCTTATGCAAGACAGGTAGTGAGGTGCCGCCTCAGCTCTCGGTGCTGGCTGCTGCGCGATCGGTACCGAACCTGATGCTCACGACCGTGAGGTCTTGCGCCGAGAACGCATCAGAAGAAACAGCCCGCTGCCGACGATGATGGCAGCTCCCACCCAGGTCCACACATCCGGCAGCTGATCGAAAACAAGCGCGCTGATAAGTGTTGCACCCAGGAGCTGACCATAGGTGAACGGGGAGACGAAGGCCGCCGGAGCCAACTCAAAGGCACGGACGAGAAGATAGTGACCAAGTCCGCCTGAGACTCCGGCCATGAGGAATACGCCGATATCGACCATGTTCTCCGGTGTGCGCCACACGAAAGGGAGGACAAGAGTCATGAGGACGAATCCCACCAGCACCATGTAGAGGTTGGAGGTCGCGGCCCCATCATGTCGCGCCAGCTGGCGCGACATGATTTGGACGACCGCGGATGCAACGGCATTCAGAAGGACGATGATCAGTGCCCAGTGCTGCTCTGCAGCTCCAGGTCTGATTACAACGAGCGCCCCGACAAACCCGATCAGGACCGCAATCCATTGTGCGCCGCTCACTCGCTCGCCCAGTACTAAGGGGGCAAGGGCGGCCACCATGAGCGGCGCCGTGAAGTTAATCGATGTTGCAGTGGGAAGCGAGACGAAGCGTATCGCATAAAAGAACATAATGGCTGCAGCACAGTGGAGGGTCGAACGCACCAGCTGCTGCTTCAGGCGGGATGACGTCAGAATACTCAGGCCGCTCCGTGGCACAAAGATCAGGAGCATGAAGGCGAAGTGCCCTGCATACCGTGCCCAAGTGACCTGAAAGACCGAGTAATCTGCGAGATATTTGGCGCAGGCGCTGATCATCGGCAGGATCATCACTGCTGATAGGACAAAGATGGCAGCGCGGCCGAGGTCATCCTGAGCCCCGCCAAGTGCTGAGGTGCTTTGATTGCCAGATTGTCTGGGAACGGACTTCGCAGCTGGGGGGCTCATAGGATGGCACTAACACGTACCATCTTCGGGCAGCATGCAGAGAACGCAGGAGAGAATAACCGCCGGCGCATCTTGCGTCCGCGGCCCGCGGTTTAAACCTGGAGATCCAGATCGACGATTTAGCCACGAATGCGCTCTGACGGGCGCCAGCACGCAGAATGCGCTCACGAAGATCAAACGGCCTGGGATGAGGAGAGACTATGACGGCCCTGCCTTCGCGAAGGGGGGTGCTACCACGGCACCCTCCTTGGTATGAACATGACGGTCATACCCTCAGCCGCCCTCGCGGCCTCGCTATTTGGGATTGTGGCAGCGCCACTGCTCTGGTGAGCCTCTCAATCAAGGCAGGCCAGAGCCAACGATGAGCGGGAGCGACAGCGCTCAAGCCAGCCGGGAATACCCCTGTCCTCCGCCTGGAAGCCACACTCGTGGCAGGTCACCCTTCGAGGCTCAGTCATTTCAGAGTGCTCCCCGTCAGCACCGACCCGATGATCCCCAGTAGGCCGAGATCCCTAGGCTGTCACTCGGCGGCCTCCCTATACATGGCACGATCCACCAGTCGGCGCGCCGCCTCCTCTACCTTGAGGTGCCACCCGGCATCGACCTCCAGTCTGATCCGCTCCTGGCGTTTGCTTGAGCTATCCAAGGGTTCTTGGTGTCTGGGGCTTCTGAGGGGCCGGGATAGAGACGCGCACGCCCCTAAGCGGGCGGCTCAACCGCTTCCTACTGCTGAGAACTGTCCGAGAAGGGCCACCAACTCTCCCTGCCGGTGCGTCTTTGTCTTGGCGAAGATTGCCTTCAGATGATTACGCACTGTGCCGAGACTGACGCTATTCTCGGAAGCTATCTCTTCAAGGTTCTGACCTCGTGCAAGGGTAAGAGCAATACGTGTCTCTGCCGACGTGAGACCGAAAGCCTGTCGCAGGATCGGCTCAGCGGGCTCGCGATGCTCGTCCGGATCGACCAGCATCAGGATAGCCTTGGCTTGCTGGAAGATGTCCCGTGCTGAGCCAACAATAGGAGCCGCGTGGATGATCAATGGGCGTCCCTCGGAGCGAGGGACGGCGACAGCTCCTCTCGCAGCGGCTTCATGAGAAAGTCCCGGCTGGAGCACGCTCCCAATCAGGCGCTGAAGAGCAGCATTCGCCTGGCTACAGGGAGAGGTGAGTTGACCGTGCGCTATGGCTAGCCCTCTGCCGATATGCTGCTGAGCAATCTCATTGGTCTGCAGCACCCGACCAAGAAAGTCGATCAGGATGCCTCCGCACTTCATGGTGGCGAGTGCATCAAGTCTCCCTTCGCTACGAGCAAGGCCGAAGCGCATCGCCAGTTCCGACGCTCGCCTGAGATGCGGAAGGATACCCTCGATGGCCTCCAGCTCACGTGCCGAAAAGGCCTCGTCCCGCGCCTTGCGTTCCACGGAAAGGATAACGGTGTTGCCGCTGGACCTGGCGAGACGCGCGCCTGCGAACCACCGGAAGCCAAGAGGCCCCAAAAACTCGGTGTAGAAGGGCAGCCTGTCCAGTTCTTCGGGTCGAAACAAGGTTGCTTCGGACTGGAGCTTCCAGGGACTGCGAGTGACGCCACGTGCACCCCGGATGTTCTGCCATCGACCTCGCACAAACCTGTCGAGCAGTTCGTCAATTCCCTCTGACTGAATCAGTCCGAGCCCGGCATCGGGGTAGGCGAGGATGACCGACCCTTCGGCTCCTAAGGCGAGACTGGTCTCGTGCAGGACGGTTCGCCAGAGGTCCGGGTGAGCCGCCGCCTCATAGAAGCGGTCAATCACTGTCCCAAGTCTTCCTTCCTGGAGCCTACCCAAAGCCGTACCTCAGCCCTTCTGCCTCGATGCCGTTCTGAGCGCTCTCAGTCTCCTCAAGGGCTCTTTGCGGGGGAATGGCCACTCTCGTCGAACATTCCAAACGGCATCTATCCCATTTGGGACATGCAGGGCACCGGGGAGCGTGCTTGAGTTGATGATGGCTCCTCCCCACGGGCCTGGGGGAGGTCGCGAGGAGGAGCCGGAAGCCCGCTGCCCGAGAAGGAAGTGGACTTCCACAGCCCCGCCCGTCGGACGGATAGGCGGACACTGCGGCTCGATACATACAGCCCGCAGCCACGGTGACCAGTCCAGTTAGTGGAATGGACGTTCATCCATTGAGCTAACTGGACTTTTTCTCCGATGTCGTTCCGCGACCTGCAGTCGGGACCGTTGCCCTTCCTCCGGCCAGAACCGCTGCACGAAGATTCGGGCCGCCTCCTCTGCCCTGAGGTGCCCACTGCTCCACATCAGCCTCAACCGCTGCCGAGGCACCTAGCGCCGGTTCTGCTCGCCCGACCTCGTGCTGTAGACCTCAAGGAATGTTCTGAGCTGCTCGCGGATCGTCGATGCCGTGGATCGATAGGAGAGGGTCTCGGCTTGATTGAGGATGACGGCCCGCATCTCCTCAGGCAGCAGACGCCACTGGAGCGCGACAGCCCGGCCGATCAGGCTCAGAAGGCGCTCCTCGTCAGCGGACCTCAGCCCGCGAGTGTCCGCATCCGGCATCGCTGCGCCTCCACCTTGTCCAAGAGCTAGGCGAGACCCTATCACCACTGCTCAAATGTATTATGTTGGATGTCGCAATCCCCTCATGCATTGGGCACATTGAAAGCTGCCTGGTCTCCTATGGAGCTAGGACGGCGCTGTCGATCCTTGAGCCACGCGGCTCCGCTATGGAAACGGTCGAACAGCCGCTGTCGGCTCGCCTCATTGAGCCGCTGCTTTTCGTCTGGCCTTCGTCCTGAACAATCGCTCGTCGGCCGATGCAATGAGATCCTGCAAGTTTGATCCTTGCTCCGGGCCAGTTGCGACGCCGATCGTAGCCGACACTCCGGGTGCCTCTTTCGATCCTGCGATGGCCTCCTTCAGACGCTCGGCCAAGCGCGTAGCGGCTGAGGCAGGTAGGCCATCACACAGCACCAGGAACTCATCGCCGCCGTAGCGGTAAGCTCGGTCCGTGCTCCGGATCTCCTTCAGGATGCTCTGAGCAGCGCGCCGCAGGAGATCGTCGCCAGCCAAATGGCCCTGGCGGTCGTTCACCAGCTTGAAGTCGTCGAGATCGATCATGAGCAAGCTGCAGGGGCGGTTGGCCTGGAGCGCCAAGTTGACGAGCTGCGACCCTTCGGCCTCAAGCTGCCCTCGGTTCAACACACCCGTGAGACCGTCTCGTCCCGACCGGTCGAGCAGCGCCTCGTACCTCTCCCGATACGTGAGCACATCGAAGATGTCGGTCAGGCGTGCGGATGGTCCAGCGCCGGTCTGCGGCTCAACCCACCGGACATAGCCGCCGATCAGCACGCTGTAGAATGCCGCCGCTGCCACCTTGGCGGCTAACCCGCCGAGGAAGATCGAAAGTGGGGCATCGGTATAGAAATGAAGCGCGATGAAGAACCCGATCTGATCTAACGTGAGCACCGCCGCCACGCTCGCCCAAATCCGCAGGATCAGGTTCTGGCCGAGCCAGCGCCGTGTGCGCTCGAATAGCAGGATAACGAGGATGCTGTCGGCGAGGAGGAGGATAGTCCCCCAGATCATCAGCCCGCCCATCTCATCGATAAAGGCGAAGTCGGGCATCCGCTCCGGTGTTGAGGGTGTGATCTGATGGAGCCGCAGCAAGGCGATGAGCGCGACCACGAGGACGTTGCCGAAGAACAGTCCATAGATCGGCTGACGGACGGTCGCGGCATCCTCGTAGATATAGATCAGCAGCAGAAGCGCCAGCTTGCCGGAGAAGAGCACGACAGATCCTGGCGAGAACAGGAGACCGGGTGCGAGCTCCACATAGAGGATCGCTGCAAGGTAGGTTTCCAGGAAGTGCAGCGAACCCAGGGCACACACGAAGATGCCGAGGCCCAGGCGATGACGCATCCGGAACAGGAACGCCATGGCTGCAGAATAGAGTAGGGCTTCTGCAAGGAGGAGGGCGGCGTTCGGCATAACGGCTCCCGTCAGCATTGGATCGAACTGAGGTGCTGACAGGAGCCGGGATGCCTTCAGCGGCATCATGAACATGATGCTGGTATGGTTAACTGACGGTAAACGACAACCGCTCAGCGGGGCGGTGTCACTGACCCGCAGTTCGCGTCCTTTGCGGTCGCCGACGGCTGCCCGTTCTGTTTACACCCTCACACGATGAGGAAGTCGCTTGCATCCAGCGTCATGCGGTCCTGGTGGGTGAGCTTTGCAAATCGGACGGCATCACTCGTCGAGCCACCCGTCGGATCATAATAGAGGAGGATGGTGTCTTTCTCGGCATCTGCATCCCCGCTATCCACGTGCCGGTAGAGGATGCGGTCGTCCGCCTGGTTCGGTGCGTCCCAGTTCGCCAAGGCTCCCGCTGACAGTGTGCCGACCGGACCCGCCTTGGTGAAGATGGCCTTCTCCAAGCGGATCGTGTCAGCCACATGCGAGAAATCGACGATGGTGTCCACGTTCGTCAGTTTGTTCAGCGCCGTGCTGAAACGGAAAGCGTCCTCTCCCAGACCACCCGTGAGCACATCCCTCCCGAGCCCGCCGTCGAGCACGTGCAGGTCATCGTTGGCGACGAGCTGGTCACGGAAGCGCGTTCCGATCACCTCCGCCACGCCGAAAAGATTGCCGCCGTCCGCGGAGCTTTTGCCCGCACCGAAATAGAAATAGGGCAGCGACTCGCGCGACATCGTCACTGCCCTGCTTGCGAGTGAGAAGTCGACAATGTCGTACCCGCCGCTGCGAAGCACGGTTGATCCCGTCGCGAGATGAATGTGGTTTACGCCCGTTCCGCCGGTGAGTATGGCATAACCCGACATGACCCAGAGATCGTCGTCGCCGCCCTCGCCGTTGAGCAGGTCGGTCTCGCCGATGTTGCCAGTGCCTGGCGAGCTGCCGCCGTCCAACCGGTCATTGCCGTCGCCGCCGTTCAGCACATTGACCCCCGCACTGCCGGTCAGCCGGTCGGCGCCGGATCCACCGTCTATATTCTCAACCGATCGAACCGTCCCAGTCGCAACACCGCCGATATAGATGGTGGTTCTCACATCGCCGGCGAGCCTGATCCTCAGATCGCCTGCGTCTCCGAACGCAGCGGTATCGGCGCCGTCCCCACCGTCGAGCCGGTTGAACCCGCCATTCCCGATCAGCCGATCGTCGTCAGCGCCACCAAAGAGCTTGTCGTCGCCTTCCCCGCCGCGCAGCAGGTCTCGGCCCTCATCGCCGTATAGCCGATCGTTGCCCGCGTCGCCGTTCAGTTCATCGTGACCTGTCCCGCCATACTCCTTATCGTGGCCATAACCGCCTTGGATCAGGTCGTCACCACCTGCGCCACTGAGCAGGTCGTCACGAACGCTGCCCGCAATTGCGTCGCCCCACGCCGTGCCCCCGCGCGTCACGCCCGGTGTCCCTGCCAGTGCCTCGACGGCGGTCAATATCTGGGCGGCTTTGATCTGGACGCCTTCGGCGATCGAGACGTCGTTCGGCACGTCCGAGAGAGAGAAATTCGCCAGCACTTCGCCCGTGACCTGATCAACGAGCACAAAATTGGGGAAGCCGGGGACAAAGTTGTGCTCTAAGAACTGGTGGTATGCCTCCTCGTCGGCGCCTAAAGTCAGGACGTCGCCGCCGATCTTGTAAGACCGGGCCCACCGCGCGGCATCCGCAACATCTGTCGGGTTCCCGTCATAATCTTGAAGCAAGAGTGTCTTGTACTCGATGCCGCCCCCCAGTGCATCGCGGAGCGCACGATCATTCTGTGCCATGTACTGGCTCGGCGCGCACCACGCAGCACTCATGTCAAGCAGCAGGAGCTGCGTGCTGTTCTCGTTGAGCAGTGAGGTGGGGCGGCCGTACTGATCGAACATCGCCGTGTCGTCGAGACGGTTGCCGACATTCATGTGGTCGGCCGCCTCATCGGCGCGCGTGTAGCCGACGCTCGTCGTCGGCCCGATTTCGTCGGCCGTGCGCACCAGAACACCAATCTCAGAAAAATCGAGCTCGGATGCTGCATCAAGCACCTGCGACGGCAGGACGATCTTAAACCGTGTCCCTCCAGCGCTGATGTCATGCCGGCCCAGCCCAAGGAAGTTGTCGTCGGTACCGTCCTCCTCAAAGGCGAAGAAGCGAAAGGTACGCAGTCCGACAGCAAGCCGAAGCTCCTCGCCCGGCTCTAGGTGACGATCGAGCTCGACGAAGATGACTGCGTCGCCATTGCTTCGCGGCGAGTAGACGCCGTCATAATCGAAATTAAGCGACGTGACCGTGGTCAGCACCGGCATGTGCATCTCCCCCTTATACGCATGCTACAACCGCTGGTGCTGCGCTTGCGTTTAGCGGGTAGCATAACGCCCATCTGCGGCAAACAGGCTTAGGCCATGTGGCCGAAGGCTCTTGTGGCGTGAGGGCCTATCCTGATCTTCCCCTCCGGCTGCTTTGGCTGGCAGGGGAGCATCGCAGCCCCCTTGGTGCTGTTGTGGGCGGTCATGGCGGCGCCGCTGCTCTGGTAGCCGCTCCCCGGATCCGTACGCGCATTATAGTTGGGTCCGCCTATAAATGCATAAGCTCCCTGCGGGTCCGTCACAACGCCTTGAGTGCGCTCGATCGCCGCGAGAGCGCGACTCACATAAGCCGTAGGCATACAGACAAAAAACGGGCAACCCTGTTGCCCGCTTGCACTTGCCCTCACGCGAGGAGGGCTTACATTGTGCAGTGCAACACGGCGATTGGCGTCGCGGTGTTGCTGCCCTTCTTGGGCGTTTCCTCCCTAAACTTCGGGCCGCTGGCAACAGCGGCCTTTTTTCTTGTGCAGTGGCTTAGCTTAGCCTCCCGGCCCAAGCAAGTGCGCCGACAGTCGGACGTCGGAGGGTTAGCTCCGGCTCATTTCTCGGTCTCCGGCGTCCAATCGCAGGGGACCTCGCGCTCAACTATTGCTGCGAAGGAGCGCAGGTCCTGTATGCCAGGCTTCCATCCGGTCGGTCTCGCTACGCTGGTGCGGTGCTCAAAGAGTATTCGCCCGTCAGGTAAAACACGCACAACGCGCCGGATGCCACCGGCGCGACCGGAGCGATAGGGTCGAACAAAGTAGCACTTGCCGACCTCAAGGCTCTCGGGTGAGAGGCTCATAGCCCACTCGTCGCCCCAAAATCTGGATCGTAGTGGCAGGGGACTTCCTTCAAGACGCCGGCCACGAACTTCTCGATCGACGCTCGGCGCTGCGCCGGCCACCTGCCCTTGATCATCTTCGGCCCACGTGCCTCGTAGGAAACGATCCCGTCCTCGATAGCGAGAACCCGCCGGACTTGATTGCCAGGGGTGGCGAAGCACTTGCCGACGGTAATGCTCTCAGGAGGGACGCTCACTCGATCTCCTCCGAAGGGGCGTGCCCATCGATCCAGGCCGTCGCCATGGCGATCGCAGTCTCTCGATCGTGACCTGCGGCCACGACTGGCTGGCCGCCAGGCAAAGCGATGATGGCGACCCAGTCCAGCGGCGTCTGGCGCACAGAGAGCTTGAACCCGCGATAGGTCATCACCTCAAGGTGGGGGTCGAAACCGCTCCCTTCGGCCACCACCTCATCCCCTGCTCTGAGTGTGGGGAGCGGGCCGCCTAATCGTCATCAGCATCCTGTCCCGCCCCTCCGGCCTTCCGAGCCGCTCTCTTCTCGGCTCGCTTGGCCTCCCATTCGGAGCGTTCTTCCGGGGTCATCTTGGCGAGCTTCGCGGCACGCCGCGCCAGGCGCTCTTCCTTCGACAGGTTGGACTTGTCTTCCTTTGGCATGGGGCCTCCTCTTGGTCTGTGGATAGAAGAGAGCAGGGACCTCACCTCATCCTCTGCTCTGAGAGCGCTGCCAGCAGGTAATTAATTGTTCGCTTCCCCACGCGTCTGATCGCTCATGTAGGGGGTCCGGCTTCATTCAGGGCTCGGTCTATGGCCTCGATCGCCATTAGGATCCTGGTCAGCGCCTCCACGGCCTCTGCCGAGACATGAGGGTCGGCTGCAATCTCCCGAGCCAAGGCGCTCCGGCGATGACACAGGTTCTCGCGAGCAGCCGTGAGTTCGTGGATTTGCTCAGATGTCATCGATCATCCCCTGCGCTTCGTTCGGACCGAGCCATTCTCAGGCACGCTTGCGGTGCTCAGTCTCGCCACGGGTTCTTGCCACTGTCGTTGGTGCCTTCTGTTTCCGGGTAACCTTTTTCCTGATCACGGGTTCGCCCTTTACATCGCCGATCTGAAGCGACACCGCGCCATGGCCCGGTATGGTCACAACCATCTCAAGGCGACCACCAAGAGCCTCAACCACGCGGGTCAGAGTTGAGACCATCACGTCCTTCTTGCGCTCGATCTGTGCCACGTTGGCCTGGCTTGTCTCGAGAGCCTCTGCCAGGCTCGCCTGCGTCACCTTGAGGGTTCGCCGGAGGTCAGAGAGCGTTTTGTGTTGCAGGAGGATTTCCTGGGCACCCCGCTCCACCTCGGCACGCTCGGCCGCAGAGAGGTCTTCCATCATCTCCGAGAGGGTGGCAGGCATGGGTTCTACTCCTCGTCTTCCAGCGATTTCAGATGCGCCGTGAACCGGGCATCTGCCGTCTTGATCAGGCGCTTGTAGGCGGTCTTGGCTCCACCCTTCGCGACTGCTGCGAGCACGATTGCATTCCGCTTCGGATCAAAGGCGGAGGCGACGCGCCACTCGACCTTGTTCACCGTCGGACGAAGCTCCTTCATGTTCGCATAGGCTGAGCCCTCAAGAGTGTCAGCGAAGGGTCGAGACAACTGAGGCCCAGCCTCTTCTAGAGCCCGGACATACTTCAGGATGGCGATCTGAACGGGCCTATCGAGTGCCTTGAATTCAGGGCGAAAGGCATCGTCGAAGAGGACCGTCCACATCGCTCTATATAATCGTATGCTTATAAAAGCTCAAACTTATAATTTGTTCCCGCAGACGGGCTGTCACTCGGCAGCGTCGCGGTACGCGGCACGGTCGATCAGCCTGCACGCTGCCTCCTCCACCTTGAGGTGCCACCAGGCGTCCACCTCGAGCTGGATCCGCTCCTGGCGCTCGCGCTCGCTCAGCCCCTCTCGAAACCAGGGTGAGCGGTCGATCTGGTCCCGCAGGAGCGCTCGCGCCTCCGCCTCGACCTCATCGGCACTGATGGTCGGCAATGTTAGCTCACTCCCTGGCCTTCCGGTCGGTCCTCTCTGTTCAGATCCTTGAGGTGGTCAAGGCTGTGCTCGATGGCATCGCTCAGGGCAGCGCGGGTCTGGTCCCGGCGGTCATAATCTTCCTGCGTGACGGGTTCTCGGCCGAGCAGGTCCTCCAGGGCCGTCATGATCTCGATCTGGTTCATCATCACAGTCCGCAGCATCCGCTCCAGCTTCTCGCTCATGGTCATCTCCTCTGCTGATCGCCGACGCAGCTCCGCCTGGGGCAAGCCTTGAGGCAGGCCCGTCCGGTTTACCGATCGATCCGGAGCTTGGCTCTGCACTCAGCGCATGGCCTTAACGCTCCTCCCGTCCTTGCCACTTCGGGGTGGCTTATCGGTTCGGGCTGACCTACGAGCGAGTGCTTGCCACTGCCGTTCGGTTTAAGATCAGGGTTCGATCGGCGAGGAAGGGGCGGCGAGCATGAGCTTCAACACGGGTCCCTTGGAGCGCATCGGCTTCATTGCGCGGTATCTCAGTCCCCGCCCGCGGAAGGTCCGGCAGATCACGCGGATCGCCATGGCCGTGATCCTGGTGGTCGGGTTCCTCCGAGAGGAGACCCCGTGGGACATCCTGGTCCTTGCCCTCTGGGTTGGCATCTACGTCGAGATCATCATGCGGAAGCCCCATGAGCTCGGCGGCCGGCCCTGGTGATGCCATCTCCGGAGAACTGCTCAAATCTGCGCTTACCTCTGCCGGCCTTCGACGCTGGCGGGCGCCAGCTCAGGTGGCGGCCGGGCTCAACCGCGATGGGGTGGCGGTGAGGTGAGCAGACGTACCGCTTCCCGGCGCGGGATTGCGGACGGCCCGCAGATGGCTCTGTTCGGCGAGGGGCGGCAGCCGGAGACCTACGTGCCCCTGCCGGACGGCCGCACGATCCCGGTTGACCTCTCCATGGCGCAAGCGGCTGGAGCGCCAGCACGGGGCTTTACGACGGATATCCATATTCACGAGGCGCCCAGCACTAAGACCGAGCTGCGCCGGAGCGAAGGGCCGCGTGGGCCCTCAATCGAGTTCATTCGATCTCCTCGCGCCCGCGGGTACCGGTGCCGGCCACGTTCTCGGCAGCGTGGCCGGCACCGGACTTTACCCTCGAGCTCGCCACGTCCCTCCACACCCTGGCGGCCATGCGCTGGCCGCGGCCTCCTTCGCGCTGCTCGTCGCAATCGCGGCAACGTGACCGATGTCGAGATGCCGCCCGGCCCCAGCGGGCTCGAACTCGCCGCCGAGATCCGGGAGCGGTGGCCATTCGTTCAGGTGCTCGTGACCTCTGGACGGGTGTTTCCGGCCTCGCTACCCGAGGGCGTGGTGTTCCTGCCGAAGCCCTGGACGGCCGAGTGCCTGGCACGGTCTGTGAATGAGGCTGTGGAGCGGATAGGGCGATGCGCGTGAAGCCGTTGGCTATGGAACACGGTACGAAAGAGCGGTGGAGCCTGGTCCGGTCAGCCGGTCTCGGGGCTTTGGGGGGATCGGAGCCGCCCTGGTTCATACGCTTTTTTCATACGTTTGGGGGTGCGCCCTTCGACGAGGATCCGCTCGTTCACGTCCTCCTCGATCACATTGGGTTCATCGGCGCTGGTGTGCTCGTGCTGGTGATCGTCTCGGCGATCCGAAACCCGCTGATGTAGGCTGAGGAATTCGCGTCAGCCCCAGCATGGTTAAACGTTTATGGAAATGCCGATTCGTTGATCGTCGATGATCACCAATCGGGCTTGATCGTCATATGAACTTGACTGCATATGCGATCCGCAGTGTTCGCCGGGGCTGCTTCCCCGGCGGCACTGTGGGGTCTGCTTGTCTTCTCGGGCAGCAGGCTCCGGCTCCTCCTCGTGACCTCCCCCAGGTCCCTCGGGGAGGAGCCTCCCCTCTGATCTGCTGAGGTGGGTCTCAGACCTCAACCGACCGGCTCATACCTACCGCATTCAGGAGGCGTGTGCCCTCCCCTGATCAGAGGAGGGGCCGTTCACGTGCGCGTGAGAACCACGTCCAATCCCGGTTAGCTGAGGTCCAGACAAGCAAAAGGCCCAGCAGGTAGTGCCGGCCTGCCGAGCCTTTCGAGCCGCCTCTGACAGCGGCCTGGACGTTCCCCCGAACGTCTACTTGCAACCTATATCAGTTTTTCTTCTCGATCTGTCGGGTTTCCGACAAATCATTTCTGTAATTTTCAAGCTGTCCGCCTGCAGACTAAGGAACGTTACATCACGGTTTCGTGTCCAGAAGACTATTGTCAAGTTTCAAAGAAGTAATGACTTCATATAAAAACTGTTACATATTGTGATTACCGCGTAGCCATCCATTGCCCCCAACGTGCTACGAGGCAGGCTCCCGCTAAATGTGCGGGAGCCTTTTTGTTTGCGGCTCAGCATCTTTCCGCCGTTGACGACAGCAGAGCTCGTCCCTCGAACGTCTAATCAGCGTGGCTGGAGCGAGCCTGCTACAAACCTTTGTAGATCAGAGCGGCGCCGGCTGAATTGGGGGATGAGGCAAGGCGCCCCGATCGAACAGAGATACACCTTGACGGGGTTGGCGCGGATGTACCGCCAGCCCCGTTTCCTTTTGTGCCGTCATGTCAGCCGAAAAGCAGCCCTGCGCCTTCCTCTGCAACACCCCGCCCGGTGAGGCGATGCAGGGTGTTGCAGGTGTTGCAGACTACCGCGGCCGCAGAGGCGCATAGGCCCGCTGTGAACACTCCCGGCAGTACGGCTTCCCTGGCCGGACTGGGGCACCACAGAAGAACCGGGCGGGCTCTCTCGGGCCGCCGATCGGAAACCGGCACTGGCCTGATCGGAGTTGGAATAGCGTCGGATGCCGGTTCACCGGCCTGCTCTCGCTCTCCACACCAGTCCTCATCAAGCGGTACCCGCGGTACGGTTCGTGAACGCTCGCCGAGCCTCGGCCCTGATGACATCCAGTTCGTCTTGCAGCGCGTTGATGCAGCCTTCGAGAACATCCAGGCTCATGCATTCCGGGGTCATGGAGATGACGCCGTGCTCGTTCGGTACTGCACCCATCAGAACCACCTTGACCTTCATGGGCTGCATGTCGGTTTCAGGATCGATATCGAGTTCAAAGGCTCCGACCGTGCGCATGGGCTAACCCTCCTTCCTTCTCAACTTCACGCCTGGCTCGCCGCCGTTGGTGAACTCGACGCCAGCCGCTTCGAGGGCTTGTTCGATCGCGGCAAGGGTCGCGGCCTTTGGATGTGACATACCCCGCTCAATCTGAACCAGCGTCGGTTCCGATAGGCAAGCGCGACGACAAAGCTCTTCCTGCGTCCAGCCGAGCATCATGCGTGCCGCCCGGATCTGAGAGGGGGTGAGCTTCGCCGGGATCTTATGCGGGCTCAGCGAAGCGAGGCTCGGGCCGAGCCTTGAAGCACTTTCATCTTCTGGTGCTCCTTCTGGTGCTCCGCCGAAAGCCTTCAACCGAACGCCTAGCTGATCGCCGTTGATGAACTCCACTCCGGCCGCTTCAAGGGCGCGCTGCAACGCCGCCAAGTTGTTCGCGATCGGAACCCGCTCGCTTGCCTCGAAGTTTTGCACGGTTCCAAGGCTCACACCTGCGGCTGTCGCCAGATCGGTTTGCGACCAAGCAATAAGACCGCGAGCTGCACGAGACCGGGCCGGGCTGAACATAGCTATACCAGGTGAGGTTTCACCCCTCTCTCTCCGGGGTCCAGTCGCAGGGGACTTCGTATTCAATCAGACGAGCGAGGACTTGGAGGCTAGTCGTAGCTCCTGTCCAGCCAAACATCCGAGCCACAGTGCTGCTGCGGAACGCGTAAACCGCCTGGCCGTCCGACAGGAGTTTCATGAGGCGGATGACCTGATCGTTCCGGGTCAGATAGCACTTGCCGAGCTCAAGGCTCTCAGGAGGGACGCTCATGGGCTGGCCTTTCCCCTCCTCACATCCCCCGCGCAGCCGTGCGGATCACGGCAAGGGGCAAGCCGTCCAGAGCTTCTTTGATCCGGGCTTTAACAGCATCCGCGCGGGCGGCATCGTAGTCTGGCGCGCGGGGATCCATTTGGTCTGTCGCCCCCACAACCACGCGTGCTTCATTGTTCTCCCATCGGACCGACACGGCCGTGACGAGACCCTCGTCGCGAAGCTGACGAAGTGCCTGCTCGG
>JAESFH010000231.1_pt1 | contig 29232 bp, 23 predicted proteins | sample 9269381 | NCBI WGS metagenome assembly JAESFH01 (sample SAMN14504062, study PRJNA617094) | algae metagenome | isolation source: Aphanothece sp. CMT-3BRIN-NPC111 and co-occurring heterotrophs from well... | place: USA: Clark Mountains Wilderness, California | collected 2010-04-18
CCGCTCCTACAACAGCAGGAGAAGGGCGCATTAAAACAAAAACAACTAATAAACCCAAAATTCTGGTGGTCGATGACGAACCAGATCACCTTGACCTGCTTTATCGGACTTTCTATACCGAGTATAAGGTACTGAGGGCAGAAAACGGGCCTGCTGCACTAGAACTTCTGGATCAAGAAGAAGATATAGCGGTGATTGTCTCCGATCAGCATATGCCCCTGATGAGCGGCACAGAGTTTCTTAGTCTCACCGTCACCCAATATCCAGACATCATTCGGATTATTTTAACTGGCTACGCTGATGTAGAAGATCTGGTGGAGGCAATTAACTGCGGTAAGGTTTTCAAGTATGTGACCAAACCGTGGAACCCCCAAGCTCTCAAAGACTTGGTACGGCAGGCTATGGATACTCATAATGTCGTCAAGATACGCACTGAGGAACTGTACCGCACGCTGCGCCGAGAATCTTTACTAAATACTGTTATTAATACGATTCGCAGCGCTCAATACGGGCGGCTAGGTGAGTCACCCCTACAGCAGATCCTCCAGACGATTGTGGAAACTGTGGGTAAAATGCTGGAGGCAGATGTTTGCATTTTGCGTCCCTATCAGGATGACCGGATGGGAGACGAATGTTTCATATATCAAAGGCAAAAGTCAAAAGGTGAGAAGCTCGAGGAAGAAGACAACCTCAGCAACGATGCTTCTATCTTTTTGCCTATTCTGGCACAGACTGTCTGGGAAACGCGCGATGTAGAAGTGATTAACGACGTCGAAACCGATGAGCGCTTCCAAAAATTGCATCCAGAAAATAGGGATCGGGCGATCGCTTACCAAAAAGCCGATATTTGCTCTAGTCTCGTGGTACCGCTCATTGGTCAACAAAAATTGATGGCGGTTTTGGCACTGCATCAGTGTGGTTTACCCCGAATATGGCAGGATGATGAAATTCAATTAGTGGTGATGGTGGCAGATCAAGCTGCCCTAGCTCTTGCCCAAGCACGAGCTTACGAGCAGGTTCACGCAATAGCACAGCGAGAAGCACTTGTCAATATAATTACCACCGCAATCCGCTCCAGCCTTGATCCTCAAGATATCTTTGCCGCTATTACTCAACAGCTAGGGCAAGCCTTAAATGTCGATGGCTGTGCCCTGTCTTTGTGGACTCCAGAAGATGAGTTTGTCCATTGTGTGGGCTTATATGACAGCACTCAGGCGTCAGCGCTTAGTGGTCAGCGATTAGAAGAACAGCTCAACGCTGGGAACGTTACTAATAGAGAAAACTCAACCTTATCGCGGCATAGCAGTTTCCCCCAGTCAGTTGTCCCCATTGCGAGCAATCCGGTTTTGCAGCAACTGGTGCAGACACAAAAACCAGTGGTGATTGACGATCTGGAAGCGAACTCACAAATGAATGGGTTTGATCTGCCATTGCGTCAACCGGCGCGAGCGCTGTTGGTAGTACCATTGCTCTCTGATGGCCAGATTATTGGCAGCATTTCCCTGCGCCAAACGCATCGGTTTCGACGCTGGCAGGCGTCAGAGATTGAATTAGCGCAAGCCGTGGCGTCCCAGGCGGCGATCGCAGTTCAACAATCGAGGCTATACCAGAAAACGCGGCAGCAAGCCGAACGTTTGCTGGAATTAGACCAGCAGAAAACAGAATTTTTCCAAAATATTTCCCACGAGTTCCGTACACCGCTGACGCTGATGATGGGGCCACTAGAATCTGCGGTAGCTCAAAAAAAGGATTTTCCCTACGAGCAAGCCGCGATCGCCCTGCGAAATTCCCGGCGGCTGTTGCGATTGGTAAATCAACTACTAGATTTGCAGCGACTTGATGCTGGTCGCATGCAAGCAAGTTACCGTCCCTGTAACTTAGGGGCATTTGTCAGTCAGATTGTGGAAGCCTTTCGCCCCTACTGTGAGAGAAAGGGCATCAGCCTCACAACTCAACTAATACCGTGTGAGCCGATTTATTTAGATTTGGAAAAATTTGACAAGGTGTTATACAACCTGCTGTCTAATGCGATGAAGTTTACCAGCAGCAACGGCAGCATCACACTCAAGCTGGAACCAGCTGGCAACCACGTACAACTACAGGTTTCAGACACCGGAATTGGTATTCGTAAAGAGCAAATCCCCCATTTATTTGAACGGTTTCGTCAGGCAGAGGGATCGGTTAATCGCTCTTATGAAGGGACGGGTTTAGGTTTGGCACTGGTGAAAGAATTAATTGAACTTCACGGGGGTCAAATTTCCGTAGCATCAATTTACGGCTGCGGCACTACCTTCACCATGTGGCTGCAAACTGGAACCGCTCACCTGCCGCTGGATCAAGTGCTAGAAGTGCCTACAGAAGTACAAGTTAGTAGAGCGACTGTCGAATTGTCTGATATAGAGATAGAGGAAGAATCTCGAGCAGATGAGAGTGGTGAATTATCTTTCAGTCCTGAGTTAAATTCAGCATCCACAACTCAAAACCTTACCCAACCTTTACAAGATGAATCAATACCTAACACCGCACAACCTATCCTGGTGGTGGACGATAACCCGGATTTGCGGGGATATGTGCAAAGAGTTCTGCGAGAAGCAGGTTATAACGTGTGGACGGCTAGGAACGGGGAAGAAGGGCTATCTGTGGTGAGAGAACGGCGTCCTCACTTGATCGTCACAGATTTGATGATGCCTGTAGTATCCGGTTTGGATATGATTCGCACGATCCGTGCTGAGGAGGAGTTGAAGGGAACGCCGATTATCCTCCTGACGGCCAAGGCTGATGAAGCTAGCCGCATTGAAGGAACAGAAAAAGGAGCGGATGCCTATCTATCTAAACCCTTTAATGACCGGGAATTATTGGCAGAAGTACGCAATCTGCTAGCTCTTAAAGCTAATGAGTGGCGCGTGCAACAGTTAAATACTTACCTCACAGAGTCGGTGCTGAAGCGCTTTTTGCCCCCGGCGATGGTGAAACAATGTGCTGCGGGTGAAATGGCGCTAGACTTGCGCCCAGAACCCCGCCTAATTACGATTTTGTTTAGTGACATTGTTGGTTTTACCCAGCTATCTAACACATTGCGATCGCGCCGGGTGGCACAGTTGCTTAATGAGTACCTGGAAGCCATGACCAAAGCCGTATTTGATAATGGGGGTACGGTGGATAAGTTTATGGGAGATGCGATTTTGGCGTTGTTTGGTGCGCCAGAGGAGCTAACGCCAAATGAACAGGTGCGACGTGCGATCGCAGCAGCGCGGCAGATGCATAACTCTCTCGCCGAACTCAACCAGCACTGGCAAGAGCGGGGAATTGTTGGAGATGGCGGCCCGCCTCCTGTGCAATTTAGGTGTGGCATTCATCAGGGGACTGCGGTAGTCGGTATGTTCGGAAGCGCCGAACGGTCAGACTATACAGCCATTGGCCCCAGTGTGAACATTGCGGCGCGTCTGCAAGAAGCCGCAGAACCCAATTCCATTCTCGTCTCAGCCACCGTAGCGGATTATCTGGAAGACAGTGAACTACACAAGTTCAGTCCCCTCAAGCTCAAAGGTATCGATGAAACTGTCCTCACCTTCTCGATCCCGATCGACGCTTCGGTAAGTAATAATAAAATTTAAAGATATACTGACTAGGTTGCTCAACCGAAGTCAGATTTGTGCTAAAATAGTTTACACATTGGCGTTAAGCCAGTGGTATTATATTAAATGTTTTGCGGGCGTAGTTTAGTGGTAAAACTTTAGCCTTCCAAGCTAATTATAGGGGTTCGATTCCCCTCGCCCGCTTTCTTGTACATTCGCACATTAAATGTCGCGATTCGTAACTTACTGTCGTTTTTCGCAAATTATTGCCGCTTTCCACAATTGAGGTTATCAAACAGGTTTAGATAGATTTTCGCAAATTAAAGTACCCGCCGCTAAATCACCAATTCTTTCCTTTGGTTTGGGGTCAACCATCTGCACCATCATGCGGATAATATGGCAAGGAGTGCGAAACTGTCCGTTGCGTCCGGCGGCGTTAAGTTTACTTAATAAGTATTCATATAAATCACCCTGTACATCCTGATTTTGCTCAGAGATTTTCATCTCATTAATCAGGTTACAAACTTCGATTAAAGTCCCTGGGTTGCTAATTTTAAACTCAGCATTTTGCATATGCAGTTCAAAAGAACTCCCCTGGGTTTCCGCAGTCCGTAACCAAGAAAAAACATTATCCCGAAGGGGCTTAAGTGCTAGGTCTTCCAGCCCGCCAGGGAATTGATTCCCTGGCTAGCTACATCAACTCTGCCTCTGTCGCTTCGCCATCTTCACAAAAGGTAAAGAACAATGCGAACATTCTGCCTTGATCCCATTCTGCTGGAATCGGGAACGATGTCTTGCAGTTAATGCATTTTGATAATAAGCAGAGGTTGTGGCGATGGCATACGCCTACGCACCTAATTTTTTCCTTAAATTACCATTCAATCCGATGACAAGGTGGCTATTGATAGCAAACACCACATAAGCGAATCGGTCTAGGCGGCTCTGCCATAACGATTACCGATTTTTTCTAGAATTTAATGTGCGAATGTACAGTTGTACAGTACAGCAGCTGACAATCGGAGAGAAGCGGAAACTTTTGTTAAGTATCAGCGTCTTTGAGAACAAGGATGTTGTAACACCCATTCCCGCCATGAGTCAATCGATTCCTCTATCCTGGTCAACGGCTGAGGCAACGGTTCCTACCGCCCCGGTGCAACCGGACAAACTAACAAACTATGACTTAATTTTGGCCTGTCAGGCTGGGATTCGTCCTGATCGCGCTGCCTTTGCCGAACTCATGCGCCGGTATCAGTCTCATGTGGATAAGATTTTGTACCACTTGGCTCCAGACTGGCAGGATCGGGCAGATATAGCCCAAGAAGCCTGGATTCGGGTTTACCGCAACATCAAGCGCTTAAATGAGCCGGAAAAATTCCGGGGCTGGTTGAGCCGCATTTCTACCAACCTGTTTTATGACGAACTGCGTAAACGCAAACGGGTGTCTCATCCCCTATCACTCGATGCTCGCCGCCAGGTAGGTGACGGGGAGATGGATTGGGAAATTGCCTCAGATGCTCCTAGTCCCGACGAAGATTTGACGACGCGGGAGTTTTACGATCAACTGCGAGAAGCGATCGCGGATTTGCCAGAAGTATTCCGCACCACAATTATCCTGCGGGAAATCGAAGGGATGGCTTATGAGGAAATTGCTGAAATCACTGGTGCTTCCTTAGGAACAGTAAAGTCGAGAATTGCTAGAGCGAGGTCTAGGCTACAATCTCAGCTCAAAAATTATTTGGATGGCAAGTAGCACCGGATACTGGGGTGGAACTAAACCCTTGTGATAGTTGTCCTTTTAAAATGGGATGTATAGACTAGCTTTTAATACTAGCGGTTGGTATGACTAACGTGGTGAAGCGAAAATGACCCTCAACTTTGACCCTCGTAAGGATTCTAGGCAGCAGGATACCAGGGAAATGGATAGCTTGCAGCGTACTCGCTTTGAATTAGTGAGTGCTTACCTGGATGGTGAGGTAACAGCAGCTGAGCGCAAGCAAGTCCAGCAGTGGTTGGCAACTGACCCAGAGGTAAAGCAGCAGTATGCCAAACTTGTGAAGCTACGCCAGGGGATTCAGACCTTGCCAGTGCCACAGGCAGAGCAATCGCCAAAACAGATAGCTCAGCAAGTTTTGGCTCGCCTGGATCGATACCGCTCTAGACAGATTTTTGCGTGGGGAGGAGCTGCTCTAGCAGCCGTAGTCATTGGAGCCTTATCAGGTGTAGTTCCTGGTAGCGAATCCCAGACTGCACAGATAGATCAATCTACTCAACCAGAGGCAACTCATGAACCTTTAATGGTTGCCTTAAACCGCCCTGTTGTCGAGATTCCCAAGGCAGCGGTGGCTGCTCCTGAAAAATCGCTGACTTCACCATATAAAAGCATCGATACCGACAAGACTCAAAACTAAGAACTACTAAAGCCGCAGCGGCTCCACCACCCAGCAGGCAGCAGGACACCTTTTCGGCGGAAAACCTGCTCGAATGTCATCAGGTAAGCCCAGGCTGGCTTTTGCGATCGCTCATCTGGGTCATAGGTGATGATTTGTTCTCGGTAATATTCATTTTGCTCTACTGGGCGACTGGGGTGATAACCTTCCAGTTGATCCAGTTCCAGTAAAATTCCTGAGTTAGCAAAAGTGAGCAAAAACCCATGCACCGGAGTATTGCCTGGGGTCATGGCGGGGTATCCAGCTGGGAGAGCATAAAGTAATCCTGGCGCGATCGCTCTTTTCGCCTCTACTACCTTGCCAGCACAGTACCGTTGATAATTGCCTTCCCCTGGTTTAAGGGTGCCATATACAAAAACTTTTAAGTTATCCAATGTCTGCTTACTAGACTTATTACGAATCCTGGTAAAAGGTACTCATTGCTGGCTTAACGTGCTGTCAGCGGGAACAAAAACAACCGTCTGACCGCGCAATAAATTAGTTGCTAGTTCGCCCACAGTATGGTTCGTGGTTAAGCAACCACTGCGATGTTCAACTACCTCTGGATCAGTCTGTAGTAAGGACAATGCTGTGCGACCAGCTTCCTTATCTAACCGCTCGATCAGAATAGCAGCATAGATGCGCCCAGATCCAGATCCTTGTTGTAGCAGCTCATCTAACTCACTCCGGATTGAACTACCAGCTTTGAGTGCTTGTTCAAAAGCTTGATAAGTTTGACTACGCGCCGCAGCAAATCCAATAGCTGCATCATCTAGAGTGTGAGCATTCCGTAATACTTGGAGATAAGAAGGCAAGTTATGTCTGTTACTAACTGGAGAGGAAAGCAACTGGCTATCTTGGCTAGGAAGTGCTAATACAGGCACCATCACCAACCAGCTTAAAGGGATAGCTAATAGTAATAGCGCTCGATAGATCATAGAAACTGCTGGGTGAAGGCTATTAAAGTTCCTTTATCCAATCAAAACACTTATGAGGCAAAATCTCTCCATCGTTTCAGTTATAGAAACGGCAAATTTCTAATTGATAACGAACTCAACTGCGCCTCCCCACAGCTAATGCCTTTCAATTGTGGAAATGCTTAAGTCCCGGATGTGTCAGAATATTCTGGCAGAGGCAATTTGACAAGAAAGCTTTTCTAACGCCGAGTCCAGTAGGAGCATTATTGTGGAGTCCCGTTACAACCCAGCAGCAATCGAGGCAAAGTGGCAACAGACTTGGGCAGAACAAGGCTTAGACCAAACTCCCACAGATAGCAGCAAGCCGAAGTTCTATGCCTTATCCATGTTCCCTTATCCATCGGGGACTCTGCATATGGGGCACACCCGCAACTATGTAATTACCGATGTAATTGCCCGACACAAACGTATGCAAGGATGTCGGGTTCTGCAACCTATGGGCTGGGATGCCTTTGGCTTGCCCGCAGAAAATGCCGCCATTGAGCGGGGCATTCACCCAGCTAAGTGGACTTATCAAAATATTGCCCAAATGAAGGCTCAGTTGCAGCAACTAGGTCTCTCTATTGACTGGAGTAGAGAAGTTGCCACCTGTTCGCCAGATTACTATAAATGGACTCAGTGGCTTTTTCTAGAGTTTTTTAAAGCGGGACTAGCTTACCAAAAAGAGGCTGCCGTCAATTGGGACCCAATTGACCAAACGGTGCTAGCAAACGAGCAAGTAGATAATGAGGGGCGTTCTTGGCGTTCTGGTGCCCAAGTCGAGCGCAAAATGCTGCGGCAGTGGTTCCTCAAGATTACCGACTACGCAGAACAACTGCTAAATGATTTAGACACGTTGGCTGGCTGGCCTGAGCGGGTAAAGTTGATGCAGGCCAACTGGATTGGTAAATCGGTTGGGGCATACTTGGAATTTCCCATTGTGGGCATGGATGAAAAAATCGGCGTCTTTACCACCCGTCCTGATACTGTCTATGGTGTCACATATATTGTGCTGGCACCAGAGCATCCTCTCACCCCTCGCGTCACCACTTCAGAAAGACAGGCAGAGGTAGAGGCGTTTATCCAAGAAGTTGCTAGCCAAAGTGAGTTGGAACGCACTGCTGAAGATAAGCCTAAACGCGGTATACCTACCGGGGGTAAGGTGATTAACCCTTTCACAAAGTCAGAAATTCCCATCTGGATTGCTGATTATGTGTTGTATGAATACGGCACTGGCGCAGTGATGGGTGTCCCAGCGCACGATACGCGCGACTTCCAGTTTGCCAAGGAAAAGCAACTGCCAATTGAGGTTGTAATTGTTCCTTCAGGGGAAAACACAGGGGAGACGCCGGAGCTAAAAGCAGCTTACACAGAACCGGGAATTATGATTAATTCCGGTAACTTTGATGGCATGGCATCCACCGCCGGCAAAGAGGCGATTATTGAATACGCCCAAAAAGAAGGTTTCGGTAAAGCGCGGGTGCAATATCGTTTGCGGGATTGGTTAATTTCTCGGCAGCGGTACTGGGGTGCGCCTATTCCGGTAATTCATTGTCCTAGCTGCGGTACGGTTGCGGTTCCAGAATCAGACTTGCCAGTGCAGTTACCGGAAGATGTGGAATTCAGCGGTCGTGGTCTTTCTCCTCTAGCTCAGTTGGATAGCTGGGTTAATGTCCCTTGTCCGAGTTGTGGCACAGCGGCTAAACGGGAAACGGACACGATGGATACGTTTATTGATTCTTCCTGGTATTTCCTTCGCTATCCGGACGCGAAGAATGACCAGCAAGGCTTTGACCCGGCTAAGACGAATGACTGGATGCCTGTAGACCAGTATGTGGGCGGCATTGAACACGCTATTTTGCATCTACTATATTCGCGCTTTTTTGTCAAGGTATTGCGCGATCGCGGTCTGATTAACTTTAACGAACCTTTCCAACGCCTGCTAACTCAAGGCATGGTTCAAGGCATTACTTACAAAAATCCTGTTACCGGCAAATACATTCCCCCGGCACAGGTAAATTCAGCAGAACCCAAAGATCCCGAAACTGGGGATTCGCTGGAAGTTTTCTATGAAAAGATGTCCAAGTCTAAGTACAATGGCGTCGCTCCAGAAGACGTTCTCGCTAAGTACGGGGCAGATACGGCGCGGATGTTCATCTTGTTCAAAGCGCCACCAGAAAAAGATCTGGAGTGGGATGATGCAGACGTAGAAGGACAATTTCGCTTTCTCAATCGTGTCTGGCGTTTAGTCACGGAGTATCAGGCGCATAGGCAACCTCTGTTACCGTCAGCTGGGGAAGAAGAGGAGGCAAAAGGCGATCGCTCTGCTGCGGCTACCAAGGACGTTGAAAATATAGAGAAGCAAAATATTGTGTCTCTACTTCTGTCTAAAGACTTGTCATCACAGCAGTGGTGGCAGATTTGGCAGCAGGTATTTAAAGCTTTGCTCGATCTGCCTAATTATGTGGGCGAATTTTTTGACAGCTTCCAACAATCGCTGGTTACGGTTGCTTTAATTTTGGCAGCTGCGATCGCCGCTTATTTAACGGTGGCGCTGCTAGATGTTATTCACAGTATTCCCCTGCTAGAACCCAGCTTTCAACTCGTAGGTCTTGGATACACAACCTGGTTTGCTTACCGCTATTTCTTGCGAGCACCTACTCGCCGAGAGTTGTCTGAGAAAGTGCAATCGGTTAAACAAAAGTATCTAGGCACAAATTCCTTAGCGCAGCCAGCAAATACATTAGAGGTAATACCCAGCCCTCAGCCGTCACCGACAATAACTGAGAAACAGACTACTTCCGCTGAAGCAACCAGCACTCAGCCCTCAACTGATAACGCGCCAACTCCCACCCCCCAAGAAAAAGAGTTGCGGCGGGCAATTCATACCGCTATCAAGGAAATTACAGAGGATTTAGAGGGCGACTACCAATTCAACACTGGCGTCTCAGAATTAATGAAACTGAACAATGCCCTATCTGATGCCACCTGCAAAGACTCGCCAGTGTATGTAGAAGGCATTGAAACCTTGATTCGCCTGCTAGCCCCTTTTGCTCCCCACATTGCCGAGGAACTCTGGCATAACATTGGTCATACTGATTCCGTACACACCCAAGAGTGGTCTCAAGTCGATTTAGATGCCCTGGTAGCAGATGAAATCACCCTGGTAATTCAAGTCATGGGGAAAACCCGGGGCACGATTCAAGTTCCGGCACAAGCTGACCGTGAAGCGCTAGAACACTACGCCCGTGAATCTGAAGTTGCCCAACGTTTCATTCAGGGCAAAGAAATTAAAAAGGTGATTGTCGTACCTGGAAAGTTGGTGAATTTTGTAGTCGCTTGAAAAAGTTTAGTAGTTAGTGGTTAGTAGGGGAAGGCTTTTCCACTAACGATTAACTACTAACAATCCCAACATACAGCATTTTGCATCTAAAAAAGTACACCCCTCCCCAACCCTCCCCGAAGTCAAGGGGAGGGGGCAAGGGAGCGCGGGTGGGGTATTTCTGTACTTCACCAACTTGCAATCTGCTGTATGTTTAATTAGACCCACCTACTTACATTAATTTTTGATAGCTTGTAGAATTGACTACATCAAAATTGCTTTGATTTTGAAGAAAACGAACAGTATCAACTTTTACCTCATCTTTAAGCTCTTCCAATTTGAATTCGACTTTAAATTCAGTAATTGGTTGAGGAGAACATAAAGCAGCGCTAATTTCATGCTCTTTAATCGTGAAGCGAAAACACACTGGGACTTCCAAATTGTTTAAGAACCGAATATCCTTATACCCATAAACAATTGTGGCATCAGAGCCTAAGGGTGTAAAACGTGTTGACTCGGTATAAATATCGTGAGAATGAGAATGTCTTTCTAGAATAACAAGTCCAGCTTTTAATGCTAAAAAATATATTATTCCTGATAATTGACATAAGCCCCCGCCTAATTCCGCCTTTAGTTGATTATCCACGAGCGATCGCCCTTCTAGATAACCTTTGGCTCGATCAGGTTCCCCCACTAAATACCAGAAGGAAAAGATTTCACCCGGATTAATCGCTACATCTTGAATTCTTTTGATAGCTAGAGCTAAATTGTGCTTTTTATTTTCTGAGTAAGTGGTTGGCATAAGCGCTTGAAAGATAGTAATTCGTTCCTGAAACAATGGTTTTTGCTCATCACTCAAGGGATTATATTTAACAAATTTACTAACTTGACCTGCTGATAAATCTAATAGATATCTTTGCCAGACTCTCAGGCGTACTCTTAAGCCAGACGGGATTAGCTTCTTCATTGGATAGCCTAAATTGAGGAAACATAAAGTTAGTAAAGAATAGGACTTACGCACAGCAGAGTTCAAAAGGGGGCTTTTCCGGTTCCCCCCTTTTCAAGGGGGGCTAGGGGGGATCTAAGTTTCAGGCTTCAACTGCGTAAGTCCTGACAAAAAGAGTCGTTCCCAATTTATTTATGGATAAAATCCCGATATTTGCTGCGAAACGACTCTGTAATTAGCAAATTATCCACCTTTAAATCCCATAGCTGAGGATGAAAAAGCTTGAAGAGTAAAATTAGTGGTTGCTCATCTTTTAATGAGTTTCACCATGTAATAAGAAGACATAACTTTTAGAAAACTATGGCACATAAATTTATCAAGAGGTAGCAAAAGATGACGAGTTGGAGAGGGAAAAAGATGAATTGGAAAAAAAGTAGTTCCAACTACTTCTTCAAGTTGCCATCTGTCTGCACATAGATTGTGAATATCATTAAATGAAAATGAAGTTGCTCCATGCCAGGAATCAGACTTATAGGAGATGAGCTTTCTGCGAAGATATGAGGGAATATCAAATATCAAAACTCCATTTGGTCGGAGTATGCGGTAACATTCATCAACTATTGCCTGAATTTTTGTTTTACTTAAGTGCATGAAAAGGTGCAATGTGAAAATTGCATCATAAGTACCTGACTCAATCGGAATATTGCCAGCTGAGGCATTAATTAATTGTTTATCTGGATGTTTAGTCCTAGCTACTTCTAGCATATTGGCGCTTACATCTACTCCCGCAGTTGCTAAGTTCAAAAACCTTCCCGTACCACAAGCTATATCGAGTACAGACTTGTTTTCAAAGCTATCAAGCCAGTGGCTTAAGATTTCTCGTTCTTGAATATCAATATAACGACCATAGCTATTGTTAAAACGCGAGTGGTCATATTCAGAGGCGAGATCCTGATAATAGAGTTTCACTATTTCAGTTTCGTCATCAGGTTGATATTGTTGTTCGAGCATAATTTTAAGCTAATTCAGTAAAGGTTAGCACTAATGTATCGCGGTAGGATTCTTTAGTACTCGCTAAAGATTTTATCGGCGATACACCATGCATCAATTTCAGGTCATCTAAAAGAATGCAGTCTAATGGGTTTGACAACATATAACTAAAAAGGAGATTTTTCTTATTATCGTAAATATGACTTTCACCACCGATAATATTCTCTTTGCCAATCAACATCATGAATACATAATTAACCCCATCCCGATGAATACCTTCAGGTGTGGGAAAGCCACACATACTGGGATTTGCTATAATGCGAAATTGATGGGCTTCTATATGCCAGCTAGTTGGTATTTTAATATCTGCTAGTATGCTTATACAAAATTTCATCAAATTAATAAACACGGAATTTCCTTTTGTTTCATTTTCTATTGGCTCAAAATATCTATTTCTACCTCCATTTAATTTGTTTACAGATTTTTCTTGAAAATGTGGCTCAAATGGCTTTTCGATTAATTGCCTCGATTCAGATTCATATTTAAAAACTGAGTATCTACGATAACGGTATTTGCCGCCATCACTCATATAGTTATCCAGCCTTAAGTTATTCCAACTATCTATAAAATTGTTAGCCGAAAATATATCAAAAAACAATAAATCTTTCTGTATAGCATCTCCGCTGATTATACTAAAACCCTTTACTGATATTTCTTCTGATATCTGTTGTTGTCTAGATTTCGTTATTGATAGATGCTGCTTCATTTGAATCTACTGTCAGATAAAAATTCAGATGCTGAATTGAAAGAAGAGGCTTTCTGCTTTGTCACAGTTAAACACAGCGATCGCGGGCAGCCTCTCGGTTGGCATAGATATATTAATATATCTATACCAACTGAGGTCGGCTGTTTCCGGATTCTGCCGCCACATATATCTTAAAAACTGAAATGTCGGCGCGATCGCGACACCGCATTTTTTTAGAGTGTGGTGAAAAAGGAATTTCCTCCTATACAGTTAGCTGAGGAGGAAAGGAAGTCAACGGATTTTAGATTGGCCTCGCCCACTATCTAGGACGAGGCTGGAACCAAATTTCACCTCATCAATAGCTACTAAACGCGGCACAACTTGCGCTCGCTGTCAAATTGTGCCTCTTGCCAGGAAAAAGCAAAATGGCTCACAGTGTTAATTTGCGGTGCCACTTGGCGGATACCCTGCATCTGGGCTTCTAGGGAGGGACGATTGTTGAGGGGCTGCCCCCAGATGCCCGCAAGTACTGGTGCCACTAGGGTGCTGGGGGAGGCGCGGTTCAACACCCGCTTGACTTGCTCTTCAATACAACTAGTATTGCCGCAGATCCCGTAGGCCATAGGATGCCACTCAGTGGAACTGGGAAACCGATCCCAAGGCTGGAGTCGGGAATCATACCCCCCTTGACCAATGGTCTGGTTGCCTTCTGGGAAAAACACTTCCCCCACTTTTATCCCTTGTTGCTGGGCGGGAAGCATGGCAACTGCTAAAAAGTCCAAAATCCCCTGGGCTGCGTGGGCAACGCTCAGCTGCCACAGTTGCCATTGCAGCAGGGGCTGACGTTCTTGCGGTGTTGCTTGCATTTCTAACGGCTGGGGATTGCGACCTTGCCAGAGGGGTGACCCTTCTGTGGGGTAAAGTTTATCCACCTGGTCAATATCACCGGCACTAATATACCCAGCGTTGAGATATCGCTCGATTAGTGCGCGTCCCTTATTGTTAAGAGCGCGTCCATACAGAGCTTGTCGGGCGGCATCACCATAAATCCATAAATCCTGGACTTTGGTAGCTACAGAATCGGCCCCGGAGCCACGGGGATATCGGATGTAGTCAAATAAAATTCCGTCCGGGCGTCGTCGAGTTACTGCCTGAACAAATCGGTAGTAATCAGCTTTCGCTTGCTGGTTGTAGGGATCGATAAAGCCTTGATTGCCCTCAGGGACGAAGGACACAGAGGTTTGTCCCCTGCCGTTGCGGGCTAGTGTTGATTGTCGGTCTGGAAGCTGGGAGTATAAGTAGCCAAAATTTATGGCAAACATCCAGGCATAGACCCGCATACCTCGCTCACGGCCTTTTTGAATAGCTTGGGCTAACAGATCGACATTCTCGTTTCCCCTCGTCCGCACCACAGAAGGCCAGGGTGTTGGGTTGTCTGCGGCTGGCAGCAGTACCTGGTTATCGCCCAAGACTTCAACATAGACCTGATTGTAGCCCCGGTTAACAATGCGATCCATAATTTTATCCATAACCCCAGGGCGGATATCGCAGGGGTACAATCGCACCCAGACAGCCTGGTTATTAGGCCAAGTGCGGCTGCGGCATTGCTGCAAGTCATTTTTATGTTGGTTTAAGAGGGTTTTGTAGCGCTTCTGGGCGCTTGATTTGCCTTTTAAGGACTCCTTCAGTAAGTTTTCTTTTTTAGCGATCGCCTCTTTTGTGAATTGGCAATATGCTGCTGTTTGAGCAAAGCTCGGTTGGGGAAAAAAGCCCTGACTGACAAAGCTACTACCAGTCAATAAGGCTGCTAGTAAACCGTGATAGAAACGTTGCCGTCTCAAAGGCTTCTGGCGGGATGTCTCTGAAGCGTAAATTCTTGGGCAGCCAACGACCCTACTAGAGTGAGGTGGATCTAAGTGTTGGATATGCCCCCCAGCAGAAGGAAACAACACTGGAAAAGCTTTATCAGTATCATCAGATAAGTTGAGCATTGTATCAGCAAAAAATTGATAGCTACTACCGACCGCAAGCAGCTTGGCGATCGCGGTCAAACTTTGGGTTTAGCCAGGAAAAAGCAAAATGGCTCACAGTATTAATTTGCGGTGCTTTCTGGCGAATAGCTTGCATCTGAGCTTCTAGCGACGGACGATTCTTCCAGGGCTGTCCCCACTGGCCCACAAGTACTGGTGCCACTAAAGTGCCAGGAGCTGCTCGGTCCAAAACCCGCTGAACCTGATTCTCAATACAACTGGTATTGCCGCAAATGCCATAGACCATCGGATGCCACTCACTAGAACTGGGAAAGTTCTCCCAAGCTTGCAGTCGGGAATCAAATCCTACTTTACCAATGGGTTGGTTACCCTCTGGGAAAAATACTACCCCTGTTTTTATCCCTTGCTGCTGGGCTGGCAGCATAGCTAAGGCTACAAAGTCTAAAATTCCCTGAACAGCGTGGGCCAGGGTTAGTTGCCACAGATCCCATTGCAGGCGGGGTTGACGCTGTGACGCTGTTGCTTGCATTTCCGACGCCGGAGGATTGCGACCTTGCCAAAGGGGTGACCCCTCTGTGGGGTAGAGTTTATCTACCTGGGCAATATCAGCACTGCTAATCGACCCCCGCTTCAAATATCGCTCGATCAGCGTTCTTCCCTTATTGTTAAGGGCACGTGCAGACAAAGCTTTTTGGGCGGCATCACCATAAATCCATAAATCTTGCACTTTGCTAGTTACGGAAGCACTGCCTGCACCACGTATATACCGGACATAGTCAAACAGAACTCCATCCGGGCGTCGTTTGACTATGGCTTGCACCAGCCGATAGTAGTCAATTTTCGCTTGCTGGTCGTAGGGGTCGATAAAAGCTTGAGGACCGTCAGGGAAGGCTTCATTGCTGTCCAGCGAACCTTCAGGAGATTGAGGGATGACGTCCAAACTGGTCTGCCCCTTGCCATTACGGGCTAGTACCGATTTCCGGTCTGCACGTAGAGCATAGGTATAGCCAAAATTCATGGTATATAACCAAGCATAGACCCGCAGCCCGCGAGCGCGCCCTTTTTGAATTGCTTGCGCTAATAGATCCACATTTTCAGTTGCGGACGAACGGAGCACAGAATCCCAGGGCGTGGGGTTGTCTGACTTTGGCAATAGCACCTGGCTATCAGCAAAGACTTGGAGATAGACCTGGTTATAGCCTTGGTTCGCAATGCGATCCATAATTTCATCTAGGACACCAGGGCGGGCATCGCAGGGATAAAGTTTTAGCCAGATCGCCTGATTTTGGGGCCAAGTTTGGCTGCGGCACTGTTGCAATGAGTTCCCATGTTGCTCTATAAGTGTGTTGTAGCGTTTCTGGGCGTCTGAGTTGCCTTTCAAGGACTCGTTAAGTAACTGTTCTTTTTGGGCGATCGCCTCTTTCGTCAATCGACAATACGCCGTTGTTTGAGCCTGGGCAGGTTTGAGAAGCCAGGACTGACTGACAAAGCTACTACTGGTCAATAGGGCTGCTATCAGACCGCGATAGAAACGCCGCTGTTGTTGCGGCGTTTTACGGTGTGGTCTAGGCTTCGGATTATCCTTTGGGATACACCCTACAGAAACAACCTCGGTTCTCAGCGCCAATCTCAAGAAACTGTTCATCAAACCTCTACTTATGTTGGGTTATACGCTAAGCGCAGGCTGCGCCAACGTGCATCAACCCAACCTACGCTATGACTTTTTTTTCTACTTATAACAACCAACTCTAGGCGCAAATACTTTGCTCATGCACTTAGTTGTAGTTGATTAACAGGCGCGAAATGTTCCCCAGTTCTCTCAAACCCGCAAGGGCACAGCCTTTCTCAGCGGCGAGTAATATCTGCTTACAGAAAATAAGGGTTTGATGAATCAAACCCTTATTGGTCAGGACTTACGCAGAGATACCCCTTAAAAAGGGGTAGTTTGAGCTTTCCCGCCTTTTTAACTCTGGCTAGGGGGGATTAAGGTTTTAGACTTTTGGTGCGTAAGTCCTGTTGGTTAACATTGAAGCCATTGACTGAGCTTGGCACTTAAGCAGTTAAGTCCCTCGGTTCAGGGCTGCCTCCACCTGTGAGAACTCCTGCTCTAGACGCTTCTTGAGTTTTTCCGGGACGGGGCGGTTGGGATAGGAACTGTAATGACCCGCCAGCGAGTTCAAAGCTGTTCGCATAGTGGTAAAAGAGCTGAGCTTAGCTAAAGAGTCATCTCGGCGGTAGCGAGATGCAAATTGATTAATGTTCTCGCGTGCTTGAGACTGTGCAGCGCTTTTGTCTGGGGAATCCTCTGGTAATTCAAGTGCTGTTTTTAAACTTTGCACCAAAGCCAAGGTATCTTGGCGGTAATCTCCACTCATGCCCGTGGAGCTGCTTGAGGAACAGCCCATCAAGCCAATCACAACAACCAAAACAAGAGCGATCAGGCGTGAGAAGTAGCGCTTCATCTATGTTTTCCCGCTGGAGACTCCCGTTCAACCCGTAGGGCTAACTGGAGAGGAAAGCGGGGCAGGGTGTACCGCTTCCTGTGAACAAATATTGTCCTGGTCTTTACAAAAACACAAATTCAAAATTAAAGTTTATCCTATCGTGGATTAGCGCAGTGTGGATCGCTCGCGCTGCGATCGCCGCCTGACGGCGCGCTAGCGCTATCGCCGACTGTGGATTCTACGAGTTCAAGCGACAACTTGAATACAAGTCTCAGTGGTATGGTTCAACAGTTGAGTTAGCGGATAGGTTCTACCCTAGTTCTCAACTTTGTAGCTGCTGTAACCACCGCCAAAAAATGCCGCTAAAGGCACGAGTATTTAACTGCGGAAATTGCGGCACCCGACTTGACAGAGACTTAAATGCCAGCATTAATCTTAGAACACTGGCACAAAGATATTGATTACCCAAAAACCGTCAGTTCGACGGGGCTTGCCTGTGGAGAGTCAAACAAACTTAATGGCACTGCTGTTAAGGACTCAGTGAAACAGGAACTAGACGTCAAGTTTATTCCCAAACAGTTATCGCTGAAGGCGTGAGTAGATTTGAGTAGGTTCTAGAGAACGGAAGAAGCTTTTTGGTGGCTGTGAAATTAATCAACCAAAGCGACCGCTTACGTATTGCTGCGTTGATTCCTCCTGGGGAGTTTGGAAGATGACCTCGGTTCTGTCATACTCCACCAAATAACCCATTCTTCCTCCCTTCTCGGTTGGCTGCACATTGAAAAATGCTGTCATATCAGCCACCCGCGAAGCCTGTTGCATGTTGTGGGTCACGATGACAATCGTGTAGTGTTCCTTAAGTTGGTGGATCAGTTCTTCAACTCGCATCGTCGAGATGGGGTCGAGAGCGGAGCAGGGTTCATCCATTAATACGACATCAGGCTGAACTGCGATCGCACGGGCAATACACAACCGCTGCTGTTGTCCACCTGAAAGGGCAAGTCCGCTTTCCCTGAGCTTGTCTTTGACTTCATCCCACAAGGCAGCTTGCCGAAGACTTCGCTCTACCAACTCATCCATATCGCCTTTATAGGCGTTCAGGCGCGGAGCAAAGGCAACGTTGTCATAAATCGACTTAGGGAAGGGATTCGGTCTTTGAAACACCATCCCAATCCGACGCCGCACCTCTACTGGGTCAATTTCTGGGGAATATAGGTTTTGACCATAGTAAGTTACTTTGCCCTTAGCCCGAAAACTCTTAATCAGGTCATTGAGGCGGTTATAGCATCGTAGTAACGTACTTTTGCCACAACCCGAAGGACCAATGAAAGCCGTTACACGGTTTCTGAGGATGTCGATATTAATATCTCGTAGCGCTAAAAAATCGCCGTAGTAGACATTAAGGTTTTCTGTCCGTAAAACTGGTTCAGCTTGACTGGTCTTCTGAGTATCAAAGAGCATAAAAAGTTAGATGGAGATTTCTATTTGAGGTCTCTACAGCAGATGATTTGGCAACTATTGAGCAGTTTTCTATATCACTCAAAATCTTGCTCAACGAGCAAGGAAGACAAGAAGCCACACTCAGACGCCCCAAAAAGCCCGTTGCATTAGTCTGCGCGCTACTGTAGCCGGTAGCTTACCAAAGAATGAGAATGTTTTCGCCTCAGACACAGCCAGATTCTGTCTAAAAGGGGAGGTACCACTTTGTCTAAACACTATCTGCTAGTCTGCCATGTATCCATTGTTGCATTTTTTTGTTTTAGAAGCTGTATCAGTAGGAGACAATCTGGGGGCTATTTTTAATTAATAGACTCGGCGAGCCGTCGCCAAGCGAGAAAGCACACTGGTCACCAGAACCAGTAACACCAGGATAAAAGAAGCAGCCCAAGCTAGTTCCTGCTGATTTTTAAACGGTACGGTAGCAAAGTTGTAGACCAAAACCGGCAGTGATGCAGTCGGCTCCATTAATCCATTATTCCAATTAGGCCAATACTGGGTGAACAAGGCTGTAAACAACAGCGGCGCAGTTTCACCAGCAGCACGGGCAACTGCCAGAGTTGTGCCGGTAACAATTGCCGGTAGCGCCGCAGGTAACACCACCCGCGACACCGTTTGAAAGCTCGTGCCTCCCAGTCCCACAGATGCCTGTCGTATTTCTTGCGGTACTAACTTTAGCGCTTCCTCTGTTGCCCGGACTACAATTGGCAACATTAAGATGGATAAAGCAAACCCTCCAGCCCATGCTGAGTAAGATCCAAAGGTGAGAACGACGACGCCATAGGCGAATACGCCGACGATGATTGAGGGAACACCACTGAGAACGTTAGTTGCAAACCGAACGCCAGCAGCGAGGCGACCAGAGCTAAACTCGGACAAATAAATCGCGGCCATGATGCCAAAAGGAATGCTAATCAGTACTGCGATTCCCACCATAATTAAAGTTCCCACAATGGCGTTGCCAAAGCCTCCTCCTTGTACTAATGGGGGCGGTGGCAGCTCTTTAAACACCATCAAGTTGAGTCGGCTGGCACCCTGAACGACAACGTAGGAAAGCACAGCCACTAAAGGTAGGATGGCGATCGCAGCGCAAAGAAACGTCAACGACGTCATCACGATACCAAGCAAAGTTCGGGGAGAAAATGGAGAACGCCTGAGACTAGCGGCTAATTTGGAACCAGGCTTATCCTGAGGTTCATCATTCATATTCACTCGTGACCACTTAAGTGGGTGTAATTAAACGTAGGGTAGTTAGTAGCTAGTGGTATAGCTCTACTAACCACTAACTATTTAAATTCGCTGGACTCGGCGAACTAGCAACTCAGCTAGTATATTCACCAAAAGCGTCAGCACAAACAGAATTAGTGCCGCATACATCAGAGCTGAAACTTGTAAACCACTAGCCTCGGCAAATTGATTGGCAAGCAAAGAAGCAATGGTATTAGATGGTGCCAAAATCGAAGCGCTGATGTCGTTGGAATTTCCAATCAACATGGTTACAGCCATTGTCTCGCCCAAAGCTCGACCTAGTGCCAGCATAATAGCCCCCACAATTCCAGAAAATGCTGCCGGTACTAACACCTTGAGAATCGTTTCCCAGCGAGTCGCTCCTAGCCCCACTGCGGCTTGTCGCAAATCAGAGGGTATAGAAATCAAAGCATCGCGGGAAAGAGCCGCAATCGTCGGTAAAACCATTATTGCTAGCACAATAGCTGCCGGTAGCATTCCTCGTCCCTGAAACTGGGTACTAAAAATTGGCAACCAACCCACAGAACCGTGGAGCCAACCAGCCAAGCCGTTTAATATCGGCACCAGGACATAAATACCCCACAAACCATACACGACGCTGGGAATAGCTGCCAGCAGCTCTACTAGAAAAACCAATACTAGCTGAATTTGTGACGGTAAATAGTTTTCACTCAGGAATATTGCTACCCCAATGCCTATAGGAACAGCAAGCAACAAGGCAATTAGTGAACTAACAATAGTGCCATATATTTGGGGAAGTGCGCCGTAGCTATCACGAACTGGGTCCCAGCTGGTCGAAGTTATAAACCCAGCACCCAACTGTGTCATAGCGGGGAAGGCTTTAATTGCCACCACCACGGCAATCCAGATTAAGGTGCCAGCAACAGTTAGCGCAAAAATTCTTGTGAGCCAGATAAAGGCACTATCCATGATTCGCGCCCACTTAGATGGCGGTTTGATGACGCCTTGATCGTTTGTGGCTAATGAATTCATAATTCCTTTTTAAATAAATTGCCCATTTGCCCCACAACTAACACCTAACAGTGTATGAGGACACTATAACTTCACACGAGCAATCTTCAGCTTTTTGGTAGTCAAAGCTGGCTTTTTTTCGCGGAGCGTGACATCCTCCCGACGCTGACCGCCTGGCGGTAGAGCGCGGACTTCCCGTCTAGAAGCTAAACGGCAATGGTGCTGGGGATGATAAAATGCCATCGTTTCAGTAGATGTCATCAGTAGGGCTTTCCGTGGTTCAAGCACCGATGTCAACTTCCAATGAGCAACTCATAGCTAATCTTCCCAGAAACTCTCAGGAATCTTTGCGAGAGTGGCTAGACCAACTGACTGAACGAATTATTGCCGGAGAGCGTATCAGCAGAGAAGAAGCGATCGCACTTACCCAGATTGAAGGTCAAGAAAACATTTTGCTACTGTGTGAAGCCGCAGACAAGGTGCGCCAAGCTTGTTGCGGTAACACTGTAGACCTGTGCAGTATTGTGAATGTCAAATCTGGCAACTGCTCAGAAAATTGTGGCTTCTGCGCCCAGTCGGCACACCATCCGGCTCAAGATTCGCCAATTTATGGTCTTAAATCTACAGAAGAAATTCTCGCTCAAGCCAAAGCCGCAGAATCTGCCGGGGCACGACGGTTTTGCTTGGTGAGTCAGGGACGTGGTCCGAAGTACTCTAGCCCCAAATCGGGGGAATTTGAAGAAATACTGGCAACAGTACGGCAAATCATCGCGGAAACTAACATTAAGCCCTGCTGTGCGTTAGGAGAGGTGACACCAGAACAAGCCAAAGCCCTCAAAGACGCTGGTGTAACCCGCTATAACCATAACCTAGAGGCGTCTGAGAACTTTTTCCCGGAGATAGTGACAACTCATACTTGGCGCGATCGCGTCCAGACCATTAATAACTTAAAAGAAGCGGGTATTCAAGCTTGTACCGGCGGCATTATGGGCATGGGCGAAAGCTGGGAAGACAGGGTAGATTTGGCTTTAGCGCTGCGGCAGCTAGAAGTAGAATCCGTGCCGCTGAACCTGCTAAATCCCAGGGCGGGGACACCTTTGGGAGAAGGTCCCAAACTTGACCCTTATGATGCCTTAAAGGCGATCGCTATTTTCCGCCTCATCCTCCCAGAGCAAATCCTCCGCTATGCTGGTGGTCGAGAAGCCGTTATGGGTGAACTCCAAGCCAAGGGCTTAAAAGCTGGAATTAATGCCATGCTGATCGGACACTACCTTACCACCCTGGGACAACCGCCTCTTCAAGACCATGCCATGCTGGACACTTTAGGACTCACCGGCGGCGAGGCACCAATTCCTGGTGAATACAGCTCCATTAAATTATCAGCAGTTAGCTAATAAGGGAGACAAGGAGGACAAGGAGGACAAGGGAGAGGAAAGGCTCTTGTTCACGAATCACTTAGGACTGCTATATATTGCATTGTGTTTGCTCCCCATGAACTACTGTGGGCCCTGATCGGCTTATTCCTCACAATTGGTGGCAACTTTCTGGAAGCGTCTATCACCAACCTTCCTTGGGATTGGAGCCAGCAGGGGATTCAGGCTTACTCGCTGGGCGTCACCTATCAAATTGGTGCTGTACTACTCGTCGGTTGCTTGGGAGGAAAGAATGCAGGTGCCCTTTCCCAAATCGCTTATTTAGTCATCGGTCTGGTCTGGTTCCCAGTCTTTTATCAGGGTGGCGGTTTTGGCTACGTCAAACAGCCTACGTTTGGCTACTTACTGGGCTTTATTCCTGGTGCTTGGATTTGCGGCTTTATGTCTTTTAGGAGACCTCCTAGGCTAGAGTTTCTAGCATCAAGTTGTGTCTGTGGTTTGCTGAGTGTCCATATCACTGGTTTGAGTTATCTAGTGCTTTCACACTCTTTTCGCTGGCTAACCACAGAGACATTGCCCCTATGGGATGCGTGTCTGAAGTACTCCTTAGACCCAATGCCTGGGCAGCTGGTAGTTGTCTGCGCCGTAACGGTAGTGGCTTTTATCCTACGGCAGCTGATGTTTTATTAAGGAAGCTAATAGCCTCAGAGCTATTAGCTGAAAGCACTTGTGATGAACTTTAAGAATCGCCTGTTTTGGCTCGCTGCTGTTGTTAGTCTGTTCCTTGACAGGCTGACTAAATATTGGGTGGTACAAAACTTTCACCTCAACGAAACGTGGCCATTGTGGTCAGGGGTGTTTCACTTCACTTATGTCACAAATAAGGGAGCAGCTTTTAGTTTGTTTAGCAACGACGGAGGCTGGTTGCGCTGGCTGTCTTTGGCAGTTAGCCTCGGTTTGATAGCACTAGCTGTGTTTGGTCCTGTCTTCAACCAGTGGGAGCAAATGGGCTATGGCCTAATTTTGGGGGGGGCCTTGGGAAATGGGCTTGACCGATTCATTGCCGGTAGCGTTGTTGATTTTCTAGATTTTCGGCTGATTCAATTTCCGGTATTTAATCTGGCGGACGTGTTTATTAATGTGGGGATTATTTGTCTGCTAATTGCCAGCTTCCAGCAAAAACCAGCATCAGACCATCCACGTCAGCGTTAGCCCTTGTCCGATGGCTCTCAGATGAACAGGTGTTGCGAGTAGAATGGTTGATTACAAACCCCTGAACGTTAAGACACTCAATTCTCTTTCACTTCTGCCTGAATAGCGAATGACCCCACCCCAGCCCCAACGTCCGTCGCCAACAATCCTGGGTCAGTTGACTCAGGCAGTACAGACAATTCAAGCAAAGGTTAATTTTTCTCAACTGGCACTGAAGCCCAATGCCAGGGTGCCGGAACTTAGGGTGCAAGATGCCGATGCCGCTAAAGCAGAAGCATATCCTCTTTTAGGCGATCGCTATATCGTGGGACGCAGCTCCAAATCCTGCGATATCGTCGTTCGTAACCCAGTCGTTAGTCAGGTTCATCTGTCTTTAAACAGGGATGGGCGTCGCCGCACTTCCTTTGTCGTCAAAGATGAAAACTCCACCAACGGCATCTACCTTGGCAGACGGCGGCTCAATTCGCTGCCCCTGCGCCACGGTGACGTCCTCACCCTTGGACCACCGGAACTGGCGGCAGCTGTCCGCATTCAGTACCATGACCCACCACCTTGGTATATCAAAGCCCTTCGTTACGCCATTTATGGTGTCAGTGGGCTGACCGCTTTGATAGTGTTGGCAATTCTTATTGAGTCTTCAAAAATTGCGGTGCGGCCATTGAAAGACGCAACGGGGCCAGTAGTTGTGTATTCCGGTGACCTGGAAACCCCTCTGCGTCAGCCTCGCCTTCAGGCTCACGTAGATATGACCAAGCTATCGGATTTCTCTCCTTATTTACCTAAAGCCTTAATGGCGTCAGAAGACAGCCGCTACTACTGGCACTTTGGTGTCGATCCTATCGGAACTTTGCGGGCGGTGCTGATTAACACGCGAAAAGGTGAAGTTCGTCAAGGGGGTAGTTCGCTGACACAGCAGGTAGCCCGCAGTCTGTTTCGGGAATATGTAGGGACTCAAGACTCTCTCGGTCGGAAACTGCGGGAAGCTGTAGTTGCCTTAAAGCTAGAAACTTTTTATAGCAAAGACCAGCTACTCCTGACTTATTTAAACCGCGTCTACTTGGGAGTAGATTCTTATGGTTTTGAGGACGCTGCACGGCACTACTTTGGCAAATCTGCTCATGATCTGACGCTTTCTGAATCCGCTACTTTAGTGGGAATTTTGCCAGCACCTAATGCTTTCAATCCTTGTCAGAATTATGATTCTTCGCTGAAGCGGCGTAATTTAGTCCTTGGTCGCATGGTATCTCAGGGCGCGATTAGTCAGGATCAGGCCCGAGAGGCAAGGCGATCGCGTATTGAAGTTAACGCCAAAGCTTGCGAACCAATTAGAAACACCAAAGCACCTTATTTGTATGCTTATGTCTTTGACGAACTTCAACAGATACTGGGAGAAGATTTAGCCAAAGAAGGTAACTTCATCATTGAAACGGGTCTAGATTTGCAGATGCAAAAGAAGGCGGAAACAGCCGTCCGTAACGCTGTCAGTAACGCTGGGGGAACCTACGGATTTTCCGCAGGAGCAATGGTTACTCTCGACACTAACACCGGGCTAATTCACGCCCTCACAGGTGGCTTAGATTACCAAAAAAGCCAATTCAATCGAGCCACTGATGCTCAGCGACAGCCAGGATCGACTTTTAAGCTGTTTGCTTACGCCGCTGCGGTTGAGCAAGGTATCTCGCCGGGAAAGTCTTATTCTTGCGCTCCTTTGAACTGGAGAGGTCAACCTTATAACGGTTGCTCTCACGGTGCTGTTGGTAGTGCAGATATGTATACAGGACTTGCTCTTTCCGAGAACGTAATTGCTTTACGGATAGCTCAGGATGTCGGTTTAAACAGGGTGGTGGAGATGGCCGAGCGAATGGGCATAAAATCTAAACTCAATCCCGTTCCCGGTCTGGTGCTGGGTCAAAGCGAAGTTAACGTTCTGGAAATGACAGGTGCTTTTGGGGCTGTGGCAAATCGTGGCGTCTGGAACCGTCCTCATGCTATTAAGCGGATCTTTGATAGTAGTCAATGCAGCGATCGCTCTAAACCTGAAACCTGCCGCCTGATCTATTCTTACGACCAAGACAGCAACGCCAATAAGCGGGTGCTGCAACCAGCAGTGGCAGATACTATGAATACCATGCTCCGAGGAGTAGTGGCACGCGGTACTGGTCGTGGTGCTTCTCTCGGACTGGGGGAGGAGGCTGGTAAGACTGGCACTACCAATAACAACGTTGACCTCTGGTTCGTGGGCTACATTCCCAGCCAAAAGCTAGTTACTGGTGTCTGGCTGGGAAACGACAACAACTCCCCCACCACTGGCAGTAGCGCCCAGGCTGCCCAGCTATGGGGGGACTATATGCGTCAGGCGATCCGATAGCAAGTCAGAAAAGAAAGTTTTGAGTTTTGAGTTTTGAGTTTTGAGTTGTAGGGGCGGGTTTTGTTGAAGGATTGTTCTGTTTAGAACCCAGATTCATCTGCTCAACCCGCCCGTACAGAGTGCGTGAGTTTAAGAGAAGTCTCCACTTCAAAACTTTCCTGCTTACCAGCGGCTGACTTCCAGGACGCCGCTAGGCTTGAATACTACCTGAAATTGGCCAAGAGGTTCCTGAAGAACAGAGCTTGCTGAGCCGCTGTCCTTGATTAAGTCAGGGAGGGGAGTTTCCCCAACATAATCAAAAGCGGATTGATTAGTTGGTTCGTAATCGGCAATGACACCATCTTTCGTCATAGCCACGCGGTAGACTAAATTTTCCTTGTACGTAGGGGTTCCTTTCCAATTTTGCTTGATTTCGGCATACAGCTGTTTATTCAAGGTACGCAGCTGGGAGGCATCGGTTATTTCCGCTCCTAAGCTAGGCTTACCTTTGTAGCCACTCCAAGGACTAACTTGCAGGATTCCTCGATCGGTAAACACCACCTTAAACTGGGCTAGAGGCTCGGTGTTAGGAGTTGTGCCTGTTGCTGGAATCGAGAGTAATTCAGGTAGCGGCGTGGCTTTGGCGCGATCGCTTCCGGCACTTGTTACGGGCTTGTAACCTACAATCGCTCCTTCTTTGCTAACGCCCACACGATAGACTAAGTCATTACCCAATCCAGATCGGCTTTGCCACGCTCGATCGATTTTGTTGTACACTTTCCGCTGCAAAAAATGCAGCTGAGTGGGATCGGTAATCTCAGGTAAAGATGCCAAGAGAGTCTGTGATTTAGTCGCCGAACGAGGTGTTGGTGCGGGGCTGGGGCTTGTTGTCGCCTTGGACTTTGGCTGTGGAGTTGGCTCTTTGGGGCGCTCCACTTTGGGAATGGGAACAAAGGCAAAGCCGAGCGCTGCCAACGTCAAACCCGCTACCCCCAAAGCTGCCGGTGTCGCACGCTTAACTATCGGTTGGCGAGCCGCCGCATACCGCCGGGAAACAGGCCTCAACTCCACCGAGATATCTGGCAGCGTCCGGGAGTCAGCCAGGAACTGATCCACCGTCTCCACGAGGTCAAACAGCTGCACCGTTGTCAAATCAAAAACCTGCGCCGCTTGATGCATTGCGGATTTCTGTTCTACCATAAGGCCCCCGGTTGTCCCCCCTGATAAAGGGGGAGGGGTAGAAGTGGTGCCAGCCACTTCTGCTTGTTTAACCGTTAACCTATGCAAATTACTGGCATTGCCTTTATGTAACTGCACCACATCTGGCTTGTCCTTCAAAGATGCCGGTTGCGGCACTCCACTCAAGAATTCCTGAGCATAGCTGCTGACAGACATCACAAGGCTTTCAAAAAATTCACGTCCCCCAGTCAGGGGCTTCTCGTGACCGACAAAATGGCACTCGGCATTGACCAGCATAGACATTAAAGGTCGGGGGTCTGGCTGACCGCTAGTAGATGTGCCGTTATTCAACCCCTCCAAAATCAGCGTACAGTTGGGCAGAATGTACTGACGTCGAATCGTCATCCCACTTCTCCATCAAACAAACTAATCCAAAACCGTTGCATTCCAGATGTCCCCGTACAGAATAGCAATTGAGTCAACAGCGAGATTGCTAGCTCGTTCAATTTATCATCTGATCTGTAGGTCATGATCAGTGCTCTGCGTGGGTTCATCCGGCTGCGGAAGTGCGCCCGGAACCTTTCCAGGTACTCAGACAAGCGAAAATTGTGTTCCAGCGGCAGCTGCTTTTCACTGATTTGTTGATAAGCCAGTAGCAGCTGCCTGACGACCACAGTCAAGCGTCGCGCTAGATGACAGGCAATTACCACTAATGCCTTTGCCTCATCTAAAGTCAGGGGACGCCGCGTATGAGCGCGTCGCAGGGGGTTTGTCGTGCGTAAACGCCAAAGCACCACTCGATTTTTAATAATTTCCTGAAGTTCTAGATCCTTTGCCACTGCCAGCATGACTTCAGAACCTCCCAGTTCCAAGGCTTCTATTGCCAGTAGAATTAGGTCAATCTGTAGCCTAGTTCGACGCGGGCTGACCCTAGTTGAGATGGGCGGGTCTGGCAGGCTGTCCAAAATTAGCGGCTTTGACTGGGTAGGAGGACTGTTTAATGGCATTAGGCTCACAGAACGATTCATTCCAAATTGCAGGGAGTTTGAACTGGACTTTTGCTCTTCACAAATTTAAAACGGCTTGCAACCTTAGAATACCTGACTTATAGCGATCGCATTTGTGCCCAACTAAGTCTTGGATGTTAGTCCCGATATCAAAAACGATGCAACTTCCTAGTGTACGATTTTCCAGGTATCTCCGAGCATGATCGTGCCGGAGTAGGAAAGCCGATGCAATAACGGCACAGATTCTAAGTTCACCCTAACAATCCTCAATTGACGCAAAACATGGATTTAAAATCTCTCATCCGGGAAATCCCAGACTTCCCCAAGCCAGGAATTCTGTTTCGGGACATCACCACCCTGTTGCGCGATCCAGACGGGCTGCGCTACACGATTGACAGCTTAACTGAGAAGTGCGCTAGTCTATCTCCAGATTACGTGGTGGGGATGGAGTCACGCGGCTTCATGTTCGGGACACCTCTAGCCTACCAACTGGGAGCAGGATTTATTCCAGTCCGTAAGCCCGGTAAGTTACCCGCGGCTGTGCATACGGTTGAGTATGAGCTGGAATATGGCATGGACTGTCTGGAGATGCATCAAGATGCCCTACATCCCGGAAGCCGCGTTTTAATTGTGGACGATCTGATTGCGACAGGTGGAACCGCTGCCGCTACAGCCAAGTTGGTGCAGCTAATCGGTTGTACCTTGGTCGGCTTTGGCTTCATCATTGAGCTTAGGGATCTAAATGGGCGTCAACGACTGCCAGATGTGCCAATTGTGACGTTGATGGAGTATTAGGATAGAGCTGTTAGCAGTCAGTTGTCAGTTAAAAAACAACAGACAAAGGACAAAAAGCTGTAGACCCAAGAGGGTTGGTGTCTCATGACTTCGACTAAGGTTTCTGGGGTTCGGAATAAGTTTGATTCAGGTGGGAATTGGCTACAAAAGCTGATTACGAGCGAAACTTTTCTCTACGTAGTCAAGCGGCTGTTGCAAGCGCTTTTG
>JAESFH010000232.1_pt1 | contig 29217 bp, 31 predicted proteins | sample 9269381 | NCBI WGS metagenome assembly JAESFH01 (sample SAMN14504062, study PRJNA617094) | algae metagenome | isolation source: Aphanothece sp. CMT-3BRIN-NPC111 and co-occurring heterotrophs from well... | place: USA: Clark Mountains Wilderness, California | collected 2010-04-18
TTTCCGAGCGGGTTCTCAAAACGGTACAGGGTGGGAACTCCTTGGTAGTGGTCGTTTCCGCAATGGGTAAGACCACTGATGGTTTGGTCAAGCTAGCCAAAGAAATCTCCGGCAATCCCAGCCGCCGAGAAATGGATATGTTGCTTTCCACCGGGGAACAAGTCTCCATAGCTCTGCTGAGTATGGCATTGCAGGAGTTGGGACAACCGGCTATTTCCCTTACTGGCGCTCAGGTAGGAATTGTCACAGAAGCGGAACACAGCCGCGCCAGGATTCTCCAGATCAAAACAGAGCGCATTGAGCGGCATCTGAAAGACGGTAAAGTGGTTGTCGTCGCCGGATTTCAGGGCATTACCTTAGGTGGAGAGTTGGAAATCACGACCCTAGGGCGCGGTGGCTCAGATACCTCAGCAGTCGCTCTAGCCGCAGCTTTACAGGCTAGCTGCTGCGAAATTTACACCGATGTTCCCGGAATTTTGACCGCAGATCCCCGCATTGTGCCAGACGCCCAGTTGATGTCTGAGATTACCTGCGATGAAATGTTGGAGTTAGCCAGCTTGGGCGCAAAAGTGCTGCATCCCCGTGCGGTGGAGATTGCCCGTAACTACGGTATGCCTTTGGTGGTGCGCTCAAGCTGGACGGATGACCCGGGTACGCTAGTAGTCTCACCAACGCCTCAGCCGCGTTCCCTAGAAGGTCTGGAGATTGCCCGACCAGTGGACGCTGTGGAATTTGACACCGATCAAGCAAAAGTGGCGCTGCTGCGCGTTCCAGATCGTCCGGGTATTGCCGGGCAGTTATTCGGTGAGATTGCCCATCAAGACTTGGATGTGGACTTAATTATCCAGTCAATTCACGAAAGCAACACCAACGACATTGCCTTTACGGTTAGCAAAGGCATCCTCAAGCGTGCCGAAGCCGTTGCCGAGGCGTTCGCTCTTCGCGCCCCTAACGCCTTAACACCTACCCTGGGAAACAACACTCCTCACGCGCAAGAAGCTGAGGTAATGGTTGATCACCTGATTGCTAAAGTTAGCATCGCTGGTGCGGGGATGATTGGTCGTCCTGGTATCGCCGCCCAGATGTTCGCCACCCTCGCCAATGCTGGTATCAATATCCAGATGATTTCCACCTCAGAAGTGAAAGTTAGCTGCGTAGTTCATGCCAACGACTGCGACAAGGCGATTGCCGCCCTCTGCCAAACCTTTGATATCAATACTTCCCCAGCTCAACTAGCCACCCCCAGGGGCACGGGAGAAAATTTATTAACTCAAAACTCAAAACTCAAAACTCAAAACTCAAAACTTAAAACTCAAAACTCTCCACCTGTGCGCGGCGTTGCCCTAGATTTTAACCAAGCTCGTCTGGCTATTCGCCACGTTCCCGATACCCCAGGAATGGCAGCTAAGTTGTTCGGAATTTTGGCTAAAAAAAATATCAGCGTGGATATGATTATTCAATCCCAACGCTGCCGAGTAATTAATGGCATTCCCACCCGCGATCTTGCCTGTACTGTGGCGCAAGCCGATGCCCAAGACGCCCGCCTGACATTGCAAGAAGCTGCCCCAGAACTCGGTTGTGGTGAGGTACTGGTTGATGAAGCGATCGCCAAAGTCAGTATCGTCGGTGCTGGTATGGAGGGGCAACCCGGTGTGGCGACGCGAATGTTTGCAGCCCTAGCGCAACACCAAATTAACATTCAGATGATTACCACCTCAGAAATAAAAATCAGCTGCGTTGTTGCTCAGGATCAAGGCGTTACAGCCTTACAAGCAATTCATAAAGCTTTTAGCCTGGCGGGCAATCAGAAAATCCAAGTTTCTGCTTGAAGCCTGTTTACAAATAAAAAGACCACCATATCGGTGGTCTTACAAAACTGCGTAGGAGGTGATTATTACTGAAGCTAAATAAGAATTTTATGCGCTTAGGTAAGCAGGGAGCCTGTAATGAAGTTACTAACCAATGCCAGACCGATCCCACCAATCACAGCCGTCCAAACTCCCCAGCGCAAACGAAAACCATCAACAAACTTAGCAGCTAATGTCAAAGCGATAACATTGAGAACAAAAGAGAACAAGCCTAAAGTTAGTACCTTGGCAAAAAAGCCGTAGATACCAAAGGTTAATGTGTTCGGTAAGGTAAACAAAAAGAAGCTAATAATTGTATTAAAAACTCCCAAAACCGCAGCTGAAATAAAAGCTTTTGGGGTGCTATCAATTTCAACGCCTAGGGGAATCTGAGAAATAATTAGCAAGCTAGAAGAAGTAACTAACCAGGCAATCAAAATATCAATCCAATTCATAGTTATGACTCCTAATTAAGAAGTTGAAGCTAAAAAAGCATTCTATGGATACTAACTTAAAGCAAAAAGCCCACATTTCCATCTACAAATCGATATAAATAAACTCTACCTCTTAGGAGCAGTATCGACTGTTCCAGGAGCAGCCGTCGCACTGGGATTAGGTACATTAGGAGTCAGCGGCACATTGCCGGGATATGTGGGAGTAACACCTTGTCCACCAGGTAGCTGCCCTGGATTTCCTGGCACCTGTGGTTGCCCAGGGTTGGGGAGGCCATAGGGATTATAAGGAGCGACGGGATTTGTACCTGAGTAAGGTGTGACGCTAGGAACGCCTGTTGTTGGGCTAGGGCTAGATCCAGTATTCGAGCCAGGAGTCGGTTGGGTGGAAGCGGGTAGAGTTGCCAGCGCCACGCGTTCGCCTCCTACAGAACGCAGCAAATCTAACACCTGCACCACATCGTTGTAACTCGCAGTCCGGGAAGCATACAGCACCATTAAGTTATTGGGATTTTTGCCGTGGTAATTTTTCAGAGATTCAAAAAGTTGCTCTTTTGACTGCATCTGCTGTTGCTCTACGTAAACTTGACCAAAATCATCCAACGTAACTATTAACATTTCCTGCATCTGCGGTACTCCACTGCGGGCATTGGGTAAATCCACGCCAATAGCCTGCTGACGAGTTAGTTGCAAAGCAGCTAAGAGAAAAAACGTCAGAATGCAAAAGATGACATCAATCAGAGGTAGAATCTCAATCCGAGCATCTTCAGTCGGAACATCCAAGTTAATCTTCATCTACATTCCCATTCCACTTGCTAGAGAACTGATCCCAGTTAGTAGTTTTCAGCCATATCAGAACCGTCTATGTTCGTTCTAATTGGATGAAGGTTTCCAGCAACTTTCGGCCAGTCTTGACGGTAGAGCAATTCCAACTCGTTACCAGCTTGACGGAAAATTTTGACTTGGTTGAACAAAAAAGCTTGAAACACTCGATAGAAGGCTAATGTAGTAATTGCCACTATTAGCCCTGTAGCTGTAGTAATTAGAGACTCACTAATCCCCAAAGTTACTCCCGCTGTCGAAGCCGTTCCCAAATCGCCAAGTCGGATATCGCCCAGAGAGCGAATCAAGCCCAAAACCGTGCCCAACAACCCCAGTAAAGGTGCGAGGGCAATCACAGCTTCTAAAACTTTGTCGCCCCGGCGCATAGAGGCAAGCTCCTCGTCTGCTGCTGCTTCCAGCGCCAGCTTAAAGACTTCTGGATCGGGATTTTGCCGCCGCAGAGGAGCATAAAGAAAGCGACCTATGGGCTGCTTTCTGGCTAGTTGAGCCATCTCGGCGGCGACTTCCCAGTTACGATTACTCGCAGCATCCAGAACGCGATTGACAATCACCCGTTCCTTGAGCAGCATTCTTGACCAAAACCAGAGACGCTCAAGGATTGTGCCCAGAGACAAAAGTGATAAACCCAGCAGCGGCCACATCGCTGGTCCGCCCTTCTCAATGAGTTCTGTAAAAGTCACAGGTTGTTCTTGCCTCCGTACATTCCGCAGCTTTTGATTTTAGTTAATAAGTTCCTTGCCTATCCAATTTAAATCAAGCAGTGCCATTGAAGCTGAGTATAATTCCCAATCGAGAAAGTCAAATCTAGGTAGAGTAGAAGAGACAGGCTTTGGCGGATATCCACACCTGCATAGAGGCTGTTAAGTTTGTCAACATAAAATTAGCTTTAGGATAAACTGATGAATTTTTCAATCCAATCCCTTTACAACTGGTATCGCAGCACGATCCGTAATCCCAAGTATCGCTGGTGGTTGATTCTAGGGTCATTACTTTATCTGTTCAGCCCGATTGATATTGCCCCTGACTTTATACCCGTAGTGGGATTACTTGACGATGGTGTGATTCTGACACTGCTAGTTTCCGAGATTTCCCAGATGTTGGCTGCTCGCCTCAAGTCTCGTAACGATGAAACGGTCACAGAAAGCAGTGTAGATGAACCTTCAACTATCAATTCCGATACAGTCGATGTCAAGGCTGTTCCTATCAAATAGCTGCCACCGTGATGATTACATACTGCCCGTGCCAACCTTCTTTGGGTATGGTCGGGCTTTTCATTTAGACATAACCCTCCTGAGCATCATAGATAATACCAATTCCCGAAAATGCTGCTACACATCCTAGTGTAGAGGCGCGAAATTTTGCGTCTCTACTCAAATTCTGTTGAATAATGGGGTTATTCAACGCAAGTAGTGGAACAGAAGCTGCGAGCAATTCTCGTTTTAACTTAACTTTGGTTGATCTACTTAGCTAAACTAGCTAAGAAACTATGTTTTAGCTGCAAGGTTTTAATCTTAAAAATGCCAGATATCGGCATCTTCACACCACAGCCAACAGCTGATGGCTCTTTTACCTTCTTTTCACCTGAGTTTGGTGAAACCTTTCACAGTAGATACGGTGCCTGTGAAGAAGCGCAGATGAAGTTTGTTTTGCCAACCCATTTGAGACAGAAAGCCCAGCAACCAGTGCTGCGTGTGTTGGATGTTTGTTATGGGCTGGGCTACAACACAGCAGCTGCACTCTTCACAATTTGGGAAGTTAATCCTAGCTGCCGCGTGGAGTGGGTTGGTCTTGAGTTAGACCTAGCTGTGCCACAAGCGGCGATCGCTTCTCAGCTTCCGGGCTACGGGAACGCTTATAATCTTCTCAACAACTGGCCCCAACCTATTCCCCAAATTCTTGCCCAGCTCGCGGATGTGCAACAGATAGATGGCGATCGCCTACAAGCTCAGTTGATCATCGGCGATGCCCGACAAACAATTCAGCAAGTCCAGAGATCCGGCTTCCAGGCAGATGCTATTTTTCTCGATCCCTTTTCTCCCCCCAAGTGCCCCCAGCTGTGGACAGTGGAGTTTCTCTCTCTAGTCGCCCAGTGTTTAAAACCAGAGGGAAGATTAGCAACTTATTCCTGCGCGGCATCTGTGCGAACGGCATTAATGGCAGCTAAGTTACAAATTGGCTCAACGCCTCCGGTGGGAAGGCGATCGCCTGGTACTGTTGCCTGTCGAGACCTTCAGGCGGGAAATCTCGACGCCGCCGATTTATCAACTCTCTCTGTACAAGAACAAGAACATTTACAGACCCGTGCAGCCATTCCCTATAGAGATCCACATCTGTGCGATCCCGCAGATGTCATTTTGCATCGGCGTCAAATTGAACAACAAGCCAGTTCCCTAGAACCCACTTCTCATTGGAAAAAGCGCTGGATCACCTTTTAGCAACATAGAAAACACTGAGAATTGTAAAGATATGCCCTAGGATCGTGATTAAAGATCCGTAAAAAACCGGATTTCAGGAGCGACTACCTTCTAGGATACTTAAAGTAAATTCCTGCGGTAGGTCATGCTGAATTTATTAAGTACTTCTACGGTTCCCCAAACAAAGTGTTCCTCCGTGAGATTATCTGATTCTGAGCAACCCAAGGTTCTTGTTGTTGACGATCATCCCTCTAGTCGCATGACGGCGGTGGCACTTTTGTCGGTGGAGGGGTACGAGGTATTGGAGGCAGAAAGTGGCCCAGCGGCGCTGGAGTGCGTGGTTGAGGCCAACCCGGATTTAATTCTCCTGGATGTGATGATGCCAGGGATGGATGGATATGAAGTATGCCGCCGGTTGAAGCAGGATGAACAAACGCGCCTGATACCTGTTGTTTTTATTACAGCGCTTAATGATAGGCGATCGCGCATTATGGGCATTGAAGCTGGTGGTGATGACTTTCTCACCAAACCCTTCGACCGCCTGGAACTCTCTGCTCGTGTCAAGTCCCTAGTTGGTCAAAAGCGCCTCAATGAGGACTTAGATCACGCTGAACAGGTTCTTTTTTCCATGGCCCGCTCTGTCGAAAGCCGCGATCCCGATACGGGGGATCACTGTGAACGACTCTTAGCTCTCGGTAAAAGCTTTGGTGAATTTATCCAGCTTTCCCGGCATGAAATTAGAGATTTGATCTGGGGAGCCTATCTCCATGACATTGGCAAAATTGGAATTCCCGACGCCGTGCTACTCAAAGCGGGAAAACTGACTCCCGAAGAGTGGGAGATTATGAAGCAACACGTCCTCATCGGGGAGAAAATCTGCCAGCCAATGCGAACCCTAGCAGGAGTAATTCCCATCATCCGCCATCACCACGAGCGTTGGGACGGCAGCGGTTATCCCGATAATTTAGTCGGTGATGAAATTCCTTACCTGGCTCAGGTGTTTCAATGTATTGATATCTATGATGCGCTGACGAGTGAACGTCCCTATAAAAAAGCTTTCACATCAGCAGAAGCTCTGCAAATTATGGCAGAGGAAACGGGAAAAGGTTGGCGCAATCCCCAGCTTTTCCAGCAATTTAGTGAATTTATTAGCTCTAAACAAGAGAAGGAGCCGTCATGTCGCTGCGCTCCAATTCAGAATTCGTAATTCGTAATTCGTAATTAATACCCCATAAATAAATTTAGGGGCTTGGACATTGATGCGGGAGCATTTATGAGTTTTCATAAATAAATTTAGGGGCTTGAAACCGGGAATTACGAATTATTTTGGTCAGGAGTTTTAGAGACGCTATAGAAAAATACAAAGGGAGGCTTCTATAGTATTGCCTCAAAAAAAACTAAGCAAATGTATTTAAGTAGAGGGATCTAAAAAAAACATAATATGTTAACTCTCTGCTCCCCCTGCTTTTCAGCATTTTATGTTTAATTAGGTGCAGCTACTTATACTGCGGGTACTTGTCAACTTTTTAAAGCCTGCTCAACAGCCGTTCTAAATTTTCTCGGCAGGAGGATGCCCACATTTAGCTCATTGGAGTCGGGCCAGTAGGAGCGGTCTACAGTTGTGCCATCTTTTAAGTGAAAGACAATTAAGTATCGACGTTCTTTCTGCTCTCGGTACTTTTGATTGACGGGAGCTTTTAGTACCAGATCAACTAAAGATGCTACTTGGCGGGTATTTTTGATAGCAGCTAATTCTCTTTTGGGATCGCCGCCACTATTTATACCGATATATTGCACCTTATTTTTGATATCAAGTAGATCGGCACCCTTTTTTGCTTGGGAATTTTGATTCGCTTCAAATAGTAGTAGTTGATTATTCCAATATGCTGCCAGCCTAAATTCAGGTTTATAGCCTTTTACCCTGTATACAGGTGTACCAGTAGAAAGGTATGATGCATCTCCATCTGTAGATTCATACTCGTTAGAGGATCGCACTCTTTCATTAAGATTACATTTGATTTTTGCAAATTCCAAGCCAAGATCAGTGTTTGCGATCAGACGTCCTGCTGGTCTATTTCTTGTATCTTCATGCTCGCCAGAGTAGAAAATTCCGTTAAATCTGAAGAAGTTCACCCAGTTAAGCATACTAGGAGAGTTGGAGATTGGTAACGCAAGGCACGGTACTCTCTGCTTAGGTTGCTGTGCAATCAAGTTGGTTTCTGATGTTGTCGTTTGAGAAACAAATGTACCTCTGGTAGCAGCCGCTGTTTGCGAAGTTAGAGAGGTTGGTGCGATCGCACCGACGCTTGATCGCACAATAGGGGCTACATTTCTTGGAGAGGAAATAAGTTTGGCATTAGTCATATCTGTGTAAGCTGAAGACAATACGAGCGCCCCAGAAGCGGTAAATACTCCTGCCAAAAGTGTCTTCATAGCTGTTATCGCTGAAAAATTCATAGGAAATAACTGGCGTGTTAAGGTCGAGATATATTATCTTATTTCCTTAGTTTTTCTAATCCGCTGTATCAGTTTTTGCTACATACCCAGGGAACTTTGTACTCTCTTACTCAAAGTTGGGCTTTTCTACTCAGTCGCTTGCGAAGTCTCAACTCAGGCGGATCGCCTTTAGAGTTGAGTTTTGGTATGATTGAGCCGACATCTGAAATTAAAAAGCTGATATGGTGGCGGTAGCAATTCTAGCGGCGGGACGCGGGACGCGGATGAAATCGGATCTGCCCAAGGTTTTGCATTCTTTGGGAGGGCGATCGCTAGTCGAACGAGTTCTTCACAGTTGTCTGGAGATTGACCCGATCAGGCAAATCGTCATAGTTGGCTATCAAGGCCATCTAGTTAAAGACGCTTTGCAATCATTGCCGGGTCTAGAATTTGTGGAACAGACTCAGCAACTGGGCACTGGTCATGCCGTACAACAACTTTTGCCGCACCTGGAAGACTTCACAGGCGACCTGCTGGTTTTAAACGGGGATGTCCCCCTATTACGACCCCAAACCCTCAAGCTGCTGCTGCAAACGCACCAGCAGCACCAGAACGCTGCCACTATCCTCACCGCCCAGGTGGCCAATCCTCAAGGGTATGGGCGCGTGTTTTGTAACGGCGAAAATCTCCTTACCCAAATAGTGGAAGACCGGGACTGCACTCCAGCCCAAAAGCAAAATCGCCGCATTAATGCTGGGGTTTATTGCTTCAATTGGCCTCAATTGGCAAAAGTGCTGCCGCAACTCCAGGCGAACAATGACCAACAGGAATACTACCTCACGGACACAGTCAATTACCTGGACCCAGTAATGGCGGTGGATGTGGAAGACTCCCAGGAAATTCTGGGTATCAACGATCGCAAACAGCTAGCGTCGGCATATGAGATTCTGCAAGAGCGAGTCAAGGACACCTGGATGGCTGCTGGAGTGACTTTGATCGATCCAGCAAGTATCACGATTGATGATGCAGTGCAGTTGCAACCAGATGTGGTAATAGAACCCCAAACCCATCTGCGGGGTAAGACTTTAATTGGTTCAGGCAGTCGCATTGGGCCGGGTAGCTTGATTGAAAATAGCCAGATTGGGGAGAATGTGACGGTGCTGTATTCTGTGGTGAATGACAGTATTGTCGGGGCAGGCACTCGGATTGGCCCTTATGCTCATCTGCGTGGTCATGTAACGGTGGGGGCTTCCTGCCGCGTCGGGAATTTTGTAGAAATGAAAAATAGCAAGATGGGCGATCGCACTAATGTCGCTCACTTGTCTTATCTGGGAGACGCCACCCTGGGCAATCGCGTCAATATCGGTGCCGGTACTATTACTGCCAACTACGACGGCGTCAACAAACATCCCACGCAGATAGGCGATCGCACTAAAACGGGTTCTAATAGCGTCCTCGTCGCCCCCCTAACACTGGGAGCAGATGTCACCGTAGCCGCAGGTTCTGTGGTGACTGAAGATGTCCCGGATGATTGTCTAGCGATCGGTCGTGCCCGTCAAGTGGTCAAACCCGGCTGGCGTTTGAAGTCTATACCTGATGCCAATTTTCCACCATCTGTCTAGAGACAATCAAGTTTGAAGACGACGCCGTAAACTCAATAAGACTAACAATCCCAAGGCGATCGCTAATCCTCCTGCTGTTACGGCAATCAAGGGTTGGGCGATTTGACGCACGGCGATCGCCACAATTGCCCAAATAATTACAAGTGGGTAGGCAATGTCAGTCCGCGTTGTCGTCACTACGGCGGCGATCGCACTTCCCACTATCAGCATGATTACTGTCCACACTTGAGGATTGATACCCCAGCCACTCCAACCTAAGTCGTAGAGTGCGCTTGCTACATTAACAATCGTTGCTACGCTAATCCAAGCTAGATAAATACTCAAGGGATTGTGAACCAACCATAACTCTTTTTTTGATACTCGTTCCCTACCAATCCCCAGCCGCAAATAAATCCCAATTAAAGGTAGCAAAATTAAGAGCATTGCTACTAGGGAGAGCGTGAATAGTCGATTTACAAACAGAAATATCCAAGCAATCTGAGCAATACTAGCGAGCACTAAAAGATACGAACCCCGACGCAAACTAAAATTTTGCCTTTGGGCGGGCAAAACCTGATAAATTCCAAAGCTAATTAATCCTAAATAAATAAGCCCCCAAATGGCAAAGGCATAGTTAGCAGGTATGATTAGAACCTTGCTGAAAAATTGATTAGAGATATCACCAATTGTCAGACCATTGGGAGGATTGATATTTGCGTATATATTTATAGCAAAGGCGGCAATAATAGCAATTAGGTTTAGCCATTGCCGGATCAGATCAAAGTCGAAGCGCCCAGCGCTGGATTTCATAGGGATAGTGCCTCCTTTAAGACAATCTACCGTTCATTTGGTAGAGGCTATTTTATATCCGTGTGTTAAAAAGCTATGCTGTAGGCAAAATTTTCCCTAACAAATAGCCGTTACTCAACCTTGAGGGTTGTCGTTTGGCACTGGCTTGGCGAGCAGCTTTTTGACCGCTAAAGTCAAATATCCCTTCCTGAAAATCAAGATTAGCAAAGTCGCAACTAAACCTACAGCCAACACAGGCACCCAAATAGCTAGTACCGATAAGATAATCGAACTGCCAGATTCTATTGTGGAAATGAGGCCATTTCCAATTCCTCCTGTAAGTGCTGTTGAAGATAAGCGAGTCATTCCTGTTAAGGCTTGAATAATACCAGCAGAACCACCACCGGCAATAACTGCCGTAGTCCATTTCAGTAAAGGATCTGTATCCGGAACCAATGCTGCCGTCACCAAAGTCCCGACTGCGATCGCTGTTGGTGTGGAAACGGCATCGAGTAAATTATCCACCCAGGGAATGTAATAAGCAGCAATTTCTACACAAGTAGCCACGGCAAACGCTATCAGCGCTGGATAGGTTCCCATCCATTCAAAATTAGGTGCTAAGGGCAGATGTCCAAAAAGTGCAAAAATGCTCATCACTAGGGGTGGCACAAAGATCCGAAACCCACAAGCCGCACTCAAACCTAGACCAATGCCAATGCTTAATAAAGTTTCCATAGTTGCACTGAAACTTGTTGTTAGCTACATTTTCTAATCGCCTATATCTGCAATTGTTAGTTTTATATAAACAACGCCAAAGGTGAATAGAATATTGATCTTATTCAATAGCTGTTTTCTGGATCATCCCTCGATAGAAACATCCACATCCAAATCCTTAACATTAACATCTCTTACATCTAGAGTACGCCCCAATTTAATAGAAAAAAGCCATGGCAAAGTTGGGTTGCGTTTAGCTAACTCATTATATAGTACCATTGTACTACTTGAAAGCAATTCCTGCACCGACAGCAAGCGTGCTTCTTGCACTCACCCCTGCCAAGTACGATTTTGGATGCTCAATAGATGGATTCGATACTTCTTAATTAAGCTTTAAGCGTAAGAGGCTTGTTGTTGCAAGCTTCCTATAACTTCAATCAGTTCTTGAGGGTGGTGAATTAAAAAATCTGGGTGTTGCCTTGCTAACACTTCTTTAGAGTTGAAACCCCAACTGACGGCAATTACCTTGATATTGCTTCTTTTTGCTGCATCGATATCTCTAGCTTCATCTCCCACATAAATAGCTTGTTTAAAATTGATATTCTCTTGTTTTAAAAAATTATTAATTATTTTATTTTTGCCAAAAATGGTTGTTCCTGAGCCAATAAAGCTAAACACGTCCTTTAATCCATTACACTGTAAAAATATATTAACGTTGGCTTTAGAATTAGAAGTAATAATACCTAAAATATTACCTTTATCTTTTAAATCAATCAATACTTCTTTTATTCCACTTACGGGAGCAATTGAGTGAATTTCACTATTTAAATCTGCTTTAACTTTTTTGAGAATAAAGGGTAGTTTAAAAATTGAAATTCCTGACTGATTAATAATTTCTTTGGGTGTTAATTCCTTAAAATTAACCACATCCTCTGCACTGGTTGGTTTATATCCAAATTCTGTAGATAAGCGATTAGTAATCCTCACAATAGCATCAAACGTATCAGCAATAGTGCCATCAAAATCAAAAATAATTACTTTTATAGTCATTGTGTTGGGTGCGCTCAATTTTGTAAATATACTGTATTGTGGGGTCATCTAGTAGAGTTTACCCTTGAGCTAAACGTTAGGCTCAAAGACAAGCTCTGCCCCCCTTGGCAAATGGCTGCTAAGGTCGTGTGCCCTACAAAAATTTAATTGCTTACCTGATTCGCTCTCGCATTGCGTCGCAGCATTTCTGGTTTAATCCGGCGCAGTGCGGAAGCCGGAAAGCGCTGGTTCCACTCGGTCTCCGAGATTTCTGCTAATTCTGTAAGTTTAGGGGCAACATTGCCAGGATAGGGCTGAAATTCTTCCACATCTGTTTCTTGGGCAAATCGCTGATTCCAGGGGCAGACATCTTGGCAAATATCGCAACCGGCTACCCAACCTTGAAGATGGAGGGAGATTTCATCCGGCAATTTTTCTGCCCGATTCTCAATCGTGTGGTAAGCAATGCATCGATTAGCGTCTACGACAAAAGCTTGTGCTGTCCCCTGTTCGTGGGCGGTAGCGCGTATCGCCTCAGTAGGACACGCTTCAATACAACGAGTACAACTGCCACAGTGGTGTGTGTGTGGGGCGTCAGGCGTCAACTTTAGGTTGGTGAGTACCTCTCCTAAAAACACCCAAGAACCATATTCCCGTGTAATTACGTTCCCATTCTTAGCAATCCAGCCAATTCCAGCCCGCTGCGCCCAAACTTTATCCTGTACTGGTCCGGTATCACCATAGTAACGAGCTTGGACACTCTCACCTTGTTCTTGCAGCCAATTGCACAGGGCTTTCAGCTTTTTATGTACGACCTTGTGGTAATCCCGTCCCCAGCCGTAACGAGAGATTTTGGCGTATTCCTTGCCTTCTGGACGCTGGTGAGGAGTGTAGTAGTTGAGGGCAACACAAATTACTGATTGCACTGACGGCATTACTAGGCGAATATCTTGACGCTTAGGATTTGCCATCCATTCCATATCCGCCTGATACCCCAGTGCCAGCCATGCCTGCAAGCGCGACACATCTAATTCCCCGGCATCGGGGTCTATAGCCGCAATTCCCACCTTGTGGAATCCTAACTCCCTGGCTTTTTGCTTAATCTGACTGCTGCTGATAAGCATTTTCTCAGGCAATGACATGAGCGGCATTTGAGGCGAGTAATTTATTATAGTTAACCAAATTGATTTTGGCATTTGCTACGTGAAATTTGGTTCAAGCCTCGTCTGAAGAGTGAGTGAGGTAAATTTAAAATTTAAAATCTCTCCAGAAGAGCAGGCGTTAACCTATTTTTCTGTTTAATACTGATTGCAAGTAATTGACAGAAATTTTATGACACTAACCGAAGACTTGCCCCCAACTCCCGAATCTGTATCTACCACCGAGCTAACAATTGAAGGGATTGCCTATCCAGTCGTGTTGCGTTACTTTGAAACTTTGAACGCGGGTGACTTTCAAGCGACATCGGCTCTGTTTGCAGACACTGGAGCTATGCGTCCCCCGTTTGAAGAGCCAGTTGTGGGGCAAGATGCGATCGCAGCTTACCTACAGGCAGAAGCTCAGGGAATGACGCTATCTCCCCACCAGGGGATTGCTGAGACTTTAGAAGATGGTCAGACTCAGGTTCAAGTTACTGGTAAGGTCCAAACTCGCTGGTTTGGTGTGAATGTGTCCTGGTTGTTTGTACTTAGTCAAGAACAAGAAATCCTCTTGACCACTATCAAACTGTTAGCCTCTCCGCAGGAGTTACTAAATATACGCAGATAAGTAGCTGCACCTAATTAAACATAAAATGCTGAAAAGCAGGGGGAGCAGGGGGAGCAGGGGGAGCAGGGGAGGCAGAAGAGCAGGGGAGGCAGAAGAGCAGAGAGTTAACATATTATGTTTTTTTAGATCCCTCTAGTTAGAAGCTGTGAGGCGATCAACAAATGCTGTAAGTGCCAAACAGATACCCTGGCGATCGCCTTTGTTACTGATGTAGTCGATAACGTACAGCGTCATGTCGCTGCGCTCCAATTCATAATTAATACCCCATAGATAAATCTAGGGGCTTGAAACCGTGAATTACGAATTACGAATTACAAATTATTTTGGTCAGGGATAACATTGCTTCTGAACTATGGTTGAGTTGCTGGCAAACTCGCTTCTAGCTTCAAACAGTTGCGACCATTCACCTGTAAGCGGTACTCTACCCGATCCATCAGTCGGTTCATAATCAGCCAGCCATACCCATTTTCCTGTTTATGCTCCGGGTTAGGCGGCAGATAACTTGAAAGGTCAAACCCCTTGCCGTGGTCCCAGATTTCCAGAGCAATGTCCCGCTCTTTGAGTTCCAGGCGAATCAGCACCGGTAGATTTGGTTGGTTTTTGTGGGCGTGACGCACCACGTTTGAGTAGGCTTCTACCAAAACCAACCGCAAACGATTAGATTGACGTGTCCAATCAACCGAGGCACCCAGCTCGACTTCCAAACTGCCCAACAGCCAGTTTTCAACAATTGTTAAAAACTTCAAGTCACTTGGTATGTGCAGCTCCGTCTTCATTGACTACAGAACCTCCAGAGAAAGTATAGTTTGGTCGTCTTCCTGAATGTCGTTAGTGCGTTCTCGAATGCGAGCTAGTAAGTTGTTCAAATCGAAAGGGGCCGCCTCCTCAATTAATAGTTTCCAAAGACCTTCTTGTTTCAACATAGAACCTATACTTAGCTCGCTTCCAGACGCCAGTGCTATACCCTCAGTAATGGTTGCTTCGGTAATTCCATCACTTGTCAGTAGAAAGATTTCACCAGCATTTAAGGTCAGATGCCCAACCGCCCGTTTCCAGACTGGCAAAATCCCCAAGGGGATGCTGCGAACCTTGAGGAAATTTGGCTCAACTGTCACATGACCCGATGTTGCTCTCTGTTGAACTACTGCTTGGTGAGACCAGATCAGGGGATATATGTGACCAGCGTTAGCGTAGGACAGTTCCTGAGTTGCGGGTGTATAACGGACAAGCACCATAGTAATGAAGCAGTTATTGCTAAATAGATCCTCTGACATAATGCTGTTAAGATTCTGCATGATGGCGTCCGGTTCTGGAGACTTTTCTTGAGCCAGTTCTCGTCGTAAAACAGAAATCGCACTCGCCATAAACAAAGCCGCTGGGACACCTTTGCCAGAAACATCGCCCACTGCCAGCCAAACGTCCCCATGGGGATGTAAATACACTTCAAAAAAATCGCCCCCGACTTCTCTAGCTGCGTAGCAGCAGGCTTGCACTCGGATACCATCAACATCTGGCCAACTTTGGCGCAGCAGGTTGTTTTGAATTTGGCGAGCAACCTCTAGCTCAGCCCGCATTTGCTGAGCCTGCTCCTGGGTACGCTGATAAAGTCTTGCCTGAGAAATTGCCAAGGCTGCTTGCTCTGTTACGCCTTCAATTAGTTGCACGTCTTCAACTGACCAGAGAGGTCGATTACCAGACTGGTGCAGAAAAAGAACTGCTAGCAACTGCTGCTGGCAGATCATCGGCACGGCTAGCCTAGTAAACGAATTGCCAATTTCTTCGCTCTGGGCAATTTGCATCTGGCGTTTTTGCAAAACTTTTTGCATCAGAGCTTCTGCATCCTGAGCCAGTCCACTAGCTTCGGCGTCAAATGCTTGGTAAGAGAAAAGTTCTGGTGCCAAGCGATCGCCCTCTACAGGTCGCAAAATGCAGCCCGTAGCCTCAAAAGTAGAACCAATAGTCTTGACAATTGTTTCGAGCATACTGTTGTAGTCCAGCGACTCTCGAATCACAGTTGTCACAGCATTGAGTAGGGATTCTCGTCGTAGGGCACGGCGGAGTTCATTCGTCCTTTTCTTTAGCAACCTATAGGTTTCTGCTGCTTGTTGGACGACGGCTTTTAAATTCTCTGGATTCCAAGGTTTGGTGATGTACTTAAACACCTTGCCAGAGTTAATGGCATCGACCAGATCTTCCACATCGGTATAGCCGGTTAAGAGGATGCGAATCGTCTCTGGAAATCGGTCAACTGTCTGGCCTAAAAATTCTGTTCCGTTCATTTGGGGCATGCGCTGGTCAGAAATAATCACAGCCATTTCCCCTTCGGTGTCTAGAGCTTGCAAAGCATTGATGCCACTATCAGCTTTATAGACGCGAAAATCTCGCCTAAACGTTCGATATAGCAGATCTAGGTTGTCAGGCTCGTCATCAACCACCATAAGTTTTAGTTTGCGACCATCTACCTGACTCATGCGAACACTCCGGGTTGCAGGTTAATTTAGATCTCGACAACTTAAGGTTGACGCTAAAACTAGATACGTGGGTAATGCATAAATGTAACTATAAAGGACTGATTAGGGGCGATTAATTAAGACAGGATTATCCATCACCAATCACCCATTCCCGATGTCGGGAATAAATATATTTTTGTCTATGCGTAGGGCTTGACTAATCAAGCCTGTACAGCTAACACAATTAAAGCTTATTAGTCATCTGACATTCCCTTAACACTCGCACGGCTGAAGCCACTGGGATTTTTGGTTCTACGAGGCAACTTGCTCTGACAGAATTACTCTAGCAAAAGTGGAGGTTATCTTTCCCCAATTATTTTGGAGCATCTAGTGCACCGAACAAAAATTTTTATCTAACTTCCCCCCTTCAAGGGGGGAGAACTAGGGGCGGCTAAAGTCTCTAGGGCAGAGCAATACGGCTGACAATGCCGTTACCCAATGCGTCGGTTAAGCCGTCAACCCTAGTTCATCCCACTAAGCCGGAGCGCAGGGCACGCACAGCTGCTTGAGTGCGGTCATCAGCACAGAGCTTGTTCAAGATATTCCGCACATGAGTTTTCACAGTTCCCACCGTGATGTACAGTTTTTCGGCAATGGTGGCATTGCTACAGCCTTCAACAATTAGTTGCAAGACTTCTAATTCCCGTTCGGTCAGAGGGTAGGCTTCAATCAACTGGCTATATTCCGGTTCAGAAGCATTGATGGTGACTGTTTTCATCATCACTGGTTCCACTCCGGCCTGTGTTGCCTTTGTTTGCTTGAGGACAACGCGGGCGATCGCCGGATCGATCCAAGCGTTGCCTTCGTAAGTCACTTGCAACGCTTCGAGCAAGTTATCAAAACTGATATTCTTCATGCAGTAAGAATCGGCACCAGCGGCAAAGGCAGCCAGAACTGCATCTTCGTTATCTTGTAAGGTCAACACTAAAATCTTGGTTGGCGGTCCCTCACTACCATGTTGGGATTGTTTAAATTGCCGCGTCAATTCAATCCCGTCTATATCCGGCAGACCAATATCAACAATGGCAACGTCGGGTTTTGTAGTTTCTAGTAACTTTAGACCTTCAGTACCATTGGCGGCCTCGCCGACAAATTCAATCTCTCCACGCTGTTGTAACGCTGTTCGGATACCGACCCGCGTTAGGTCGTGATCTTCAATTAGGGCAACCCGAATTGTACTCATTGTCAACGTCCACCTTTACTATTGGAAAAGTTTTTAGTTAGATAGAGTTTATAAACTTTATGGCAAGAAGTTAAATCAAGTCCACCCCTTTAGTTTCCCCTACCCGTTATTCCCACCACAAACAAAAATTTATCCCGATATACCCACTTTTTGGGGTGAACAGAAATAGGTGGGGGATGGCAGAGGAGCAACTTTTATTCATGGGGATGTTCGGATGACTAAACTTTCATTCCATTGGTAGTTGTAGGGTTTCTGGCTCACTAGATAAATTCAAAGTGATACCATTGCGGAGATTGTCCCCTTGACCGCCATACTCTAATTGAGTATGCGTGCAGCTACACGGCTCGGAGAAGAGCGAGTGCGACTGACTGGAAAGAAGTTACGAACGCATCAATGAATACATCCTTCAACCAAGACCCATCAACTGTTGACTCTCCCGCTGAAACTTTACAACAACTCCAGCGCCAAATAGAACTACTTGAGCGCCGTCTGGATGCCCGCGAAGCTCGAAATCGCCAATTGATGGCAGCTATGCCCCAAATAGTATGGATTGCACAGGCTGATGGGTCAATCACCGATTTCAACTACCTCTGGTATGAGTATACCGGGTTGCCAGTTGTAGAATCATTATATTGGGGATTTTTTAAGGCAATTCATCCAGAGGATGGCGATCGCCTCCTGGCAACCGCTCGGCAGGCATCAATAAAATGGCAAAGCTACGCAATTGAATACCGCTGGTTAGGTGCCGACGGGACTTATCGATGGTTTAGGGCGCAAGCTACGCCAGTGGTGGCAGCAGACGGTGAGGCAATTGAGTGGGTGGGAACTTACACCAACATCGATGATGGCAGCCCCGTCTCGCTTCTGCTCGGTCCAGATCCGCTAGAAGAATTTAAACACGATCGTTTTGCCTTTGCCATCGACCTGAGCAAACGCCAGCAAACACAAGAAGCGCTCAAAGAAAGCGAAGAACGCTTCCGCAGCATGGCTGATACCGCCCCGGTAATGATATGGGTTGCAGGTACAGACAGCCTCTGTAACTGTTTTAATGCCCGAGAGGAATTCCGGAGGGCCGCATCCATCGGATGGAGGCGCTGATTGATGCTTTGTTGCAATATTCCCGTGCCGGAAAAAATAAAACTAAGCCGGAACTGGTAAACGTCGAAACCCTTGAAACGGGAAGCCCAGACTGTATCGGTACTTTGATTCAGTGTGGGTACTTCACTCGTGAGTTTCTCCATGGGGCATGATAGTACCGCTGAGATCGGCGTTATGCAGATTAATTTGATTCAAGTTGGCATTAATCAGAACTGCTTCAGTCAAAATCGCCCCAGTCAAATTTGACCAGCATAATTTTGCTCGGAACAAATTTGCTTTGGTCAGGTTTGCTCCCCTCAGGGTTGCCCAAGTCATGTTTGCCCCTCTTAAGTTTGCCCCGGTCAGAATGATTTTGGTCATATTAGTTCCGCTCAGGTTTGCTCGGCTCAAGTCCGCCTGAGCTAGGTTCGCCACGCTAAGGTTAGCCCCATTCAAAATCGCATTGGTCAAGTTGGCTCCCTCTAGATTGGTTTCAATCATGATGGCGTTGGTCAAGTTGGCTCCTTCTAGATTGGCTCCAATTAGTTTGGCATTACTTAAGTTGGCCCGACTTAAGGATGCTTCAATCAGTTTTGCTCGACTTAAGTAAGCCCTCCGGAGAATTGCTTCATTCAGAAAAGCGTGGCTGAGGTTAGCGCCGCTGAGGTTGGCTCCGCCTAAGTTGGCGGCTCGCAAACTGGCATCACTCAAGTTTGCTTCACTGAGGTTGGCTCCCTTCAAGTTGGCTCCAATCAGGTTGGCCTCTTTTAAGTTGGCGCACAGATTGGCCTGTGTTAGATTCGCCTCCCGCAGGTTGACGCCTATTAATGATGCTCCTGTGAGGTTGGCTCCTGTGAGGTTGGCTCCCTTCAAATTGGCTTCGCTTAAGTCAATTCCCTGGAGATCAGCTCCCGGCAGGTAAGCCTCTCGAAAATCTCGTTCGCCATCGCTATATCGCCGTTTCAGTTCACCAGCATCCACGATCCCTTGCCTCACACCTTCTTTTTCATCATCACATTAGAACTACCTAAACTGTATGCTTATGCCTTTGGCACGCCTAACGGCGAACGCACACAGCTAGTAAAGACGTTCCGACGGAACGCCAAGACAGTAGGGTTTACTCTTGGCGGCGGGAAAGCCTCATCCCTTCATGGGTGAGGATGCTCATCCGTCCGCCGCCGTTAGTCGTTAATCGTTAGTCGTTCGTCGTAAATAACAACTATCAACTAACTGAATCTCTGCTCCTTGTGGGCAGAGTATTCAACTCGTCTTGGGCTTACGTCCGCGAGTTGGTCTTACATCTCCTACACTGGCCGAGTCCCCCGTCCCAGAGGACTGTAGCATTCTCATACCCTCTGCCCTGATGTTTTTTGCTGCGTTAGCCTCTCTGCCGCGATCGCTAACGATTGCCACGAGCCAAGGTTAACGGCAATTAAAACCGCTACGTGCTACGCGAACGTGTGGTCTTTCCTCCCACCTCGGAAGACAGTAGGTTTCCAGACTTCCCGGAGGTTCTGTTGAGCAGACGCGATCGCTAAACCTTCCTTTATTCTGCCCAAAACAGCAATGCAAACAGTCAAAAATAATTCGTAATTACAATCAGTAGGGGCATGAACCCTCTTCAATTACGAATTACGAATTGCGAATTACGAATTATTTTGGTCATCGATTTTGAGAGAATCAATGGGTATGAGATTTTGGGGACGAGCTAATACAGAATACCCCAGCCTCTACCGCTTCTTACTCCTCACTGTTTTCACGGAAAGAATACTCTCATGCCAGACAACCTCAGAAGCCAAGTCGTCACCCAGGGGGTGCAGAGATCGCCCAACCGAGCGATGTTACGTGCCGTTGGTTTTGGCGATCACGATTTTATTAAACCTATTATCGGTCTTGCTAACGGCTACAGCACTATTACCCCTTGCAACATGGGGTTGAATGATTTGGCGAAGCGTGCTGAAGCTGGACTCTTTAACGCCGGAGCTATGCCTCAGATGTTCGGCACAATTACCATCAGCGATGGTATCTCAATGGGCACTGAAGGCATGAAGTATTCCCTAGTGTCGCGGGAAGTAATTGCTGATTCGATAGAAACTGTCTGTAACGGGCAAAGCCTGGATGGCGTTCTGGCTATTGGCGGCTGTGATAAGAATATGCCAGGGGCGATGATTGCGATCGCGCGGATGAACATCCCCGCCATTTTTGTTTATGGCGGTACGATTAAACCCGGTCATCATAACGGACGTGACTTGACGGTTGTTAGTGCCTTTGAAGCTGTGGGGCAACACAGCGCCGGAAAGATTGACGACTCTGAGCTACTAGAAGTGGAACGCAAGGCTTGCCCTGGTGCGGGTTCCTGTGGGGGGATGTATACAGCTAATACTATGTCTTCCGCTTTTGAGGCAATGGGGATGAGCCTGCCCTATTCTTCCACAATGGCGGCTGAGGATGCAGAAAAAGCGGAAAGTGCTGAGAAATCTGCCTTTGTACTGGTGGATGCAATCCGCAACCAGCTATTACCCCGTCAGATTCTCACCCGCAAAGCGTTTGAAAATGCCATCTCTGTAATTATGGCAGTGGGTGGTTCCACAAATGCGGTGCTGCACCTATTAGCGATCGCTCATGCTACGGGTGTTGAGCTATCTCTCGACGACTTTGAAGTTATTAGAGCCAGAGTGCCAGTGCTATGTGACCTCAAACCCAGCGGTAGATACGTTGCTACCGATCTGCACCAGGCTGGTGGTATCCCACAGGTGATGAAAATGCTCCTGGTGCATGACTTACTGCACGGCGACGCCCTTACCATCACTGGGCAAACTCTTGCGGAAGTGTTAGCAGATGTTCCATCTGAGCCACGCGCCGATCAGGATGTTATCCGTCCCTGGAATAATCCCATGTATCGCCAAGGTCACTTAGCGATTCTGAAAGGAAATTTGGCAACGGAAGGTGCTGTCGCCAAGATTACTGGTGTTAAAACACCAACCATCACTGGCCCAGCACGGGTGTTTGAATCTGAGGAAGCCTGTTTAAAAGCTATTTTAGCTGGGCAAATTCAACCGGGGGATGTAATTGTGATCCGCTACGAAGGCCCCAAAGGTGGCCCTGGAATGCGTGAAATGCTTGCCCCTACCTCTGCTCTTGTCGGTGCTGGCTTGGGAGATACTGTGGGACTAATTACGGATGGGCGCTTCTCTGGTGGGACTTATGGCATGGTAGTTGGTCATGTGGCTCCAGAGGCAGCTGTTGGAGGTGCGATCGCACTTGTCCAAGAAGGGGATACCATCACCATTGATGCACCAGATCGTTTGTTACACCTGCACATCCCCGATGAAGAACTAGAGCGTCGCCGCGCTGCTTGGCAACCGCCTAAACCCCGTTACACAACCGGGGTACTAGCGAAATATGCCAAATTAGTCTCTTCTAGCAGTGTTGGTGCAGTCACTGATCTAGGTTTGGATTAAATGATTAGTAGTTAGTAGTTAGTAGCTAGTAGTTAGTAGTTAACTACTAGCTATTAACAAACGATTTTAGATTGACCTCGCCTACTCTTGGTACGAGGCTTCAACCAAATTTCACGTCGTCAATATCAAATACCCTAGTTTAAAGATAGGGATTTAAACTCAAAACTCAAAACTTTTAAGCATGGCTAATCATAAAGATGCAGACGCTACAAAGAGCATAGTAGGTGAGTAGTGCCATGTCTGATGTAATTCAAACGGCGATCGCTTCTTCTATCAGTGAATGGCTGCAAACTCACCCCGCAGTCCTCCGGCTAGTTCAACTGCTTTTATGGGCTAGTAATCACCCAATTTGGGGGTTGGTGATGTTCATTATTGTAGTTGCGATCGCATTTAGCTTAATCAAAGCTCTTGGTCGCCTCTTGGAAATCCTTGGATTGTCTATACTCAAAGCCCCGTTTAACTTTGTTTTGGCGTTGATTGGGTTCAGCTTTAAATCATTGGGAACGCTTGGAGGCTCGGCTTTTCAACAGCTGCCAGTTGCTAAAAATGCTGAACCTCCAGCATTACAGGATTCAAATTCTCAATCAATTGAGAATGATAAACAGCAACGACTTGCAGATATCTCTACCAGGCTAGAGGCAATTAAACAAGAGCAAAATGAGCTTTTACAAGAAGTTGCTGATCTTATTAAATCAGACGTTTAAGAGGGGAGTATAAATTCTAATTGCCTGTGCTGTATGGCATAGCTGCTGTGTGAGAAAATTGCTTATTCCTTACACTCTCTAAGAATGGTTGCATGGCAAAATTACCTACTGAAACCCTAGAAACAATTTGGAGCCTGCTAAAGCAACTATCGAAGCTTGTTGAAGATGCTAGTGAAGCAGAATTTGTCCTATTTGAGCGTTTTGGCGAAACGGATACTACTATTTCCAGTTTGACATACCTCAAAAATGTCGCTCAAGAAGCTGCATCTAGATATTCTCAACTTGCCAACATCCGACTGCGGATTGCGGAAGCTCAACCAACTGCGCCTGCTGATATGCTAAGATTGCTGCATCAAAGTATAACCCAAAGTCAATCTAGGATTCCGGCTCTGGAGCGCAGTACTCAAGAAATCAAGGTAGAGTGGAACTTGCCATGACTGAACAAGCGCGTATTCCCGATGAAGCAACAAGGAAACGTCTCACGGATAACCTGCGTCAAGGGATCTTAGATTTGCAAGAATTTGGTTTGCAATTAGACGAAGTTCTGGCCGGATTGGAGAAACATATTCGCGAGCAAAAGTTGAAGCGAATAGAGCGATCGCGGCAAAATATACAAGATGGGGTTAGATAGCGATCGCGCTTATCCAAAAAGGCAATACTATTACCATTGATGCAATATCTCAAAAAGCAGACTAGCTAAGTAGTGCCATGTCTGATGCAATTTTTTTGAACCAGTAGCTAGATCAAAAAAGCCGCCTCAGCTATAGAGACGGCTTGAACAATTCACAATTTTTTAGTGTAGGGGCAATTTATAAATTGTCCCTACACCGCTTGTAGATTAATAATCGAAGTCGCCGCCGCCCATACCAGCGCCAGCACCAGCAGCCGCGCCGTCTTTCGGTTCAGGCTTGTCAACCACGATGCACTCAGTTGTCAGCACCATACCAGCGATGGAAGCTGCGTTTTGCAGAGCAGAACGAGTCACCTTGGCGGGGTCAACGATACCAGCTTCAAACATATCGACAAACTCATTAGTCGCCGCGTTGAAGCCAACGTTGAAGTCCTTCTCTTTGACACGTTCAGCGATAACGGCACCATTTTGACCAGCGTTTTCAGCAATCCGCTTCAGGGGTGCTGGGATGGCGCGGGCAACAATCAGGGCACCCGTCAGTTCTTCACCTGTCAGGTTTTCATTTGCCCAAGACTCTAGATGAGGAGTCAGGTGAGCTAGGGTGGTGCCACCACCAGGAACGATACCTTCTTCCACAGCAGCCTTGGTGGCGTTGATCGCGTCTTCCAGGCGCAGCTTGCGGTCTTTCATTTCCGTTTCGGTAGCAGCGCCGACTTTAACGACAGCTACACCACCAGCCAATTTGGCTAGACGCTCTTGCAGTTTTTCCTTGTCGTAGGAAGAATCGGTTTCATCCATTTGACGGCGGATTTGTTCGCAACGAGTCTTAACAGCTTGTTCGTTGCCTTCAGCAACAATTGTGGTGTTGTCCTTGGTGATGGTGATGCGGCGAGCTTTGCCGAGCATATCCAGCTTGGTGTTGTCCAGCTTCAGACCCGCATCTTCGGTGATCAGTTGACCACCAGTGAGAACGGCGATGTCTTCCAGCATAGCCTTGCGGCGGTCGCCAAATCCGGGAGCTTTGACAGCAGCAACATTCAGCACACCCCGCAGACGGTTAACCACCAGGGTTGCCAAAGCTTCTTTCTCGATATCTTCAGCGAGAATAATCAGAGGACGACCAGCACGAGCAACTTGCTCTAACACTGGCACCAAGTCTTGTACTAGGGCAATTTTCTTGTCAGTTAGCAGGATGAAAGGCTCATCGAAAACTGCTTCCATCCGCTCTGTATCAGTGACGAAGTAGGGAGAGATGTAGCCTTTGTCAAAGCGCATCCCTTCGGTGATTTCCAATTCGGTGGTCATGGACTTCCCTTCTTCGAGGGAAATAACGCCTTCCCGACCCACCTTGTCCATCGCATCGGCGATCATCCGACCAACTTCATCATCGTTACCAGCAGAGATGGAGGCAACTTGCGCGATCGCTTTGGAATCTTCTATTTGCTTGGCGTGTTCTGCAATCTTACCCACCAAGAAAGTGGTAGCTTTATCAATCCCACGCTTCAGGGCAATGGCGTTAGCACCAGCGGCAACGTTACGCAGCCCTTCCTTTACCATCGCGTGAGCTAGCACAGTAGCGGTCGTGGTGCCATCACCAGCAGCGTCATTCGTCTTTGAAGCGGCTTGACGAATTAGAGCTACACCCGTATTTTCAACGTGATCTTCCAGTTCAATTTCTTTAGCAATCGTGACGCCATCATTCACGATCTGGGGAGCGCCGAACTTCTTCTCTAACACAACGTTGCGGCCTTTGGGACCCAGCGTTACGGCGACAGCTTCTGCCAGAATATCCATACCCTTTTCTAGGGCGCGACGGGCGTTTTCGTTGTAAATGATGCGCTTAGCCATAATTTCTCAGTAATTTTGAGTTTTGAGTGTTGAGTTTTGAATTAGTTTTGAGTGTTGAGTTTTAAGTGTCGAGTTAAGCAGGGGTGTTTAACTCAGAACCCATAACTCAGAACTCAAAATTTTAGGAAACAATTGCGAGAATATCCTTTTCTGAAAGCAGGACGTACTCTTCGGTGCCTAGTTTGATGTCGGTGCCAGCGTACTTGGAATAGAGAACCTTGTCGCCGATTTTGACTTCCGGCTCAGAGCGAGAACCGTCATCGTTGCGCTTCCCAGGACCGGTGGCAACAATCTCACCGACTTGAGGCTTTTCCTTAGCGTTGTCAGGTAGGAGGATACCACCTGCGGTTTTCTCTTCTGCGGCGCTCACTTTAACAAAGACGCGATCGCTCAAGGGTTTTACTGTAGATACACTCAGAGATACTGCTGCCATAAATACTTCTCCAGTTGATGCTTTCTAGTTGATGCTTTTCTAATAGATTAGCACTCTCAACTCCTGAGTGCTAATTTAGCTGAGTTAGGTGTGCGATCGCAACAAATTCCTCAGTACGGGTTCCCGAACTTCACCATTAGGGCAGATGCGACTAATTCAACTCATCCCTCAGAGCCATGCATGGGTGAGACTAGTAGGGGCGGGGGCTATAAAAATACTGAAATAAATTGCCGCCCTTGACTTGAGAGGGCAACACGCCAGATGAATCGTAACAGAGCCTAGAACCCTTGTCTTGACGCGCCATGGCGCGTCTCTACATTCTTTGTTGGAGAGGTCTAATGGCTGAGGACAGCAGATTGCTCCTAGAGTATTTAATTGACGACGTAAAATTTGGTTCAAGCCTCGTCCCACAATGCCGTGTGAGGTCAATTCTTCAATTCTTCAATCGTTTGACACCAGTAGCAGTAATGACTGAAAAAACAGTAGAGCCACCTAGCGCTGAGATTCCCAAGACTTCTGTGACTCCAGACAAAGACGTTTTGGCAGCTTCTGTCCAAAATTTAGGACTTAATAAAATTCAGCGGCACCTTTTTATCTGTGCAGACGCGACGCTACCTCAATGCTGCTCGAAGGAAACCAGCCTGGAAGCTTGGAATTACTTAAAGAAACGCCTCAAAGAGTTGAAACTGGATAAGCCTTCAGATTCAAACCCCAACTGCATTTTTCGCACCAAAGCCAACTGCCTGCGAGTTTGCGCTGTCGGTCCAATTTTGGTGGTTTACCCGGATGGAGTCTGGTATCGCGCTGCAACGCCACCTGTCATCGAACGGATTATCCAAGAGCATCTCATTGGCAACAAACCCGTTCAAGAATACGCCTTTTTGGTTCATCCGCTGCCAGAACCTTCAGGAATACCTCCAGAAAACTGACATAGTGACTTTATATGCCCACCGTACCAGATCCCCAACCTCCAATCCCTAACGTTTCACTCTGTATCATTCAGTAAGTCTTTGCCAGCCTGAGCATAGTAACATAGTACGTACATGAAATTATTGCCTATCTTAACGGAGAAGTCTGAGGGGCTATAGTACCACCTCCATAATCTTTGATTTGAACTGAGAGGACATCAAGCACTAGAAAATAGCGAATATAGTAGCGTATAGAGCTTATTGTGGATAATACAAGACAGTTGACGAACTTCACTAATCTAGTCTTGGCGAGTGTCAAAATATGAAAGACAATGGTGTAAAAGATCGCAAGCGGCTGCTATTGATTGATGATGACCCTAACCTGATATTGCTAGTCCAAGACTACCTCGTATTTAAGGGATATGAAGTCATCACAGCCGAAAATGGTCGGGAAGCCCTGGAAGTTTTAGCGCAGGAAATTCCGGACATGATTATTTGTGATGTGATGATGCCGGAGATGGACGGCTATGCCTTCGTGGGGCATATCAGGCAAGACCCCCAAACCAGCTGGATTCCGGTGCTATTTCTTTCCGCGAAGGGTCAAAGCCAAGACCGGGTTAAAGGTCTCAATACGGGTGCGGATGTTTATATGGTGAAGCCGTTTGAGCCAGAAGAACTGGTGGCGCAAGTAGAAGCGTCCCTCAAGCATTCCAATCGCTTGATTAGTCACCCAGGCAAAGCAGACTCTGGCCCTAAACTGCAAGTGCGACCAGATGTTGAGTTAACTCCAACAGAGCTGAAAGTGGTGCAGTTTGTAGCGAGAGGTTTGGCAAATAAAGAAATTGCAGACAATATGAATGTCAGTCAGCGGACAATTGAAAGCCATGTTTCTAATATGCTCAATAAAACTGGTCTTCATAACCGTACGGAACTAGCGCGCTGGGCGATGGAGAGTAGTATGACCTAAGCACATTTTAAATTGTGCATTAGTAATCTCAAAGCTCACATCAAAAATTCTTACCAGCCATCTTCTTCGGTATCTGATTTACTCCAAATTTCCAGATCCAGTTCATCTAAATAGATTAAGGCACTCTCTATTTGGGGTGCGGTACCTCGTAGTTCTAAATCAAACCAGCCATCATCCCGCGCATTTGCTCCCAGCAATGCTCCGGCAATATTAACGGTTACACCGTGGGAAGAAACTAGACGTGAAATAACTGGCTCTTCCTGTAAGTTTTTGGGAATGCGAATTTTGATGCGGATTTTAGTTGGTCTATTCTCTACAGCAGAGGTTGTTATATCCGATTGCTGACGCTCGATTTGTGAGTCATTGCCATTCTGAGTTACCATTTTAGTCTCCTTTAAATAGTTTTGAGTTTTGAGCTAATCCCAATATCTCGCATACAGGGATTTAATATGGACGCTTTTTTCTCGCACTACGTGTATTGAAAAAATCTTTTTTCTTTTCCTTAAATGAATTAAGAGGCTTTCAACAATCATGCGGAGTTATTAATTCATAACTCATAACTCATAACTCCGCGAAGCGGTCAGCCTCCTACTCAATATCTTTGATCTTGGTTTTGCGCTCTAGAATTTCTTTCAGTACTAGAGTGATAAATGCCAAACCGGCAAGCAGTACAGCGGCTGAGAACGATGCCTGAGTCTGGTATTGCTTGTAGGCTTCCTCTACAAACAGCGGCAGGGTTTGAGTTTCGCCAGCGAGGTTGCCAGAGACGACAGAGACAGCACCAAACTCGCCCATAACTCTGGCATTGGTCAAAATCACACCGTAGAGCAGACCCCAACTAATATTGGGTAAGGTAACACGCCAGAATATTTGCCAGTCTTTGGCACCCAAAGTTCTAGCAGCTTCTTCTTGATCAGAACCAGCTTCTTCTAAAACGGGAATGACTTCACGGGCGACAAAAGGCAGGGTAATAAAAGCACTCGCTAGTACCATTGCTGGCATGGCAAAAATAATTTTAATGTTTGCCGCTTGTAGCAGTGGACCAAACCAGCCATTCCGCCCATAAAGCAGCACAATCATCAGTCCAGCTACGACTGGAGATACTGCAAAGGGAATATCTAAAAGGCTAATTAGAAAGGTTCGGCCTCTAAATTGATGCCGCGCAATCACCCAAGCTGCACACAGCCCAAACACGGTATTTATGGGCACGACAATTAGGGCAATTACTACGGTAAGCTGTATGGCATGAAGGAAATTAGGTTCCGTTAGGTTGCTGAGAAACGGGCCGACGCCTCCCTTAAAAGCTTGAGCAAAAACGTTGACGGCAGGAATGAATAAAATTAACGCTAAGTAGACTAGAGCCACAGCAATTAAAACAAATTTCACCCAGCCTTGCCCTTTTGCTTGCTCAGGAGACGGGGAATCTGATGAATCTGGATTGAAAGAATGCCCCGCTAAATTAGAGTTCATAACGTCGGCCCCAAGTTTGTAAAAGGTTAATTGCTAACAGTATTAACAGGGAAATTCCCAACAGAACAGTGCCAATCACTGTCGCGCCACTATAGTCGTACTGCTCCAACCGCTGAATAATCAGCACGGATGC
>JAESFH010000233.1_pt1 | contig 28930 bp, 31 predicted proteins | sample 9269381 | NCBI WGS metagenome assembly JAESFH01 (sample SAMN14504062, study PRJNA617094) | algae metagenome | isolation source: Aphanothece sp. CMT-3BRIN-NPC111 and co-occurring heterotrophs from well... | place: USA: Clark Mountains Wilderness, California | collected 2010-04-18
CAAAAACCACGCGCAATCCGTCGATGCACGCCCTCCCGATGGAATCAGAAGGCAAGAACAGCGCCCTTTCAGCCAAAAACTGCTACTCGCGCACAGGTCTCATAAGCCTTCCAGAAGGGCTCCAGCGCCGCCAGGTCGCGATATTGCTTCTCCGCGCTGCCGAGGAGCCCCTCGACCCGCGACAGCTGCTCCCGGTGAAGGGTCTCGGCCGCGGCCGAGTCGTGCATGTGGGCGCCGACCGCGATGTCGTTGAGGTCGCCGAGGGTTTCTTGCAGGGCCTCGAGGGTCTTCAGGGCCGTCTGCCTTCTCGCCTTCGTCTCCTTGCCTTTGAACAGGCTCTCGAAGAACTCGGCGGCATAGCGCAGCTTCTTGATCTCGATGCGCACCTCGTGACGCTGCTCAGGGTCGAGCGCCGCCAAGTGCCGGCCGCGCCTCAGCACGCGCTTCCAGCGTCGCTCCAGTTCCTCCTCGGCAAGGCTCGAGACGGCGCGATCACGGTGCTTGCGCGCTGCCTTGCTGACGTCCTGAGCCCAGTCCCCCGCCTGGATCCAGGCCGCTGTTTCAAGGATGCCGTTCACGAAGCGAGGGGAGGCGATGCTCTCCTGAACCCGCTCGTAGGCTCTGTCCCGGCGCTCCTGGGTCTCGTCGAGAAGGGCTGTCAGGGCGTTGTCGTCCCTGGACTCGCCTCGGGCCGGCTCCTGGAGCCGGGCGAGGTAGACGTCGAGGTCCCGGGCTTCGCCCAAGAGGTTCGCCATCCACTTGAGCTCGGCCCTGATGTGATCGCGCCTGTCATCGTCGACCACCGCCTTGTACAAGGTGATGGCCGCCCGCAGCCGCCGAAGGGCGACCCGCATCTGATGAACGGCGTCGGCTTCCGGCTTCGCCCTGACGATGAGCTCGTTGGCCATCAGATGCTTCAGGCAGGCCGCACCGATCATCTGGAACGCGGCAGCGCTCGTCATGCGGCGCTTGAGCTTAATCGAAGCCGCCTTGACCTTCGTGGGCCGATCATTCGAGACGGCGTCATACCCGCGCTCGGCCTTGGTCCGGAAGCTCAGGCGGAGGGGGGCTGCCTCCGTCAGGGCCAAGGCGAGCCCGAAGAGATCCGCCGGCGCGCCTTCCTTCAGCTCGAGCTCGAGTTCGCCAAATGGGACCGCGTGCGCCTGGCCATCAACCTGACCTCGATCCGCTGCCGCTTCGATGAAGGAGCGCCCGTAGCGGATCTCGCACTGCGCGCGCTCGACCGACAGGCTGAAGACGGGTCGGATGGTGTCCCGCACGTTCAGGAACGGCTTGAGCGCGGTTTCCTCAGCGGCCGCAAAATCCGGCAGGTCGCGGTCGACCTCCTGCTCCCATTCGTTCCGTGCCAAGGCGACACCACCCGCCGCCCGGGCGGCCTTGATGGTCTGGATGCGCTGCGTGCCGTTGCGGCGGATCCGAAGCGAGATCCCGGCCTGCTTCAGGGCATGGTCCGGCGTGTCGAAATAGGTCGATTGGAGGTGCTGCGTCCTCGCCGTGTTGCTGGCATCCCGCTGGAGCAAAGGATGGGCTAGAACCTTGTGGAGATCATCTGGCCCGACATCGAGCTTCAACTCCACTTCGAGGGGAGTATCGCGTTCCTTGCGCATGGACCGTCCGGGCCTCCGTTCACTCTGGGGCGGAACACCCGTTCTGCCCGGCTCGTTCGTTCTGTTACGTGCGGCATGCCGTTGTGCGACGGCATGCCCAGCCGAGTCACGAGGCCGCAGCCAGGTGATCAAGCCCTACAAGCAATATGGCGCTTTGCCCTTCGTATGGAGCAGTGGGGGCAAGCTGAAGGTCATGCTGGTGACCACGCGCGGGCGCAAGCGCTGGATGCTCCCCAAAGGTTGGCCGATCCGAGGCCTTGAGCCTCATGAGAGCGCGGCTCGGGAGGCGCTCGAAGAGGCCGGTCTGGTGGGACATAGTCATTCGGAGGCCATCGGATCGTTCGAATACACGAAGCGCCTCAGGTTCGGGCTGAAGGTCAGGTGTACTGTCGAGGTCTTCCCGCTCCATGTCGATCATCAGAGACGGGTATGGCTCGAGCAGGGAGAGCGCGAAACACAATGGTTCAGCCCCACCAGGGCCGCCAGTCTGGTGTCCGAGCCAGGCCTGAAGAGGATCCTCTTGAACTTCGGTCGTCTCCAGGACCGCTCGACCCTTGCGCCATAAACCGGAACCTTCCTTCGATCCGGTGGCATAGAGCTACGGCGCGAACACCTTGAGCCGATCGCTCTGCAGTGAGCCGATCTCGCAGCCGGTGCAGTGGTTGCTCCTCTATTGCGTGGCCGAGATCCGCCCCAGGCGCAGGAACTGCGTCTCGCCGGAGGAGCCATCCACACCGTCGTTATCGGTCACAGCGTAAGCCTCGCCATTGCCGGACATTGCAAAGCCCTCCACCTTCTCGATCACCGCGCCTCCACCTGCGCGCAGATCCGCGAGCAGGTCCCGCACGAGCGCCTTCTTCAGGACCGGGATCGGCTGCCCGGCCTGCGCCGGGGCCACCCCCGCCGTCGAGATGCGGTAGAGACGCTTGACCCGAGCCAAGTCGCCGATCTGGTTGTCGCGTTCGAGCACGATGAAGGAGCCATCCCCTGCAGGCGTCAGGTCGGACAGGCCGACCCAGCCCCGCTCGGCGGCCTCGATGGGGTAATGTAGAAACCCCCAGGCCTTGGAGCCGGGTGTGTAGACCGCGATCTTCACCAGGCCTTTCGGATCATCCTTCCATTCGCGCTGCAGCGCCAGCCAGACCCGCTCCTCCGCGCCCTCGCCCGTGACGGCGACGCCTTCATATCCGAAGCGGGTTGCGCGAGCCTTCACGGCTTCGGGCAGGGGGATCTCCTCCAGGATGGCGCCGTCAGGGGCCACACGAACCAGGAGGCTCTCCGTGGGGCCTTCTTTCCGCTCCGGATTGCCCTCGGAGGCGAGCCAGAACCCGCCGGCCGGCCGCGCCGTCACGCCTTCAAGGTCGAGGAGGCCTGCAGGCTTGCCGTCCCGGGTGACCACCGTCTCGGCGACGATGCGGGCTGGCGTGGCGCTCACATCGAGGGAGAGGACCTTGCCCTGGCTGTAGAAGCTGTCTGTGACCGCATAGAGCCGCGCCGGGTTGGAGGGATCGATCGAAAGACCGGAAAGAGCTCCCCATGCGATCGGTGCGCCGCTGGAGGCGTTGTCCGAGACGATCGTGGGGTACGCGGCAGGCCCCGGTCCGCGCCGGTAGATCGTGATGACCGAACGAGCGCCGGTCTCCAGATCGTCGGCTTCGCTGGCCGAGACGAAGAGGTCGCGCGCGGGGAGGGCGAGCAAGCCCTCCGGCGCTGCCCCGGTCGGCAGCGCCTGAACATAGTCCGGCGCTTGGCCGGGGCCGCGATCGCGGTAGACCGCGATCAAGCTCGCCCGCTCCATGCCGACGAAGATGTAGGTCGCCTCGCCGAAGCGCGCGACCTCGATCCCCTCGGGCTCTACACCCTTGGACCCGGCGCGACGCTCCGGGTAATGCCCCAGCCGCATCGCAAGATGCTCGAGCGCATTGCCGGAATCCCACTCGACCGCGCCGGAGCGGTTGAAGATCGTGAAGCCGCGGCTGCCGCCCTGGTAATCGCCTTCGTTGGCGATCACGAAACGCTCGTCGTCGAGCCAGCGGACGGCATCGGGTTCCCGCGCAAGGCCCTCGAGCCTGCCGGTGGCGCTGATCACACCGTCCCGCTTCGAGTCCACGTCCGAGAGGCTCACGGACCCGGCCGCGAAGTGGTGCAGGATCCGGCCGTCCTCAAGTCGGACGATAACGACGTGGTTGTTCTCTTGCAGGGTCACCACGGCCTCGTTGCGGCCGTTGACGTCTACGAATTCAGGCTCCGGGTCGTCGCCGGCGACGGCGGCGAGGCCGGTCAGCGCAACGCTCCGCATGGCCGCGCAATCCGGCACGCCGTTCATCAGCGGCACGATCTTGAGTTCGCCCGCGGGGGGCTGAGGAATCTTGCCTTTGTCGAGGGTCTCGTCCCGCTCGTTCTCGATCGCGATCACGGCGAATCGTCCGTCGCGGCTCCTGGTGATGGAGTCCGGCTGCCCATCGAGCTGGCACTGGACGCCCATTCGCTTCGAGGCGAGGTCCGCGGCACCAAGGTATCCGGCCGGGGCCTTCTTGTCCTTGGAAGTCGAGACGACCACGAGCGCCTGCGAGCCCGCGACCGTCACCGAGGTCGGCTCGCCCCCGACGGGAATCTCTCCAGCCTGCTGTGGCGAGGTCGGATCGGTGATGTCCAGGAAGCCGAACGCATCGCGTTCGGAATTGGCATAGACGAGGGTGCGGCCGTCCTCCGAAGCGCTTACGATCTCGGCCACCGCCTTCTTCGCGGGGTCTCCACCAGCGGCAAGGTTGCGAACGACCGGGAAGGTGGCGGCCCGGTTGAAGACAGGCTCATGCTGGGCCAGGCCGGCGGTGGCAGTGAGCAAAGATGCGGTCAGTGCACTGAGTGCGGTCGCGGTTCGCATAGAAGCCTCGGAAGGGAATCCTCGACGGACCATCAAATTCGTTTTCGTGAAGCTCTGATGACACCCGCATGCATCGGCGCCCGGTGTGACGCTGCATCGGTCGAGGCTCATCCTCAAGCTTGCATTCCACCCATATGTCGATAAGTCTCGACATATGGAACTAGAAGCGACGATTCTCACCCTTGCAGCCCTCGCTCAGTCAACACGCCTGGAGGCGTTCCGGCTCCTCGTGGAGCACGAACCGCATGGTCTCCCGGCCGGCGAGATTGCGCGGCATCTAGCGGTGCCCCACAACACCATGTCGACTCATCTCGCAATCTTGTCCCGTGCAGGCCTGATCCGCTCGCAGCGACAGAGCCGCTCCATCATCTACCGCGCCGACCTCGACCGGCTCCGAGCCGTCACGATCTTCCTGCTCAAGGACTGCTGCGGTGGGCGGCCGGAGATCTGCGCACCTCTGGTTGCCGATCTCACCCCCTGCTGCCCGCCCAAGGAGACGGCCCCATGACCGACCGCGTCTACAACGTGCTCTTCCTCTGCACCGGGAACACCGCCCGATCCGTCCTGGCCGAAGGCATCCTGCGCCAGGACGGCGCCGGCCGCTTCCGGGCCTTCTCGGCCGGGAGCCAGCCCAAGGGCGTGGTCAACCCCTTCGCCCTGAAGGTGCTCGGATCCTTCGGCTATCCCACGGAGGGCTACCGCTCGAAGAGCTGGGACGAGTTCGCCGGTCCGGGTGCGCCAGCCATGGACTTCGTCTTCACGGTCTGCGACAGCGCCGCCGGCGAGGCTTGCCCGGTGTGGCCGGGACATCCGGTGACGGCCCACTGGGGCATCGAGGATCCCGCCGCCGTCGAGGGCTCCGACATCGAGAAGGAGCGGGCTTTCGTCCAGGCCTTTCAGTTCATGAAGAACCGGATCTCGGCTTTCCTGAGCCTGCCTCTGGCGAGCCTCGACGCCGCGTCGTTGCGGGCCCGCCTTGGCGAGATCGGGCAGGCGGATGGCTCGACGTCGGTTCGCTCGGACGTCGCCTAAAGGAAGAGCTGCTCATGTCCACGTTCGAGCGTTACCTGACCCTCTGGGTCGGCTTGTGCATCGTCGCCGGGATCGCCTTCGGGCACGTCATGCCAGGCGTGTTCCAGGCGATCGGCTCCGCGGAGTTCGCCAAGGTCAACCTGCCGGTCGCGGCCTTGATATGGCTCATGGTCGTGCCGATGCTGATCAAGATCGACTTCGCCTCGCTCAGTCGGGTGCGCGAGCACTGGCGCGGCATCGGGGTCGCGCTGTTCATCAACTGGGCGGTCAAGCCGTTCTCGATGGCGGCGCTGGGCTGGCTCTTCGTCGGGTACCTGTTCCGGCCGCTCCTGCCGGAGGACCAGATCAACTCGTACATCGCCGGCCTCATCATCCTGGCGGCGGCGCCCTGCACCGCGATGGTGTTCGTGTGGAGCCACCTGACCAAAGGGGAGCCTCACTTCACCTTGAGCCAGGTGGCGCTCAACGACCTCATCATGGTGGTGGCGTTCGCGCCTCTCGTCGGCCTGCTGCTCGGCCTGTCCGCCATCACGGTGCCCTGGGACACGCTGCTGCTCTCGGTCGTCCTCTACATCGTGGTGCCGGTGATCCTGGCGCAGGTCCTCCGGCGCCGTCTCCTGGCCGAGGGCGGTGAGGCGGCGCTTGCAGGTCTCCTTCGCACCCTGCAGCCCGCGTCCCTGGTGGCGCTTCTCGCGACCCTGGTGCTGCTGTTCGGGTTCCAGGGCGAGCAGATTCTCGCCCAGCCGCTGGTGATTGCGCTGCTTGCGGTGCCGATCCTGATCCAGGTCTATCTCAACTCGGGGCTCGCCTACCTCCTCAACCGGATGGCCGGAGAGCAGCACTGTGTTGCTGGCCCTTCGGCTCTGATTGGAGCGAGCAACTTCTTCGAGCTCGCAGTGGCGGCAGCAATCAGCCTCTTTGGGTTCAACTCGGGTGCCGCGCTCGCAACCGTGGTCGGCGTACTGATCGAGGTGCCGGTGATGCTGTCGGTGGTGTGGATCGTGAACCGGAGCCAAGGCTGGTATGAGAGAGGTCTTCTCAAGCAGCCTCAGGCCGGACAGAGCGCGATAGCAGGAGAGTGAGATCGGTCCTGGTTAAATTACAGGCTGCGACAGCCTGCAGCCGGGCCTGAGGCTGAATTCCCGTCAGGCGGCAGGAGCCCTCGAGATTAACAGATTGTCTCTTGAATCATGCGATTTCGAGCTTGCGTGCCGAATCTCGCCCGAAAGCGGAACGATGTGAGCCAGGAACTCCTCGGCACTCTTGCTCCAGGAACATGTTAGGGCTGCGGCCCGGCATAAGGACCTTGGGATCTGCAGAGCTCCGAGCGCCGCAGAGCGAAGATCATCGTCGAGAACGCCGATGCCGCGTCCGCCAATGACATCAGAGGGACCCGGCACAGGATAGGCCGCGATCGGCAATCCGCTCGCAAGCGCCTCGAGGAGAACGATGCCGTAAGTGTCGGTTCGACTTGGAAATACGAATGCATCCGCAGATGCATAGATCGTCGCAAGGTCCTCACCAGTCTGCGGCCCGAGGAACACGGCGGCAGGAAACCGATCCTGCAGGCCCACCCATTGCGGCCCATCTCCGACAACGACCTTCGTTCCGGGCAGATCGAGGTTCAGGAAAGCGTCGACGTTCTTCTCGATGGCGAGGCGGCCCACATAGAGGAAGATCGGCCTGGGGAGGTGCAGCACTTTTGCAGCCTCAGGCCGGAACAGGTCGGTATCGACGCCTCGCGGCCAGATCGCGAGATTCTCGAATCCTCTCTCCTGGAGCTCATTCCGCAGGGTCGGGGTTGCGACCATGGTGGCGGCGCCGGCGTTGTGAAACCGACGCAGCCAAGCGTAGGTCCAATGAACCGGGATGGGCGCGCGCGCCCTGACATATTCGGGAAACCGCGTGTGATAGCTTGTGGTGAAGTTGAAGCCGCGTCTCAGGCATGCTCGACGTGCGGCAAGTCCGATCGGCCCTTCGGTCGCGATATGGACGGCTTGGTACCGGCCCTGATCCAGGCGATTCAGAACGTCGGAGGTGCGGACCAAGCTCAATCGGATTTCCGAGTACGTCGGAAGCGGGATGCTGCGGAAGCTCTGCGGCGTCAGGAACTCCGTCTCGACGCCGAACGGAATCAACGCGGCTGCGGTATGCTCAAGGGAGCGAACGACACCGTTGATCTGCGGGTGCCAGGCGTCGGTCGTAACGAGAACTCGCATCAGGCCGCAACCGCCTCGGCGGCAGGAGCGAGCGGCGCGTTCGTGACCCCTTTAGCGAGAGGCCAGCGAATGATTTCGAAGTGCCCGTCATAGGTCTCGGCGACAGCGGTGCAGCTTTCAACCCAGTCGCCGCAATTGATATACAGGATACCAGCTCGGTCTTGAATGGCCGCGTGATGGATGTGCCCGCAAATGATCCCGTCGACGCCGTGGCGTTGCGCCTCCACCGTCAGAGCCCGCTCGAAGTCGCCGATGAAATTCACTGCGTTCTTGACGCGGAGCTTCGCCCACTGAGAGAGCGACCAATATGTCAGCCCAAGGCGCCGCCTCACCAGATTCACATGGGCGTTGACGCGAAGCGCCGTCTCATAGGCCCAGTCGCCCAGAAGTGCGAGCCAGCGGGCATGCCTGACCACGACATCGAACGTGTCGCCATGAACGACCAGGTAGCGGCGGCCGTCTGCGGCCACGTGAACGGCGCTTTCTACGACTTCGATCCCACCGAAGTGAGTTCCGAGGTAGTCCCGGAGGAATTCGTCATGGTTGCCCGGGATATAGATGAGGCGGACACCCTTCCGGACTTTTCGAAGAAGCTTCTGGACCACATCGTTATGCTCCTGCGGCCAGTACCAGCTTGTCTTCAGCCGCCAGCCGTCCACGATGTCGCCGACCAGGTAGATCGTGTCGGCGTCCACGTCCCGCAGAAAGTCAAGGAGCGGCTGGCTCTGACACCCCTTCGTTCCAAGGTGGACATCAGAGATAAACAATGCGCGGTATCGGAGTATTAGATCAGTCACAGAAGAGACTCGCAATTGTTTGATAGTTTACTATGCTCCTTTCATCTCAGTTACGTGACAGAACGTTGCGGATCCAGCCATGACCATGACCGGCGGAGACGCACTACGATCAAGTAGCCGCCAGCAGGTGGCCCGTCTCCGCACTTATGGACGCTCGCTTGCACGATTGGTTCAGTCCGGAGCCGGGCCTAAGCTCGGGGACGAAAGAGGCAGCTCCGGGCTGCCTCTCTCCTTGACATCCATCAAGCGATCTTTCCGCCGCCGCGTTTCATAATGGCGAGCACGGACGGCCGCGTCGGCATGCCGTCCTGGAAGTCAGGCCAGCGCGTGAGCGGCTTCTCGAAGGTGCTGGGCTGGTCTTCCTCGCCCTCGCCCGGGTGTTGGACTGCCAGGAACAGCGTCTCGTCGTTTGGCGTGAACACGGGACCGCACATCTCAGCCCCGACCGGCACCCGAAAGAAGTGTCGCGACGTGCCGCGCATCTCGCCTTCCGTCTCGAGAGCCCACAGCCCGTCGGCACGCCCTGTCGCCTTGGCATTATTGCCGTCAGTCGAAATCCACAGCCGCCCCTGGCTGTCGATGGCGCAGTTGTCGGGCATGCCGAACCAGCCGTTCTTCGTGGTCTCGGACGAGAACGTCGCGCCCACCGCCGCGACGGACGGGTCTCCGCATTTCACCAGCACCTCCCAGGTGAAGGTCACGGCCGCATGGTCGCCACCCTCTGGCATCATCTCGACAATATGACCGAAGGCATTGTTGGCGCGAGGATTGGCAGGGCCGACCTGGTCCTCCTTGCGCCGGGTGTTGTTGGTGAGCATCACGTAGACCCGGTTGGTCTTCGGATTGGCCTCAATGTCCTCCGGGCGGTCCATCTTCGTGGCGCCGAGGAGGTCGGCCGCTCGCCGGGTCTCGATCAGCACGTCGGCCTGGCTCCTGAAGCCGTTCGCATCGGAGAGCGGTCCCTGGCCGTGCACCACCGGAAGCCAGCGGCCGGTGCCGTCGGGGTTGTACTTCGCGACGTAGAGCGTGCCATGGTCCAGAAGATCCCGGTTCGCGGCCCGGTTCTGCAGATCGACTCGGCCCTCGGTGACGAACTTGTAGACGTAGTCGAAGCGCTCGTCGTCGCCGAGGTAGATCACGTAGCGGCCATCCGCGTTGGTGATGCCGGCAGCGCCCTCGTGCTTCGTGCGGCCGAGCGCAGTGCGCTTCCTGGGGACGGCGTTCGGGTCGAAGGGATCGATCTCCACCACCCATCCGAACCGGTTCGGCTCGTTGGGCTCCTTGGCGAGGTCGAAGCGGTCGTAGAACTTCGCCCACCCGTAGGCCGGGGTGCCGAGGCCGTAACGCTTGTAGTTCGCCGTCTCAGGATGGTTGTCCGGCAGCTTGCCCGAGAAGTAGCCGTTGAAGTTCTCCTCGCAGGAGAGCCAGGTGCCCCAGGGTGTGACGCCACCTGCGCAGTTGTTGATCATGCCGAGCACACGCCGGCCGGTTGGGTCCGCGCTCGTCCTCAAACGATCGTGACCGGCTGCCGGACCAGTAATCTCCATCGGGGTGTCGGCTGTGATGCGGCGGTTGTAGGCGGAGGTCTTCACCACCTGCCAGGGACCACCGGGCTCGCGGCGGATCTCGACAACGGCGCCGCCATGGGCGGCGATCTCGATGTCGACGAGGTCCTTCGTCATCTTCGCGAAGGCTGCTTTGCCATCTTGGATCCCCACCCCCGGGAACATCAGCTCCTCGTTGGTGTACTCGTGGTTGGCAACGAGGAGACCATGATCGCTCGACCCGTTCAGGGGGATGAAGCCCACAAAATCGGTGTTGTAGCCGAACTGCCGCCGCTGCTTCTCGGCCGTCTGGGCGTTCGGATCGAAGGCGGGCGCGTCGGCGAAGATCGGGTCGCCCCAGCGCAGGAGGACCTGGGCATCGTAGCCTTCGGCCACATGGTGGGTCTCGTCGACACCGGCCTCGATCTCCTTGAAGTCGAAGGAGGCGGCAGTCGCCGTCCTGGCGGGCTGCTCGTTGGCCGCAAGTGCGCGGGTTCCGACAGTTGCCGAGATGGCGGCTACCGCCAGAGAGCCGCGCAGGAGGTCACGCCGGCTGAACCGGGCGGCAATGATCTCGCCCATAGTGGCGTTCTCGGTCGGATTGCACCCGACTTCGCCGGAATCCTCGAGCTCGCTCGCGCGCAGGTGCGTCTTGTATTCGCTCATTGGTCTGTACTCCGTCTGGCCGACAGAGACCGACTAGGCAGATCGGGTGACAGGTCGGTGACAGCTGCAGAGAGGAGGCGGCGGTGCCTGCTACCTCGTAATCACGCAGCCATCTCCGAGCGACCTATTGCGGACCTTGCATGTGCCTTACTGGGGCAGAGGTTATGATCTAGCCATTCACAGCAATCATCGGCATACTGTCAGTCGGATTCAAATATGTTTGGCTGTGACATCTAGCGAATTCATGATCCGTAGCGCCGATCCCTCAAGTGGTTTCTGACCGGTGTCGAACTTTGGACAGAACGCTTCTTCAACCTGGGTCGGCTTGCATCCTTGTCAGTCGGATGCAGCCATAGTCGTGCTGGCGGGCTTGCCGGTATTGCAGGCATCCGTGCGCCGGCAAGTGTGAAGGCAAGCTCGTCCTGCAGCCCTCCGGCTGGTCGAGCTGCAAATTGACGTCAAGAGAGCGAGAGGGCTCGCTGGCGCCTCAATAGACCCGTGAGCTGTGCAGCCCCGCTTTCTGGTGCACCGTCATTCACGATGATGAGATCAGCGTGAAATGGCTCCGGCGCAGCGGCTCGTGCCAGTCGTTTACCCAAGTCCCCGTCTTCCGGCCGTCGCCTTGTGGCGAGACGCTGTGCGAGGATTTCATGCGGTGCTGTCACCTCGACGACGCAAGCCCCAGGCAGCCTGCGGCGGGCTGCCTCCACCACGCTCCGCGACACGTTACAGACGACGACCCGACCCGCGCGCGCATCATCGAGGCATCGAGCCGGAATGGCATAGCCAAGGCCGTGCGCACGCCACGACAATGCGAACGAGCCTGCGTGCTCTTCCGTCTCGAACGTGTCCATCGAGATCGTGTCGTGATCCTCCCAGGGTCCCTTCGGCCGGGTCACGAGCCTGCGCGGAAAGACAAAGCCGGGATCCTCTGCGAGAGCGGCCTTCGCGAGGCCGATGAGGGTGTCCTTGCCGGCGCCGCTCGGGCCGACGACCAGAACGAAGCCGCCGGCCATCAGGCCACCGGCCGTCCGCCGCGCCACACCCGGCGCACGACCGGCATGGGGCCGCTCGCCCGCACCCGCACCAGATCCGCCCGCTTGCCGAGAGCAATCTCGCCCCGGTCGTGGAGACCGGTGGCGCGGGCCGGGTTCAAGGTCACGGTGGCGAGCGCCTGTGGCAGGCCGAGCCCGTCGATCCGGCGGGGCAGGTCGAACGCCGCCATGAGAAGGCTCGCCGGCACATAATCCGATGAGAGGATATCGAGAAGGCCCTCGCGCGCGAGCGTCTCGGCCGCCACATTGCCGGAATGCGAACCGCCCCGGATCAGGTTCGGCGCACCCATCATCACCGTGATGTCGTTCTCGCGGCAGGCGATCGCCGATTCGAGCGTCGTCGGGAATTCTGCGAGCGACACGCCTTCGGCGACCGACTGTGCCACCTCGTCAACCGTGGTGTCATCATGGCTGGCGAGCGGGATCCCCTGTCGATGAGCAAGCTCGACCAGGGCAGGGCGGTTCACCGCGGAGCGTGCGCCGTTCATCTCGACCTTCCGAGAGACGAGACTCTCCATCTCGGTCCGCGACTTGCCCGTCTTCCCACCGTAATAGACGAAGTATTTGGCGATGTCCCTGAACTGGCGTTGACCCGGCGTGTGGTCCATGAGCGAGATCAGCCCGACGGGAAAGCGGGCCATGAAGGCCTGCACCGTGTCGAGCACATCCTCGCAGGGCACCTCGCAGCGAAGATGAGTCAGGTGCTCGCAACGGAAGAGACCTTCGCTACGGGCGTTGTGGATCGCTTCCGCGAGTTGCATCAGCTCCGCGCCCAGGCCCCCACCATCGATGTCGACTCCCGCGCGCAAGGAATCGAACACGGTCGTGATGCCGGACGAGGCGATCTGCGCATCATAGGCGAGCACCGCACCGAGCGGATGCCAGCGCACCTTGGGTCGAGGTGCGAAGTGGCTCTCCAGGTGATCCGTGTGCAGCTCGACAAGACCTGGGATGAGGTAATCGCCCTCGAGATCGACGCCGCGCTCAGGCGGCCGGCCCTCGCCAATCTCGACGATGAGCTCCCTATCGAAGGCGACCCATCCCGTCTGCTCCCGATCCGCGAGGACGAGCCGGGCATTGTGGATGATGGCGGGCTGGTCGGGCATGGCTCGCGTCCCAGATGGAGTGCGGGCGGCTCTAGCAGAGGTTTGCGACAGAACGGCAACAGGAGTCATGCGGCGGCCCTCGCGGCATAATGGGATATGTCCACGATCCGGGTCGCAACGGCCTCCCGCACCTCCTCGTCGTGGAAGATGCCGACGATGGCCACGCCGTCGCGCTTCTTCCGATCGATGAGCTCGATCACCACGGCGCGGTTGCGAGCGTCGAGAGAGGCCGTCGGTTCGTCCAGCAATAGCACGGGCCGCTCCGCGATGAGCCCCCGTGCGACATTCACGCGCTGCTGCTCGCCGCCGGAGAACGTCGCCGGTGGCAATGCCCAGAGACGCTCCGGAACATGGAGACGCGTGAGCAGGTCACGAGCCCGCGCCAGGGCGGCATCGGGGGCGAGGCCGCCCTCGCGACCCTCGGCCGCCACGACGTCGAGCGCCCCGACTCGGGGGATGACGCGAAGGAACTGACTCACATAGCCGACGACGTCGCGGCGGAGCTTCAGGATCCGGCGGGGGCCTGCCGTCGCGAGATCGACCGTCTCCTCGCCGTCGCGGATGAGGATGGCGCCCCGGTCGACGCGGTAGTTGCCGTAGATCATCTTGAGGACGGACGACTTGCCGACTCCCGACGGGCCGCCGAGAACGACGCACTCGCCTGCATGCACCTCGAGATCGAGCCGTGACACCACGTCAAGGCGGGTGCCCGCCCTCAAATGAAGGGTGAAGGCCTTTGAGACGTCATTGAGCCATATGAGGGGAAGCATGAGTTAAGCCGCCAGAACGGAGGAGACGAGGAGTTGCGTATAGGGCTCGCGAGGGTCGTCGAGCACCTGGTCGGTCAGGCCGGTCTCGATGACCCGCCCTTCCTTCATGACCATGATCCGGTGGGACAGGAGCCGCGCCACCGCGAGATCGTGGGTCACGATCACGACAGCAAGGCCAAGCTCGCTGACAAGTCCTCGAATCAGATCGAGCAGGCGCGCCTGGACGGAGACGTCCAGGCCGGACGTCGGCTCATCCATGAGAACGAGACGCGGGTGAGTGACGAGGTTACGGGCGATCTGAAGACGCTGACGCATGCCGCCGGAGAAGCTATGGGGCGTGTCGTCGATCCGATCGGCGTCGATCTCCACCCGGCCGAGCCAGTCGAGCGCGGTGTCCCGGATGTGCCCATAACGGCGGCCGCCAACCGCCATCAGTCGCTCCCCAATATTGCCGCCAGCCGAGACGCTCATGCGCAAACCGTGCACTGCATCCTGGCGGATGAAGCCCCAGTCGGTGCGCAGCAGGAGCCGGCGCTCCGCCTCGCCGAGCGAGAAGAGATCCTGCATGGCGCTATCGCGCAGACGGTAGAGGATTTTGCCGGCAGTCGGCTCGAGTTCGGTTGCAAGCAGTCCGAGCAGGGTGGATTTGCCGGAACCGGACTCGCCGACGATCGCGAGCACCTCGCCTTCGTACAGGTCGAAGGAGACATCGGCGCAGCCGAGTCGACGGCCGTAATGTTTAGTCAGCTCGCGGGCGGAAAGAAGAGGGACCTCGGTCATCGGGCCTGCTCCGTCGCAAGATCCGGGGTGTCCCCGGCCATAGTGCCGTAGTGCCCGGCGACCCTGCGCTCCTCGCAGTGATCCGTGTCGGAGCACACGAACATGCGCCGACCGCGATCGTCGAGCACGACTTCGTCCAGATAGACGCCGGTCGCGGCACACAGCGCGCAGGGCTCCTTGAAGGCTTGGATCCGGAAGGGATGATCCTCGAAGTCGAGACTCCGCACCTGTGTGTAAGGCGGTATCGCATAGATCCGCTTCTCGCGACCCGCTCCGAACAGCTGGAGCGCTGCGCAATCGTCCATCTTCGGATTGTCGAATTTGGGCGTCGGCGAGGGATCCATCACGTAACGGCCTGCGACCTCGACCGGGTAGTCGTAGGTCGTCGCGATATGGCCGTGGCGCGCAATGTCCTCGTAGAGTTTCACATGCATGAGACCGTACTCGGCGAGGGCATGCAGCTTGCGGGTCTCGGTCTCGCGGGGTTCCAGAAACCTGAGGGGCTCGGGGATCGGCACCTGATAGACGAGGATCTGACCCTCCTGGAGCGTGCGTTCCGGGATGCGGTGACGGGTCTGGATGATGGTGGCTTCGGCGGTCTTGGTCGAGGTCGCGACACCGGCGGTCCTGGCGAAGAACTTGCGGATCGATACTGCGTTCGTGGTGTCGTCGGAGCCCTGATCGATGACCTTCAGAACGTCGTGAGGTCCTAGAAGCGCAGCAGTCACCTGGATGCCGCCTGTGCCCCAGCCGTAGGGCATCGGCATCTCGCGGGAGGCGAAGGGGACCTGATAGCCCGGGATCGCGATGCCTTTCAGAATCGCGCGCCGGATCATGCGCTTCGTCTGTTCGTCGAGATAGGCAAAGTTGTAATTCGTGCTCGGAGCAGGGACGGCGCTGATCATTCTGCAGCCTCCTTCATCTCGGGCTGCGTCTCGTGCTCGGCTCGCATGCGGCGCACCAGCTCAAGCTCGGCCTGGAAATCCACGTAATGGGGCAGCTTCAGGTGCTCGACGAAGCCTGTCGCCTGGACGTTGTCGGAATGCGAGATGACGAACTCCTCGTCCTGTGCCGGACCTTTGAGCTCCTCGCCGAATTCCTTAGCCCGCAGCGACCGGTCGACCAGCGCCATGGATATCGCCTTGCGCTCGCTCTGCCCGAAGGCAAGGCCGTAGCCTCGGGTAAACTGGGGCGGAACGTCAGCCGAGCCCTTGAACTGGTTCACCATCTGGCACTCGGTCAGCGTCAATCGGCCGAGCGGCACGGCGAAACCCAACTCTTCAGGCGTGAACTCCACCTCCACTTCGCCGATGCGCACCTCGCCGACAAAGGGGTGAGTTCGTCCGTAGCCACGTTGCGTGGAATAGCCGAGCGCCAAGATGAAGCCCTCGTCGGCACGCGCGAGCGCCTGCAGCCGCAGCTTCCGGTCGACCGGGAAGCTCAAGGGTTCACGGGTCAGATCGCCGACAGGCTCATCCGGGTCGAGTGCGATATCCCGCTCGATCAGATCCTCGCCCGAAAGGAGATCCGTGACTCGGGGCATTCCCTCGGTCCCGTCCGCAGGCTCGGCCTCGGCTGGAACCGGCGGTTCGACCCCGGCGGCCAGCATGAAATCGATGAGGCGATGCGTGTAGTCGAAGGTGGGACCAAGCACCTGTCCGCCCGGCAGGTCCTTGTAGGTAGCAGAGATGCGCCGGCGCACCGCCATCGCACCCGTGTCGACTGGCTCGGAGTAGCCGTAGCGCGGCAGGGTGGTGCGAAACGCGCGCACCAGGAAGATGGCTTCGATCAGATCGCCGCGCGCCTGCTTGATGGCGAGCGCCGCCAGGTCCCGGTCGTAGAGGGATCCTTCGGTCATGACCCGGTCGACGGCGAGCGTGAGCTGCTCGGCCACCTGCTCAGGAGTGATCTCGGGGAGGCTCGGATCCCCGCGGCGCGTGTGGGCGAGGAGGGAGTGGGCGTTTTCGATGGCGGTCTCGCCGCCTTTCACCGCGACATACATGAGGTTACGCCTCCAAGATCATCGTCGAGCGCGGCAAGCCAGCAACCTGGCCCGGCGATGTGAGAACCAGATCGACACCCCGCGGAAAGAGCGCGTGATTGGCCACCCATCGCAACCGGAAATCAGACGGCAGTGCCGATGCTCTCAGGGTCGCTCGACCCCTGATGCCAGGACCGACGAGCCTGTGCTCCTCACCGGAGCCGAGTGAGTCGAGCGCCAGGACGACCGTCGTCGAGCGATCCGGATAGTCCGGTAGACCAAGCGCGAATGCGTTGAGGGGCGGCAGGTCCGTCGGCGCGGCGACGAGCGCGAAGGCGGCCAGCTTGGGATCGGCCACAATGTTCGCGCCGGTGTGGAAGCGAAGATACTCTGCCACAGGAGGGGCAGCAGCGAGCGCCGCGTCGAGCCAGAGCGGCGCCTCGTGATCGGCGAGCGTCAGCGCTATTGCGGCAAGCTCCGGCGTCAAGGGCGAGGGAGGCGTCAGCCTGGAGGGGAGGGAGTGCACCGTGCCGGGTTGCGAGAGCGCGTTCATCACGGCACGGAACGTCTCCTGGCTGTCCAACACCGGATCGCCGAAGCCGAGTTCGAGAGCGAGGCTCATCAGTCCTCTCCCCGCACCATGGTGAAGAAATTGACCCGCGTGGCTGCGGTGCGCCTCTCGGCAAGAGCCCGTGCGGCCTCGATGCGCTGTATGATCGGCACAAGGGCAGCATCCACCGTCGCCAGGCGGTCGGGCGCTTGTGCCAGCGCGTCGAGAATGGCCGAGAGGCGCGCTTTGCGGCCGTCGCGGCCGAGCTGGTAGGAAAAGCCGGTTTCACCGGAGGCGAGACGGACGGTAGCGCGGGTCACGGTCGCCTCGCCGAAGTTGAAGGGTGCTCCGTCGCCGCCCACGCGCCCTCGTGCCATGACGAGGCCCGTCTCCGGCGCGCGCAGGTCCTGGACAGGACCAACGTCGCCGATCCGCTGCAGAGCGTCCTCGAGCTCGAAGCAATCGGCCTCAGCGCAGACCGCCATCAGGATCTGCCGCCGGGAGATCGGAATTCCGCTATCCTTTGATAGGGCCACGGTGAGGCGCTCCTATGCGGGTCGATTGTCTAGTGGTATAGACAACTGACCTAACACCAGCGCATGAAGATTGCATGACAGCAGAGCCCGCCGCCCAGCCGGACGAGCGACGTCGCGTGGTAAACCGCACCGACGGTGTCGCCGCCTGGCGCCAAATCGCTGACGGCATCGAGGCGGATATTGCGGAGGGTCGGCTCAATCCCGGTGATCAGGTCGCGCCTGAAGCCCGTCTTGCAGAGCGCTTCGGCGTGAACCGGCATACCGTGCGCCGCGCCATCGGGGTTCTCGTGAGCCGAGGCCTGTTGCGAGCGACGCAGGGGCGCGGAACGTTCGTGGAGGCCGAGCCGCTCGCCTATCCGATCGGGCCCCGTACCCGCTTCTCCGAGGTCGTCACGGGCGCAGGCCGCGAGGCGTCCGGAGAACTGATCCGCGCGCGCGAGGTCCCAGCCGATATGATCCTGGCCGCGGCGCTTGGCCTCACGCCCGGCGCGAGCATGCTGGAACTCGTGACCGTGCACCGGGCGGACGGAACGCCGCTTTCGACCGCAACCGTCCGGGTGCCGTTGCCGCGGTTCGCCGGCTTTGATCGCCATTACTCCTCGACCGGATCGATCACCAAGGCCTTTCAGTCCTGCGGTCTCGCCGATTACACGCGTGCGTCGACCCGGATATCGGCAAGGCCGAGCGGCCCGGAGGAAGCCCGACTTCTCGACCTCAAGCCCGGCCGCATTCTGCTCGTCATCGACAGCATCAACGTTGATGCGGCGGGACAGCCCGTGCAGGCGACCCGCTCGCTGTTCAGCGCCGACCGGGTCGAACTCGTCGTCGAGAGCTGAAACTGCGTTCATCGCGGGAGGCGACCGCGTCCAGCGCGTCTTCGGCTTGCGACGACGCGTTCAACGTGCGAGGCCTGTCTGTCCGATGATGGCAAAGCGCAGCTTCGTTGAGACGAAGTCTATCATTGCAACGGCGATGAGGACGAGAAGGATGATGAAGGCGACTGCCTGCCATTCCAGCGTACGGATCTGCTCGGACAGATGCAGGCCGATGCCGCCAGCGCCCACAATGCCGATGATGGTGGCCGAGCGGGTGTTCGATTCAAAGTAGTAGAGCACTTGGCCCGCGATCACGGGGAGGACCTGCGGCAGGATGCCGAAGCGGATTTCATGCAGGCGCGAGCCACCCGTGGAGAGCACGCCCTCGCCAGCCTTGCGGTCGACGGCCTCGATCGCCTCGGAAAACAGCTTCATGAACGCGCCGAGATCGCTTGTCATGATGGCAAGGACACCAGCGAACGGTCCGAGCCCGACGACCGTCACCCAGATCAGCGCCCAGATCAGCGTATCGATGCCCCGGATCGCATCCGAGAAGCGACGGAAAAGAAGCTGGACGACCCGGTTCACGCTGGCGTTCCGGGCGGCAAGGAAGCCGAACGGAAAGGCCAATCCCGCTGCAAGGATCGTGCCCAGGAAGGCAATCGCCACCGTCTCGAGAAGAGCCTTGCTGTAGGTCATGGCCTTCGCGAGCGATCCGGGGGAGGGGGGCAGCATCATCCCCAGGATGAAGCCGAGCTGCGTTGCGCCATCGAACATCTTGGGGAGCGAGAACTCGAAGCGCCACAAACCGAGCGCGAGCAGGCCCACGCAACCAGTCAGGATGCAGAATGTTATGACACGCCGCCGCCAGTCGGTCCGGAAGACGTCCGGATGGCGCGCCCGAAGTCCGGGAAGATCCGCTAGGGCTATTTGGGACATTCCGCTCACCGACCGTTCTCCCGTCCCATGAGTGAGTTGCGCAGCCGCTCGGTCAGGAGGTCGATGATCATGATGGTGACGATGATCAGAACGAGGATTGCCGACACGTCCGTGTAATAGAATTTACGGATCGCCTCGATGAGATCCTGACCGATGCCGCCGGCTCCCACGAAGCCCATGACGGCGGCTCCCCGCACATTGATCTCGAAGCGAAGCAACGCGTAGCTCGCGAAGTTCGACAAAACCTGCGGGACCACGCCGAAGCGCACGACCTCCAGCCAGGATCCGCCGGCTGCGGTGACGCCCTCCACGGGCTTCATGTCGATATTCTCGATCACCTCGGAAAAAAGCTTTCCGAGTGCACCCATGGTGTGGATCGCGATGGCGAGCACGCCCGGAATTGCCCCGAGGCCGAAGGCGATCACGAAGACGAGAGCGAATACGATCTCCGGGACGGTGCGAGAGAATTCGAGGAAGCGCTTGGCCGTTCCACGCGCCAGCCGGTTGGGCATCAGGTTGCGCACGCAGAGGAAGCTGAGAAGAAAGCCGCCGATGGAGCCAAGGAGCGTGCCGACATAGGCGATGAGCAGGGTGTCGGCGAGAAGAGACAGCCACTTGCGCCAGCCCCAGAACCATTCGAGTGGCGCGACTACGACCGGTTGCCCCACATAAGCCGGCGTGCTGGCATCGAAACGGAAGATCCGTCCGAAATAGCTGAAGAAGCGACCCAGGTTGTCGGCGAGGCGCCCGAGATCGATCTCGACCACCCAGCCGGAGGCTATACATGCAGCCGCCAGGCAGCCCACGAAGAGAAGAGTCGATCGTCGCTTCTGGCGCGCGGCGTTCGCATGGGCGTGAAGGAGCGGCTTGAGTCGGTCCGGTGGGAGTACCTGGAACTGAGCGGCCATCGGTGGCAGGCATCCTTCAGCTAAAAGCATGGGTCCGCCCTGCCGCAAAAAGCAGGGCGGACATTTCGCCTCTCGTCGGAAATGTCTGCTCCGTCAGGATCCGCTCTTCTTGCGCAGCGAGTCGACGAACTGGATGAGCTCCTTCACGGCATCGTAGGCCTTTTCGTCGATGCTGACGAAGGGACCTTGCTTCCCCTCGAAAATCTTGTCGAAAGCGGCCTTGTCCTTTTCGTGCACGTTCAGGACGGCGGTCCGGATGCGGGTCTTAAGATCCTGAGGCAGGTCCGTCAGATAGGCCATCGGCGAGTTCACGATCTGGTCGGACTTGAAGATCATGCGGTAGTCGTCGGCCTTGACCATGTTTTTGCGTGCCATGCGCAGGAGGTTCGACTCGTTTTCATCGTTCCACCAGTTGAACGCGGCGTCGCAGGTGCCTTGCTGCACGCCTATCACAGCGTTCTCGTGGCTTCCGGCATAGACAACCTTGGAGAAGAACCTGTCCGGATCGATGCCCATCTTGTTCAGCGCGAAGCGCGGCACGTTATTGCCCGAGGTGGAGTTCGGGTCGACGAGGCAGAGGTTCTTGCCCTTCAGATCTTCAATCTTCCGGAAGGGCGAGTTCGCTTGGACCCAGAGGACTGAGTGATAACCCTTGGTGCCGTCGAGATTGGTCTCGATCGCGAACGGCTCTGCCGGGACGTTGGTGAGGCGGGCGCGAGCGAAGGCGGCCGGACCGTACATGGCGATATGGATGTTGCCGGCGCGCTGGCCTTCGATGACAGCGGCGTAATCATTGGCGACGCGCAGTTTGACCGGGACGCCGATTTCCTTCGAGAGATAGTTCACGAAGGGCGTGTAGCGGTCGACCACGCCGGAGGCGTTCTCCGATGGGATGACCGCGAAGGTCAGCTCCGGATAGGCCCGTTTCCAGTCCTGCGCCTGGGCAGTGCCCGCGAACGTGGCGCATGCAAGCGCAACGCCGATGAGGTCACGACGGTTCAGCATAGTGAGTTGTCCCTTGTGAAAATGGATCGTTCCTGACGTCCCCGGAACGGCCGGGCTCACATCGCCCCGGCGACGGCTCTCCACCGAGCTGGGGCGATGACTTCGACGCTCCGATCGCGCACCTTCGCACCAGAGGCAGTCGCGCTGCTGTCCAAGACATCGCCGGCCTCGAGCCCATAGAGCTCGCTGGCTATGCCGTGGTTCAGGTCGGCCGGCGTGCCGTCGAACACCACACGGCCGGCTGACATGCCGACGAGGCGGCCGCAATAGGCGCGCGCCAGGTCAAGCGAATGGAGATTGCACAGAACCGTAATGCCGAATTCGCGATTGATCCTCGCAAGGGCGTCCATCACGAGTCGAGTGTTGCGTGGATCGAGCGAGGCAATTGGCTCATCGGCCAAGATGATGTTCGGTTCCTGCACGAGGGCCCGAGCGATGGCGACGCGCTGCTGCTGGCCGCCGGAGAGATGGTCCGCACGCTGATGGGCAAGTTCGCCCATCCCGAACTGCTCGAGCGCCATCATGGCGACGGCCTTATCCTCTTGCGACCACGCCTTTGCCAGCGAGCGGTGCAGAGGCATCTGATTGAGGCGGCCGATCATGACGTTGGTCAGGACATCGAGGCGCCCGACGAGGTTGAACTGCTGAAAGATCATGGCGCAGCTGGCGCGCCAGTCCCGCAAGGCGCGGCCCTTGAGCGCGGTGACGTCCCGGCCCTCGAAGACGATGCGGCCCTCCGAGGGATCTACCAGCCGGTTCAGCATACGCAACAAAGTCGATTTTCCGGCACCGGAGCGGCCAATCACGCCGACGAATGAGCCGCTCTCAATCGTCAACGACACACTATCGACAGCTTTCTTCTCGCCAAAACGTCGGGTGAGGCGGTCGACTTGAAGCATTGAACGTTCCTGATCTCACCAGGCCGCATTTATAGTCTCTGTGTAACAGTTGCATGAAGGCTGGAGCGATCCTTCATAATCTTGTGCTGGCCATGCACCGGGTGGCGATGCTTCATCCGCCGTGGCGATCGAGGAACTCTTCAACATTGAGCTCTCGAAAAGTGGGTAGCGCCTCGCGCAGGCGCTCGTGGTCCCAATCCCACCAGGCGAGCGCCATCAGGCGTTCGGCGATCATGGGCTCGAACCGGCGGCGGACCGGGCGCGCCGGGTTGCCGACGACGATGGTGTACGGCTCCACGTCCCGCGTCACCACGGCGCCGGCTCCCACCACCGCGCCGGTGCCGATCGTGCGGCCGGGAAGCACGACGACGCCGTGGCCGATCCAGACATCGTGGTCGATTTCCACTCGATGCGAGCGCCGCCAGGCAAAGAACTCGTCCTCGTCCCGCTCCCCTGGCCAGTAGGCCGAGGCACGGTAGCTGAAATGGGCTTGGGAGGCCCGCCACATCGGGTGGTTGCCAGGGTTGATGCGGACGTGAGACGCGATGGAGCAGAACTTTCCGACCCGAGTGTAGGCAACCTCGCCGTCCTGGACGATGTACGAGTAGTCACCCAGGGTTGTCTCGAGGAGAATTGTGCGCTCCCCCACCTCCGTATAGCGCCCGAGGTGGCAGTCGCGGACCCGGGCACCATCCTTGATCAGCGGATTCTCGGAAAGACGGGTCGTCATGGGTCGGGTCTATTCTCTCTGCCCTGTAAGGGCGAAGCGGGCGACCAGCCGGAAGCGAGCATTCGGATCGTCCTGGCGCATGAGCGAAAGACCATCCAGGAGCACACTCTCGGAGGCGAGATCCGCGAAGGCGTTGGTGAGAGCTTCAAGCCAGGCGGCGCGCTCATCTACGCCATTCAGGGGGCCGGTCAGGGTCATGTGGAAGCGGAAGGTATCGAAAACGTAAGGGTAGCCCCACCGATCGAGGAGCGCCCGATGCCGCGGCCCAAGTCCGGCAGCGAGTCGCTTTTGCCGATCCTCAGGTGTCAGAGGACCACGGAATCCGTCGAAAGCTGCAACGCATTCGGCAGCGAGAAGCGCCAGATCCGGAGTTGGTGCCACGGGCACGAGAGCAATGAACGAGCCAATCACCTGCGGCACGAGACGCCCGATCGTGATCGAGGGCGTCTCTGATGCGAAGGTCTCGAGAGCCTCCGACAACTGGTCGACAGTCCGATGCGGCGCCAGGCGGAAGGGCGCCTTGAGCGTGGCGTGGAAGCCGTAGCGCCGCGGCTCAGCGGTGACGGAGTAGGAGTCGGAGCCGGGCATCGACAGGAGGGGGACTTCATCGCCCGTCGCGGCGTCATATCCGATCGCCGCGGCTCCGAAACGAGCGAGTGCGGATCCCTGGGCCGGGGTGAAATACAGAGCGTAGCGCATGTTGTCGCTGGGGTTCCTCAGGAAAGCTTCGCATGGCGGCGATGACAGAAGGATGACGGGAACATCTCGATTTCCAAATGACGGCGCCGTCACAAGACCCGGCATATTCCGCCCCGGATGATTGTCCGTGCCAGCGCCATTCACCACCGAGCAGCTCCAAGCCGCCGGTTGAAGCCCGAAGTTGGGCCGAAGGTCCGCGATCTATCTCTGCGGGCGCGATCCGTCCTGAGACGCAGAATCCCACCGGTCGCAGAACGCCTCGATGTCGCTGACCTGGAAGTCGCGAAGCCGATCCATGATCGTCTCGAAAGGCCAGTCCGACCAGGCGATCCGGTCCAGCCTCGCGGCCGTTTCCCGTGAGAACCGCTCCCGAATGGTGCGGGCCGGGACACCGCCGACGACGGTGTAGGGCGCGACGTCGCGCGTGACGACGGCGTCGGCCGCAAGAACCGCGCCGTTGCCCACGGCGACGCCGGGAAGCACGATGACGCCGTGCCCGATCCACACATCGTTGCCGATGATCACCCGATCCTCGCGGCGGCTGCGGAAGAAGGCATGATCCCGCACCGCTTCGGCACCGTAATATTCAGGGCAGTAGGTGAACCGATGGAGCGAAGGCCGCTCCATCGGGTGATTGGGCGCACCGATGCGGCGATGTCACAGAAGCGCCCGATCTCGGCATCGGCAACGCAGCCATCAGCTTCATCGCATCCTTGGCATTACCTACAAATCGGCGTGGTTCCTGACGCACCGCATCCGTGAAGCCATGCGAGACGGCTCTCTGGCTCCGATGGGCGGCGGTGGCGGCACGGTCGAAGCTGACGAGACCTTCATCGGTCGCGAGCCCGGCAAGCCCAAGAAGCGGGCCTATCATCACAAGATGAAGGTGCTCAGCCTCGTTGACCGCGAGGGCGGCAAGGTCCGCTCTATGGTCGTGGACGATCTCAAGCCCGCCACCGTCGAGCCGATCCTGCGCGAGAACATCGCCAAGGAAACGCTCGTGATGACAGATGAGGCGGGCCACTACTACGCCGTCTCCGATCACTTCGAGGCTCACGGCACCGTCCGCCATGGCCAGGGCGAGTACGGCATTGGTGAGTTCCACACCAACACGATTGAGGGCTATTTCAGCGTGTTCAAGCGCGGCATGAAGGGCGTCTATCAGCACTGCGCTAAGAAGCACCTGCACCGCTACCTTGCGGAGTTCGACTTCCGCTACAACAACCGCTCAAAACTCGGCTGTGAAGATGTGGAGCGGACTGAGCGCGCGCTGGTCGGCATCAAAGGCAAGAGGCTGACCTATAATCCAGTTGATCGGTCAGCGCGGTCCTGCACGGCATAATCGCAAACGAATTTGAGAACAGCCCTTCCAGCAGCGGTAGGGACGCGGCCACGCCCGCCGCAAGTGCGGCATCGGAACCATGCTTTCTCGATCATTCGGCCTTGGGAGCCTTCACATTCAGGGCAGATACGATCCAGCGCGGGAAGTTCGAGGCCGTCAAGACCTATCTGCTCACTGGTCTGGGGCAAACATTAAATCTCTGTCGGGCCTTGATACCGCAGCGCTCGAAGAAAGTAGTCCAGAAAAGCATCATCGCCGGCATCTTTGCCAGGGAGAGCACTGTCCCCATATTATGCCTATAGGCCGATATCTCATCGGGAAAATGCGTTTGTAGCAGGAACAGCCAAGGTTCCTCGAAGCGGCGACTGATCTTTGACGCTACGTCAAACTCTAGATCACCCTCATACCGCTTCACCATCGTCCCCGTCCCCACTATCCTGTCAGCGTGAGGAGCCTACACAATGGCGAAGCCAAAGAGCGAGTCAGATCAGACGCAGAGCGAACGCTTCAAGCAAGCCGCCCGCGAACTCGGCTGTGACGAGTCGGAGGAACGCTTTGAAGCGGCCCTGCGGAAGGTCGTGAAGCACAAACCGAAGGCAGAAGAGAAGATCGAGAGGCCCGCGAAGCCGGAATGATCGAACGCTGCCGCTTTTTTACATGGTTCTTCGCTCTTGCACTTGTATCGGCTGTACCATGGCTGTGCTCCTTGACGGACACATTCAGTGGACGCGGGATGCACGCCCTCCAGATCATTGTCATTACGTGGCTGTATCTGTATCCAGGCTTCGTAATTGTTTGGCTCTTCGCGCTTGTGTTCACAAACTCCCGCGGTGTCCTGCTCGGGCCGCTCGCCTATGTGGCTTTAACATCGGTCCTAGCCGCCGGCTTGGCAGCGGCAGGGGTTGGGCTGTTCACTCCGTTCCTGCCGCCTTGGCTCTTTGCGGTTTACGAGCTGTTCGGCTTTCTCGGCAGGTGATCACACGCTGCACCTGAGAACGTCGCGCAGCATGGTTCGTCAAGTATATAATCACCAAACGAAAAGCATAGGATTCAACGCGAACAACACACTTGATGGCAGCCCGGAGAGCGCCGTTTGGTCCACACCAGCGGATCATCATAGACGCGCGCTATCGGCTCCATTGCAGCACAGTATTTTACGCCTCCTTCCGTTTCCACGACCATGCCCTGAGCGGACGCCGCTGTGGCGCCGCTTTGGAAACGGAGGAAGTATCCATGACCAGTCGAACGGTTTTCAGCGTAGCAGGCGCCATGGCAGCCGCTCTTGGGTATGCCGCAGCCACCACAGCCCATGCGGAGCCCAAGCCCCCGCCGACTGCGGCTCAAGAAAAGTGTTTCGGCGTCGCCCTTAAGGGGCAGAACGACTGCGCGGCCGGCCCGGGCACCACCTGCGCCGGCACATCTAAGGTCGACTACCAGGGCAACGCCTGGAAAATCGTCCCCAAGGGCACCTGCACCACCGTCATGGCACCGGGAAACCGCATGGGCAGCCTGCAAGCTCTGTCCCGCGACATCCCCCCGTCCTGAGCCAGACTGCAGACATCTTCTTCGGCACCCAGCTGACGAATGCGTGTCAGACGCCCGGAGCCCCATGGGTCGGCCCCGGGCCACTCCAGAGGAAGTCAGGAGGAGACCATGATCTCACCCGCGTTTATGCCACCTTCCGGCTTTGGGGTGCTTCCTGCATGGGCCGGATTAGGCCTGAAGCCTCAGCATTACCGGGAGATCCTCAACACCTTCCCCCCAATCGGGTTCTTTGAGATCCATGCCGAGAACTATATGAGCGACGGCGGACCGCCGCACCGGTATCTGGAGCAGATCCGGGCACGCTATCCGCTGTCCGTGCATGGAGTGGGTTTGTCCATTGGCGGGGACCAGCCGCTCGATCAGGCGCACCTCGCCCGACTGCGCCGCCTGGTCGAGCGTTATGAGCCCGAGTCCTTCTCCGAGCATCTCGCGTGGTCCACGCATGATACCGTCTTTCTTAATGATCTTTTGCCCGTGCCGTACGATGCTCCGACCCTGAGGCGGGTCTGCGAGCACATCGACGAGGTCCAGGACGCCCTAGGGCGACAGATGCTCCTGGAGAACCCTTCGACCTACATCGCGTTCGAGCGAACCGCGATGTCGGAGACCGATTTCCTGCGAGAGGTCGTTCGCAGGACCGGCTGCGGCCTGCTGCTGGACGTCAACAACGTCTTCGTCTCCGCGACCAATCACGCCTACGATGCCGAGGCCTATCTCCGCGCCTTTCCGGCCGAGCATGTCGGCGAGATCCACCTCGCGGGATTTGCCGAGGATCAGGACGATGACGGCAATGCGCTCTTGATCGACGCCCATGGCACCCCGGTGGCTGACATCGTGTGGACGCTGTTCGAGCATACGCTCGAGCGTACCGGCCCTGTTCCGACGCTGATCGAGTGGGATAACGATGTTCCTGCATTCTCCATCCTGATGAACGAGGCCCGGAAGGCGGACCGAGCTCTGGCCAAGGAGAAATGCCGCCGCATCGACCTGATCGAGACCGTGTGAGGGCTGCGATGCTGTCGCTCCGGACAATCCAGAAGAGCTTTTTCTTGGCCCTGCTGGATCGCACGCGTGAGGTGCCGCCCGGCATCCGGGCTGCGGGGCGGGACCGGCCCGAGCGACGGTTCAACGTCTACCGCAACAATGTCTTTGTCAGCCTGACCGAAGCCCTCGCGACCCGGTTTCCCGTCTGCCACGCCCTCGTCGGGGACGAGTTCTTCCGCGCCATGGCACGGGTGTTCATCCAGCTGGCACCGCCCCGCTCACCCCTTCTCATGACGTATGGTGATGACTTCGGGAATTTCATCAGAACCTTCCCTCCGGCGCATCCCGTGCCCTACCTGGGCGACGTAGCCGACCTGGAGGCCGCGTTGACACAGGCCTACCACGCAGCGGATACCTCTCCGCTGACGGTGGATCAGCTCGCATCCTTGGCTCCGCACCGGTGGGAGCAGACGTATATCGACCTGCATCCTTCCGTGCGGATCGTGACGTCCCCCTATCCGATCGTCTCAATCTGGGAGGCACACACTCGACCCGGCAGCCCCTCCACGATCGACAGTTCCAGAGCGGAGGATGCGCTGGTTGCCAGACCAGACCTCGAGATCGAGGTCCATCGGCTTCCGCCGGGCGCAGCCGCCTTCCTGTCGATGCTGCTGAAGGGTTCCACCCTCAGAGCCGCCGCTAATGCAGCAGCACGGGCCGATCCACACTTCGACCTCGTCACGACGCTTTCGGGCGTTCTGGTCAGCCGGGTGATCGTCGGCGCTCGCAACGGCGGCTAGAGCCGTTTCGACTTGCGTCGAATCAGCTCTCCTCTTGGTGTCGACGCGTTTTCTTCACGTGAGCCGGATCCACCTCGCGCGAAAACGCTCCAGCAGACGCCAAGATGGCTTCCACCTGAGCAGATGCAACAAGTTCGAGCCCGGGTCACTGGCCCGAGATTTCCTGAGACCAGATGGCTGTGCCGCGAATGCCGGTTGATTGCTGCGTTCAGCTGCAAGCTCTGCAAGCCAGCCATAGATCGCCCTACTATCGTAACCTGACGATCAGGCTGCACACCGCTCGCCACTCTCATGGGTAGAAGTTGCGGCCGCTTTTGATTGGACTGCCCCGATCATGTGATGAAATGCATCCAGCACAGCCATAGGCGTCGGCTGCTTCAGGATGACGTCCCCTTGGCGGGAAGTCCGCGCCTCCGGGGCAGCAATGACGGCCGCACGACCTGCGTGGGTCGTGCCCCGTGGGGTGGTGTAGGAGCGCCGGTCCTCGGCAGGGTCCGAGGGTGATCAGGCAGCCACGGCGGACAACCTGAGGGTGGGATCATCGCTCAAGGCGCACAGACTTTCCAGGCTCATGTAGCGCCGCGAGACTGCCCATTCGTCATTCTGTTCGAGCATCAGCGCCCCCACGAGCCGGATGACGGCTGGGTTATTCGGAAAGATGCCGACCACGTCTGAGCGGCGCTTGATCTCTCGGTTGAGCCGCTCCAGCGGGTTCG
>JAESFH010000234.1_pt1 | contig 28761 bp, 25 predicted proteins | sample 9269381 | NCBI WGS metagenome assembly JAESFH01 (sample SAMN14504062, study PRJNA617094) | algae metagenome | isolation source: Aphanothece sp. CMT-3BRIN-NPC111 and co-occurring heterotrophs from well... | place: USA: Clark Mountains Wilderness, California | collected 2010-04-18
AACCCCCTGTTGGGGGACGGCCGCGTCCCCCAAGCAGAGTCCGGAAGGTTTGATCAGTTTGATGATTATTTTTCTTTCTAGACAATGAAGTAGCCCTGCTTTTAAAAAGGGGGATTTAGGGGGATATTCCAGGATTGAACACAATAACAAGTAGTTGGCAGACACGCCTTAGTTACGTTTGCACAAATAATAATTAAATAACTAATTTACTTTTGAATATTCCCAATCCCAAATATAAAATCATAAGAAAATGGTGGTGTAAGTGCGATCGCTATCCTGACCGTATGAAGACAATTACGCACCATGTGTACAGGCTATAAGAGACGCAATTGCCCCTTATCTAATTAGGAAATATTGCATACATTATGTAATTGGCGATCGCATTCATGCCATCTAGCCCTCCGGGGTACTCCCGCCAAGCTTCGCTGTGGCGGTGAGGGGGATAGGAGCGGCGATTGTAGCGGTGAGCGGAAATCGCCAGTTAATTTTCGGCTTCACGATTGATTTTTCTTTTGAGACTACGAATGAGTTCCCTAACAACTTCGGTTTGAGTTCGGTTTTCTTGCTTGCAATAAAGCTTTAGCATTTCTAGTTCCGACTCAGGAAGTCTAATGTTAAAGGTTTTCATTTGATGTTTGTAACGTAAATATCGTTACAATAATATCATGCTACTCACCTATCAGTACAAACTCAACCCCGCTCCAGAACAGGCGGCAACTATGGCGCTCTGGGGTGAACTGCTGCGTCGTCACTGGAACTATGCGCTCGGTCAACGGCTGGACTGGCTGAACAGAACCCGTTCGCCCGTTGACCGTTGCAGCATTGTTTTAGAGCCGATTGGGGAGATTCCAGGACGGGGTGATTACTACACTCAAGCATCGGAGTTGCGCCAAACGAAACAGCTATTTCCTGAATACAAAGACATCTACGCAGACTGCCAGCAACAGAACTTGATGAGGCTGGACTTGGCTTGGAAGCGGTGGCTAATGCCCGATAAGAACGGGAAAAAAGGCGGTAGACCTCGCTTTAAGAAGCGTGGCGACTTGTCCTCATTCACCTTCCCTAGGGTTAACTCACCCAAGGCGGGAGCGCACCTAACTGGAAATGTTTTGAAGCTTTCCAAGATTGGTGAAATTGAGGTGATTCTGCACCGTCCCATCCCAGAAGGGTTTAGTCTCAAGCAAGCCACAGTTTTGCACAAGGCTGATGGCTGGTATGTCAGCTTTAGCCTTGAAGATGGTACAGTCCCAGAGCCGCTACCTGTGGATGAAATTAAATCTGCTGTTGGCATAGATGTAGGGCTGGAGAAGTTTCTAGCAACATCAGACGGGCAAGCTGTTGAGATCCCTCAGTTCTATCGGAAGTCTCAGAGGCAGTTAGCCCGTCAACAGCGCAAGGTTTCCCGGATGCAGAAGGGGTCTAGCAACTACCAAAAACAATTGAGCAAAGTAGCACGGCTGCATCTGCACATTGCCCGTCAGCGTAAAGAATTTCACTATCAGGTGGCGCATTGGCTTTGCAGTCTCTACGACCTGATAGCGTTTGAGGACTTGAACATTAAAGGACTTGCCCGTACCCGACTGGCTAAGTCGATCCTGGATGCCGCTTGGGGCGCATTCCTGAACGTCCTGCAAGCAGTAGCGGTCAAACGCGGCAAGTGGGCAGTGGAAGGCAACGCTAGAGGCACTAGTATCGAATGTTCAAGCTGTGGTGAGCGAGTTGAGAAAACGCTGAAAGATAGGGTTCATAGCTGTAACTGTGGGCTTGTAATCGACCGTGATTGGAACAGTGGAATCAACATTTTGAATCGGGTACAACGGACGCTTGGACTAGCGTTTGCTGGCTGTAGAGGCTTAGGGGATACCCTGCCTGTGAATCAGCAACTCTCATTTGTGAATTTGAGAAGCCCCCGCTACAGCGAAGCTTAGCGGTGGGAGTTGTCACCAACCTATAAACTAGCCATATCAATATCCATAGCTACGACATGATAATTCTGGTAGCCCTTCTAGCCTTCTACTTAGCTTGGAATCTAGGGGCAAACGACGTTGCCAACGCGATGGGAACCTCTGTAGGGTCAAAGGCTGTTACCTTGCGACAAGCACTGGTAATTGCTGGTGTGTTGGAGTTTACAGGGGCGGTGCTATTTGGTCGGGCGGTATCAGAGACACTGGCGACTGAAATTGTAAATCCGAATTTGTTCGCTTCCGAACCTCAGTTATTAGTAATTGGGATGGTTTCGGTGCTAATAGGCTGTGGTTTGTGGATGCAAATAGCCACCAGTCTGGGTTTGCCAGTTTCCTCTTCCCATGCGGTTGTAGGTGCGATCGCGGGATTCAGCTGGGTAGCCGCTGGTATCGGTGCCGTTGAGTGGTCATCTATTGGCATCATCTCCATAGGCTGGGTAGTGACGCCGCTGATCAGTGGTTTGATTGCTGCGCTGTTCTACAGCATCGTGAAACGCTGGATTCTCGATCGACCCGATCCACTTGTTCAACTGCGGGAGTGGATTCCCTGGCTGAGTGCCACACTGTTAGGCGTTTTTGGCGTAATTGTGCTACCGACAGTAAGTAAACCTGTACAGGCTTTTCTGACTGAGTATCTGGGTGTTACTATACCTGCCCACGACATCCCAATTGCAATAGGTGCGATCACAACTCTTGGCCTCAGTTGGTTCAGCTGGCGACAATTAGGGATTGGGGACGGGGATACCGAGGATAAATCTCAACTACAAAATCCTGTTGAGCGTCAGCTAGGACGCTTTCAAGTTCTGAGTGCCTGCTTCGTTGCCTTTGCCCACGGTTCTAATGATGTCGGTAATGCGATCGCTCCCTTAGCTGCGATCGTTTATATCCAGCGCACTGGTTCTGTTCCCCTAGCCGGCCTTAGCATTCCCCTGTGGATTCTAATACTTGGGGGTCTTGGTATCGTTGGAGGACTTGCCGTTTGGGGCAAAAAAGTCATTGCCACCATTGGGGAAGGTATCATTCCCCTACAGCCCAGTAGTGGCTTCTGTGCCGAACTAGCAACCGCCACCACCATCTTGCTCGCCTCCCGGTTAGGGCTGCCCGTCTCTACCTCTCATGCCCTCGTCGGTGCCGTTGTAGGCATTGGACTAGTCAAAAGCAGGGAGTCTGTGCGCTTCCAAACCGTGCAATCCATTGGACTTGCTTGGCTAATTACCATTCCCATATCTGGGAGTCTGGGAGCGATTATATTTCTAATACTTCGTCGGCTGTTGTCAGAGCTTTAGCAAAAATTGAGGGATTTATATCAAGCCCGTTTAATTGCTTCGTTTATAGTCTGTCGAATTACGTGTCAGTAGTCAGTAGTTACTCACAACCGACAACCGACTACTGACTACTAGCTACTAACAGACGGACTTGATATCAGACAAGATTTGGGTTCAAGCAGACAAACTTCGTTATGTTCGCTTCCGAGTCCAAGGACCCCAAATTGCCAGGGTAATTCCAGGATCTTGGATATTCACAAACATCGTCTTTCCATCTGGTGAGAAGCAGACACCGGCAAACTCGCTACCGTTAATCGCATTGGTTGCAAAGCGATACAACTCACCACTCTGATTGACACCAATCACGTATTCAGAACCGCTACCATCTTCGCAAAGAAAGAGATCTCCGAACGGAGCCACAGTAATGTTATCGGGAGCATTCAGTTCATCACTATTGGTAGACTCAACGACCAGAGTGACCGTATTGTTATTGGGGTTGTAGGCAAATATTTGACCTTGATTGGCATTGCCCCCACTAGTACAGGCAAAATAAATTACCCCATTGCCATACCAGGCTCCCTCGCCTCGCTTAAAGATAGCTGCGCCTTTAGATTGCGCTTCAATCCGCACGGTATCGCTAACGGGGTCAACATCTTCGATTTTCACCCAAGTTGTTGACAGAGGTACTCCTTTAAGACCGAGATAGCCTGTACTGGTATTGACGCTACCTGTAACAGGATGGACATTAACTGCTCTGCTATCAGAGATCTTTAGAGCCTCAAGAACACCACCACTCCGCAGATTGCCCTTCTGGTTAGGGCGGAAGCGATAGAAACAGCTATCACCCCGATCTTCAGTCTCATAGACCCAGCCAGTTGCCGGATCGACGGCGATCGCTTCATGGTTAAAGCGACCCATTGCCACTAGAGGCACGGGATCTGCGACCTGAATATCAGCAGTTGCAGGCACCTCAAAGTTATAACCATGCTTCTTTGTAAGAGTGGGATTGCTTGGTCCAGGAACGGATACGTTCTCTTCACAGCTAATCCAAGAACCCCAGGGAGTCGGACCACCAGCACAATTACGAATAGTACCTGCCAAAGAGGCATAGTGTGTTTTTACCCGACGGTCAGAACCAATGATCAGAGTCGTTGTACCTCCCCCAATCTGATCGTATTTACTGGATGCAACAACTGGATTATCTCCACCAGATCCAACTTCGTGATTCCGCACCAGAATTGTGGTGTTATTAGAACCTTGAAAAGCAGCCATGCCGTCGTGGTTACTTGGTACAGTTCCGCCATCACTCATGGATTGTCCTGTAAACGAGATGGCTGTGTAGTTAAAACCAGGAGGAAGTTCTAACAAAGGAGTAGTCTCTAAGTTAACCCCACCCAGAATCACACCCTTAAGTTCATCCGCATTTTCAGGCAGCTTAGGCGATAGCGGACCATAGCCAGTCCCCCGAGCAACTTGACCACGAGCAACTCTTGCATAGAAAGCTTCTAGAGGAGAAAGCAATGTGACGCCAGCAGCAGTTGTGCCAGCTAATGTAAAAAACTTACGTCTTGATAAATTCATTGCTAGTAAATACCTAGAATCCAAAACAGTCAGCTATCTGCCGTATAGAATTCTAAGAGTTGTCTGTTAAGAAAAGAAAAAGCTTGGATTAACATTCACATTCCTGTGATTTTGGGTTAAACAGAAGGAAGCAAAACTACATCCAAAGCTAATACCAAGTTGCAGTCAAAGATAGTAGATAGGGGGACAATGGGGATAATTAGAAAATTTGATTCGATCAGTTTTTTCTGCTAAACTGCACTAGAAGCACTTATAAAATAAGCTGTATAAACTTATAAGTTTAGGATAATTCAATCCGTAAAAATATGGTGAGCAGCGAAGTATAATCTACCTTTCTGAAGCTTCTATTTTTCGAAAATACATTTTTTACCTGTTAACCTTATTAAAACAGCACTATAAATTGCTATTTATTAGCAACCTATAGTGCTGATAAATATTTAGATATTGATAGAGAAAACTCAATACTTTTTACTAATCAACTCCTTCGTAATTCTTACAAAACTACTCAGGTTGGCTTCCATTTCCTTACTTGTTGCTTCAATTGTGGTTCCAGGCCGGACATGACCAACTTGATTACGTAGTCTCGTATAAACTGTTTTTTTTATACCTGATTTTCTAGGACGATAAGGTGCATTAACAGATACACTAGGTTGTATCAACATAATATTTTTATCTACATCTTTCTGGTTGTCGTTACAAAGACTTAATATAGTATTATACAATGCCATAAATTTCGACATTGGATCAGTTAATTGAAGAGCAGAGTGAAATTGCTCGTACAGATAAAAGCAAGGTAAATGTTTATTATGTAGCAGTTTTTTTAGTTCGATCAGTTGTTTATCACCAAGCTTTTGTTCTACCGTTATACTTCCTCCAGCGCCGCCAGATCCTCTTAAACTAATGACACGTTGTGTGTTGCCATCAGGTAGTAATCCCTCTCCAAAAAGCCTATCTTCTACAAGGTGAAAATTATCATGAAATATACCAAGATCAAACGTCAATACCTTGGCAAAATATGAGGCTACTTCTCTAGCTTTGTTGATAGCTTCATTAAAGGTATCGGTACCAGCAATCTCAATCTCCAGTAGAGTACCTTCAGTAGGAGATAACTCAATGCTTGCTTTTGACACTTGGGTACAGGGAGCGACAACTTCAATTGTTTCAAACGCAATTCCAAAAAAAGCTGTTTTGAAAATAATTTGTCCTTTAATAATCATGAGGTTTTTGTATGGAAATCAATAATTGTTTAAATAGCTAAACAATAAATGTAATACAATGTCGATTCAGGTAGTTGTCATAAAAGTAATATTTACAATCATTCATTATGATTGCTGTAATAATGATTATTTGAATCTATACATTTACCGTTAATTTACCTAGCACTTGGGCTGTTAGTTCTCAGGTTAAATAAAGTTTAACTCTAGGTTTAAATCCTAATAGAAAATGTAAGTAGCTAGGAATTTTGAGTGTACACTCAAATCTTAATCAAACCTCTTACAGGTTAGCTGGCTGAGAAGCGCGTAGCTAATGCCGACACCATCATCGGTGGAAAGGGTATCCACAGTACGGGTACCCTTGAAGGGGTGGTATTGAATACCGATCCTTTTAGCCTTAGCGATCGCACTATCACCAATAGAAGACACTCAGTATGTCACTACCCATAAACCGCAGTCTGAAGCCAGATTGTCATCAGCTTATATATTTAGCGTGGTTGAATAATAAAAACCTATTCAACCATTAATTCAACCATTTCGACCTATTCAACCATCACTGGGAATAAGTTGGAATCGCTAGAAGCTATACTGTATAAGCATTGAACGGAGAGGGAGGGATTCGAACCCTCGTTAAAGTTACCCCTAAACAGCATTTCCAGTGCTGCGCCTTCAACCACTCGGCCACCTCTCCAGGAGAATGATGAGTTTTGAGTTGATAATAACTCAAAGCTCAAGTCTTTAATCATACACTGAACTTATGACTCATTATTACACGATTCGGATTCATGATCGCTCTTCTGATAATTATCGCCTCGCACAAGTACCAGAGGATAGGTACATCCTTCAGAGCCTGGAAAGCCAGGGTGTCGAGCTGCCTTTTGCCTGCCGCAATGGGGCTTGTACCACCTGTGCCGTGCGCGTCAAAGCCGGTACTGTCTACCAGCCAGAGGCGATGGGGCTTTCCCAGGAGCTGCGTGAAAAGGGCTATGCCTTGTTGTGTGTCAGTTATCCGCGCTCTGATCTGGAAGTAGAGACGCAGGATGAGGATGAAGTGTACGAACTCCAGTTCGGGCGCTACTTTGCCAAAGGTAAGGTTAAGTTTGGGCTGCCCCTGGATGAAGAATAAGGCAAAAGCAAGAATTTTTCCTTTTTACTTTTTCCTTCTTACTTTTTCCCTTTTATTTTTCCTTCTGAGTTGCCAATCGAAAAAGCCTCCTCAAGGAGCGATGGTTAACATCGAGCGGGTGGTTAGCGGTCAAAGTTTGGAGTGGGTGGACACCAGTAAACAACCGCCTAGATTAGAGCGGGTAAGGCTAATTGGCATAGATGCACCTGATTGGCGACAGCAGCCTTGGGGACTTGAAGCCAAAAAAGGGCTAGAGCAAATGCTGGGAAAAGTCATCAGTCAACAACTCGTCCTCAAACCCGTTTTACTAGAATCGGATGTGGAGACACTAGACCGCTTTGGGCGGCGTCTTGGATATGTCTGGAAAGATAAAGTGTTGGTGAACGAACAGCTGGTAAAGGAGGGCTATGTGCTGGCAGTACCGCGATCGCCCAATAATAAGTATGACCAGCGTCTAGCCCGCGCCCAAGAATACGCCAGACTTATGGGACGGGGCATTTGGAACCCCTCTCAACCGATGCGGCTGACACCAGCTGAGTTTCAACGTAAATATCGCTAGTTGGCCGCTTTTGGTTTGTCGCTAGAAATCTCAGAACCTATCCGAAAAGTCAATTAAAGATATTTGTTACCGCTTTCAGCAAGCCGATAGACGCAAATAGTTGTCGGACAAAATTCTTTTGGGGATAGGCTCTAAGTCCCTGGTATGCTGATTTTTTGGACACGCGAAGTTCACCAAGCTGACGGCTGAAAGCTATTGAGATGACCAAACATACCTCCGAACAGCTGCAAAATTTTCTCGATATTGCCACGGAAGCGGCGCTGGCTGCCGGGGCCATCTTGCAAGGCTATTTGGGCAACTTAGAAGCAGTGGAAGAAAAAGGACGCCCCGGCGACTTAGTAACCGAAGCCGATAAAAATGCAGAAGTTGCTATTTTAGATGTCCTGCGCCGTCATCTGCCGCACCACTCGATTCTGGCAGAGGAATCAGGTCAACTAGGAGATACTACCAGCGAGTACCTTTGGGCGATCGATCCCCTGGATGGTACAACCAATTACGCTCATCAGTATCCCTTTTTCGCTGTATCGATAGGGCTACTAATTGATGGAATTCCTCAAGTCGGTGCCATTTTCGATCCGTTCCATAACGAATTGTTTCGTGCAGCTAAAGGCTTAGGAGCAACGCGCAATAGACGCCCGATTGGCGTTTCCCCTACATCTCAACTCAGCAAAAGCCTGTTAGTCACAGGCTTCGCATATGACCGGCGAGAAACAGCAGATAATAACTATGCCGAGTTCTGTAAGCTGACTCACCTAACGCAGGGTGTGCGGCGCAGCGGTGCTGCATCTCTGGATCTGGCTCATATTGCCTGCGGACGCCTGGATGGTTATTGGGAAAGGGGACTATCGCCCTGGGATATAGCCGCAGGGATATTGCTAGTAGAGGAAGCAGGTGGCAAAGTGACCTCCTATGATGGTAGCCCTTTGATAATTAGTTCTGGTCGGATTCTGGCAACCAATGGAAAAATTCACCAGGAACTCAGCACTGAGCTTTTGCAAATTTCTCCTTTGAAAGGCTGGGTATAAAGGCATTAGTTAGGCTGTTTTCTAATTATTGGCTGTAGTGTTCTGCCCGGTTCCTGGTAGATTAGGCTAGTGTGCTCGGGGCAAAAATCTACGACATACTATAAGCAAGGCCTTAGGCACAGATATCGGACAGGGCGCTATGTCTTTTCAAATCGAACAAGGACTATTCAAGTTTGAGTTCATCGACCACCACGCAATTTTAGGGGTTCCAATTGATGCAGACCCCGAACAAATCCGCCAACGTTATAAGCAGATTGCTCGTCACCTGCATCCCGATAGTTGCCCAGCAGAAACCCAAGCGGAGAAAGACTGGGCAGTGCAGCTGTTCTCGAAGCTGGTAAGCCCAGCTTATGCACAACTGTCTAAGGTTCGCAATCGGGCTGAACATATGGTCATGCTGAGGCGCATAAGTAAGCGCCTCGCAGGAGAAGCACCTCAAGTCCAACAACTCAAAAGTGAAGCCGCCAAGCAATTAGCCCAAACAGGGGGCAATTTAGACAACGTTTATAAAACCTTGCTGCAAAACCTGGCAGCCAATCAATATGAATCCCTAGACAAAAGCTTAGATGCGATCGCTCAAATCAGCGAGCTGAACATGGTCTATTTGCTCCAGAAAGGCAAAGACACTCAAGGATTCAGAACCCCAGGGACAACGGGGAATGATGCAGCATTCGGCGGCACTCAGGCTGGTGGCTCCAAAGATATGGAGAATAAAGTAGTTCCGCAGCCAAAAGCATCGCCAGTCGATCCGTATCTCCGTCGTGCAGAAGAGTATATTGCTAAGAACAATTTTGCTAAAGCAGTTTTGGAGTTGCGGGATGCTCTGCATCTAGAGCCGAACAATAGCAGCTCCCACAGCTTACTAGGAATGGCTTATTTGAAACAAAATCAGGCGACAATGGCTAAAGTTCACATTAACAAAGCCTTGCAATTGAATCCCCAAGACCCAAAAGCCTTACAGACTAAACAAATACTAGATGCCCTCGCTCAAAAAGCAGCTGGCAGCAAGACAAAAACCCCCCAACAGTCCGCTCAAGACAAGTCAACAGGGGGCAAGCCCTCCGATCAATCCGGCGGCGGCTTATTTGGTGGACTGTTTGGTGGTAAGAAGAAATAATGGTTCATCAATCACCCCCCTCTTTCCCTATTAAAAAAGGGGATGACAAAGGCATAAACTTTTATTCCCCAGGCGCGAGAGATTTGCTGCCCCTAGATGTCGCCCAAAAACTCTGGGTAGAAAACCGCTTGCAGCAGGTGTTTCAGCGCTGGGGCTATCACCGAATTATTACCTCTACCCTAGAGCGGTTGGAAACTTTGATGGCTGGTGGGGTAATTCAGCCTTCGACGGTTATCCAGGTACAGGATATCGAAGAGGGAACGTTAGGACTGCGCCCAGAGCTTACAGCCTCAATCGCACGGGCTTCTGTGACCCGCATGGGAGCTGCCTACCCCCAACGCCTTTACTACAACGCCAATATATTCCGTCGCTCGCCTGTCGGTCATCATGGACGTCAGCAAGAATTCTACCAGGCAGGTGTTGAGCTGCTGGGTGGGGGCGGATTGGTGGCAGATGCCGAGATTCTTCTCTTGCTGGCAGATTGCGTCAACCAGCTGGGTTTGTCGAAGTGGCAGCTAATTTTGGGAGAAGCAGGTCTAACGCGATCGCTCCTCTCCTCCTTTCCCATCCAGCTACAAGAAAAGATCCGCTTCTGCATTGCCAATCTTGACCGCATTACCCTGGAAACTTTGCCCCTGTCGCCAGAACATCAGCAACTGGCGTTGTCTTTGTTCGAGCTGCGCGGACGCCCAGAAGACGTGTTGCAAAAAATTGCGGTTTTAAAGTTAGACGAGTCTGGGCTAATAATTGTCAATCATCTCAAATCCCTCGTTGAACTTCTCCGCGACACCTGCACCACTCCCTTACCCATAATTCTTGACCTGACTTTGATTCAAACCTTTGACTACTACACTGGCATTGTGTTTGAAGTCGTAAGTGATGCTGATGCCCAAGCGCGAGTTTTAGGGCAGGGTGGTCGCTATGACCAACTGCTGGGTCTTTATCATCCCCAGGGAGAAACGTACCCAGGAATTGGTTTTGCACTCAATATCGAAGATATACACCAGGTTTTACTCTCCGACGGTCAATTGCCTAGGCAGACACCAGCGAGTGACTGGTTAGTTGTCCCGGTGACATCTCAAGAGTCGGCTGCTGCTTTTGCTTATGCCCAAAAACTCAGAGAATCGGCGCATTTAGTGCGGGTGGAGATGGATTTAGGCGGGCGCGAACCCGCAGAGATTCGGGAATATGCCCGTCGCTGCCGTATCTCTCGCATTGCCTGGGTCAAAGCCGAGGGGACGCCAGAGATTGAAACTCTCAATAATAGTTGACGACGTGAAATTTGGTTCAAGCCTCGTCCGATTCTTTGGGCGAGGTCAATTCTTGAATCTAAAATCGCTTGACTAGCATTCCTCAGAAGTAGTTATCATTGATAGGCTAGAAGCAACCGCCTGTTGATCGTCAGAGAGAGAACACTGTGCCGCATACTATTGTTACTAATACCTGTGAAGGTGTCGCTGATTGCGTGGATGCCTGCCCTGTTGCCTGTATTCATGAAGGCCCAGGTAAGAATACGAAGGGTACAGACTGGTACTGGATTGACTTTGCCACCTGTATTGATTGCGGTATATGTCTGCAAGTTTGCCCAGTGGAAGGGGCAATTGTCCCTGAAGAACGACCTGATTTGCAAAAAACGCCTCAATAGAATTTAGTTTTTAGCAATTAGCTTTTAGCGATCCTTCATTTATAGCACCAGTTCTGGGTGCATTAGACCTCGTGCCGATTGTCAAACATCTGACAAGGCAACTGCTATAGCTATTAGCTATGAGGAGGACAAGTTCAAGCAAACTTCAGATGAGATTGATTTACCAAAAGCTATATAGCAATCCTATTTGATTTGTGAAAAATACTTTTCTAATAAACCACAAAGACGCAAAGACACGAAGGAAAAAGATCTAGAGAAAGTTCACAAATGATTTAGGATTGCTCTAATTTTTTCTAGAGGATAACTACTTAACTGTAGCTACTTGACTCGCCCGCTTCTAATCATACTAAAAATTAACCACAGCCCGAGCAAGCTAGCTACTACGAACAAAATACCACTAACCCAAAAGAAAATAGGATTGCCGGGATCTTTAGAAAAAATCATCGCGGCACCAATAAGTATAGCCGCTGTCACAATACTAAATGAAAGCCGATTGCCGATACTATCGAGACTACGCCGGAATGGATCGAGTCCTCGCAGGGCTACGTTCCATTGCAAGGTTTCAGAGGTAACGCGATTTAACAACATCTCAATTTGCCTAGGTGCTTCTAGAGATAAAGTTTTGACATCTAGTACCGCTCTTAAGAAGTCTTGGAGAGGTGCAACTCCTACTAATCTGCGTCGGAATAAATCCGCCATTAGTGGTTTAATTTGATCGACAAAATTGAAATCAGGATTCAGTTTGCGAGCAACTCCTTCCAAATTGGCGATAGTTTTTGCATACAAGCCCATGTTACTAGGGAGGCTAATTTTGTTTTTACGAGCCGTTTGCAAGACTTCGTAAATAAGCTGGCTAAAGTTAATGTCCGCCAAATTTAGGTTGTAGTAGCGTCGCAGCAAGTGGTCAAAATCATTTTCCAGGTTAGCGATATTTACCAGTTGACTAGACTCGGCTATTTCTAGGGTTAATTGACTACAACGCCGGGGATCTAAGTTAGCGATCGCTAAAATTAATTCTGTTAAAATTTGCTGAGTTCGGGGGTCAAGACGACCCATCATGCCACAATCAATAAAAGCAATGCGTTCATCTTGGAGATAAAACAAATTTCCCGGATGGGGGTCGGCATGAAAAAAGCCATCAATATAGAATTGTTGAAAGTAGGCTCTGACAATTAGATCCGCAATGGCTCGGCGTTCTGCATTAGCATCGCCGCCGTATTTATTCCCCTGAAAGTCTGCTAGTAAGAGGGGGACTCCGTACAGCCACTCCATAACAAGTAACTTTTCAGTAGTCAAGTCCCAGTGAATTTGGGGAATAACCAGCCTTTGGGGATCGAACCAATAACTTTTGGAGAGATTGCGGCGCAGTAAATCTGTGTAGCTGGCTTCTTGAGTGAAGTTGAGTTCAGCCCGCAGCGTCGTGGCAAATTCATCAACTACAGAAACTAGATTGTAATACCGAGCAAATTCAGTTCGGCTGACTAGGCGTGCCAAACCGCGAAGCAATTTGATATCTTGCTCAATAATTCTGCCAATACCCGGGCGCTGAATTTTTAGGGCGACTTCACGCCCATCAATGCGCGTGGCGCGATGGGTTTGGGCAATCGAGCCTGCGGCAACGGGTTGAGGATTAACGACTGTAAAGATTTCTTCTAGGGGTTGTGGAAGTTGCTCGCGAATGATGGTTTCTACTGCTTCCCAAGGAACTGATGGAACTTCAGCTTGCAGAGCTGTCAAAGCTTCAATATAAGCCGGTGGTAATAAATCTGGGCGCGTGCTGAGTAGTTGCCCAAGCTTAATGTAGACAGGGCCTAATTCCACCAAGATATTGCTCAGTACTCTAGGGGGTGGCAGTGATGGTTCTTCAGCTTTCCCACCCAAAAGCAGCCCTCGCATATACCCCCAACCGTTCCGGAGAACCACTTGCACAATTTTGCGTTGACGAGAACTGATTTTTTTAAGTCCTGAAAACACTATGCCTCCTTGTAACTCCACCAATTTTATTGTGACAGGTGGAAAGCAATGTCAGGTCATTCGATTTTGGATTTTAGATTTTGGATTTTGGATTGACACTCGCGTATTAATTCGGGGGCTTGAATTTGGTTATTTTTGGTCAAAGTTAGGTGTTGCAGACAAGGCTGAATCACGTTTTTGGCTCGATTCAGCAGATAAAATTAATATGTGATAATTATCTGACAGATAGTAAGGCAAAATAGATAAAACTTTTTCAAGCCGCATTTATGAGCTAATACCTCGATAGCAGTTACCAGAAATCGAATAATTATGCTAAAGATAATTTTTTCCCCGTTATCCTTAACAATATTTAGTAAATAAAATAAATATTTACAGGCTATGGGTGCCTAAAATCTTTACATCGGGATGCACTTTGCTTAAAAGTAGGTATTCGATTTGGTTGTTGGTAATAAATACTTTCATACCCTAAGTGGAGGGTTAAATTTTATATGCAGGAAGAGATTGAGCGCGAGTACATTTTAGCTACGATTGCACTCCGCATTCGTCAATCCCTCGATTTGGATGAAATTCTCAACACTACAGTGGCAGAAGTGCGGCAATTTCTCCAGACAGACCGAGTAATTATCTACCGCTTTGATCCGGGCTGGAGTGGGGCAGTGACGGTGGAATCTGTAGCTGACGGTTGGATGCCGATTCTAGGAACAATAGTTAATGACACTTACTTTGCAGAAAACTATGTTCATCTCTATAAAAAGGGTCGCATACAGGTAACAGCAGATATCTACGCAGCAGGTTTAAGCCAGTGTCACATTGATTTACTGGCTCGGTTTCAGATCAGAGCCAATTTGGTTGTACCTATCTTTCAAGGGGAAGAACTGTGGGGTCTACTAGTTGCTAATCACTGCTCGGAACCTCGCCAGTGGCAGCAATCAGAGATTGATTTGCTACAAAAATTGGCAACCCAGGTGGCGATCGCTATTCAGCAATCTGAGCTTTATCAAAAGGTACAAGCTGAACTAATAGAGCGCCAGCGGGTTGAAGCAGAACTACAAAAAGCCAAGGAAGAACTAGAGTTTCGGGTAGAAGAACGGACTGCTGCCCTGAAGCAGGCTAATGAGCAACTGCAAATCGAGGTTGCTGAGCGCAGGCGGGCCCAGAAGGAGTTACAACAAAGTGAACAGCGCTTTCGCTTACTCACCGAAGTTATCCCCCAGCAGATATGGACTGCACAGGTAGACGGTGGACTCGATTACGTGAACCAGCGCGTTCTAGACTACTTCGCCTGCACAGCCGAACAAGTCCTGGGCGAGGGGTGGCAGTCAGCGGTGCATCCAGAGGATCTGTTACGGTCTCTCAACTGCTGGAGCAAGGCTCTGAAAACGGGCAAGCCTTATGAAATTGAATTTCGCCTCAAGAGTGGGGTTGATGGAACCTATCGCTGGCACATCGCGCGTGCCTTACCTTTGTATGATCAAGAGGGTCGGCTGATCAGTTGGTTTGGGACAAACACCGACATTGATAATCTCAAGCGGATAGAAGAAGAATTACAGCACCAAAATTTGCGCTCCCAATTGTTTGCGGAAATTACGCTCAAGATCCGCCAGTCTTTGCAACTAGAGAATATTCTTCAAACCACGGTCACGGAAGTGCGATCGCTGCTGCAAGTGGAGCGAGTTTTGCTCTATCGCCTGTGGTCAGATGGAACTGGGACTACAGTCACAGAGGCTGTGACTTCGGGTTGGTCTGCCCTTATAGGAAAAAGTTTCGATTCGGAAGTTATTCCAAAAGAGTACCAGCAGCTATACCGCCAGGGAAGATTCCGGGCGATTGAGGACGTGGAGAATGATGACATTGCACCTTGCCTAGCAGAATTTTTGCAGCAGTTTGGGGTGAAGGCTAAACTGGTGGTGCCAATTTTCCAGAGAGAAGAACTTTGGGGTCTGCTGATTGCCCATAATTGTATTGGCCCACGGCAGTGGTTTGATTTTGAAATTGAACTCCTACAACAACTTGCCAACCAAGTGGGCATTGCCCTAGCCCAAGCTGAACTTTTAGAAGCGTTGCAGGAAAGAGAGAAACAGTATCGATCCGTTGTAGATAACGTTAGCGAAGTAATTTTCCAGACGGATGCTGCGGGTTTATGGACGTTTCTCAATCCCGCCTGGACTGAAATTACTGGATTTGCACTAAATGAAAGTATTGGCAAAAACTTCTTAGAGTATATTTATCCAAGCGATCGCCAATACAACCTGGAGCTGTTCCAACAAGTCATAAAGGGCGAAAAATACTCTTCTCGGTTTGAGACTAGATACCTGACGGCAGATGGTGGTTTTCGCTGGATTGAGGTGCATACCCGATTAACGTTGGCTTCTGACGATACGATCCTCGGCACCTCTGGCACCCTTAACGACATCACTGAGCGCAAGCAGGCGGAAGAAGATATCAGCAATACTCTGAATAAAGAAAAAGAACTTAGCGAGCTCAAATCCAACTTTATCACCACAACTTCCCACGAGTTTCGCACTCCCTTGAGCATCATCTTCTCTTCGGCGGAATTACTACAAAATTATAACCAAAGATTCGACGAAGCAAAAAAGAAAAAGCATTTTGAGCGCATTAAATTATCTGTAAAATATATGACTCATCTCTTAGAAGATGTTTTGCTCATCAATCGGGCTGAAGCTGGAAAATTGGAGTTCAACCCTAGCTGGATTGATTTGGTAGAATTTTGCCATAATTTAGTGGAAGAACAGGAACTTGGGATTACGACTAATCACATAATTTCCTTGCAAATAGACTGTAATAAAGTTTTGAGTACGAATGCTTACATTGATGAAAAATTGCTGCGGCAAATCCTCAGTAATTTACTTTCTAATGCAATTAAGTATTCACCATCTGGGAGCAAAGTTCATTTTGACCTAGCCTGGATGGATGGATCGGTAGTCTTCCAAATTAGCGACGAGGGCATTGGTATCCCTCCAGAAGACTTTCAACATCTATTTGAGTTATTTCACCGAGGAAAAAATGTTGGCACTATTTCCGGTACTGGGCTAGGGCTAGCTATTGTCAAAAAGTGTGTGGATATTCACCAAGGTAAGATTGACGTGAAAAGTGAAGTTGGAACGGGCACAACTTTTACAGTTACTATTCCGTTAAATTAATTAATGTAGGTTGGGGTTATTCGTAGGGTAAGAGTAGTGCTGTGCCTCAAGAAGAACCTATCCCAAAAGTAGTTTTAAGTTATTTTTAACCACAGATGAACACAGATGAGATACTCTTATAAAAAGTTGTTCCCCTATCAAAATAAATGTGGTAATTAAACTTATCCCAGAACATCTTCAAACAATCCGCGCCCACGCTGAAAACACCTACCCCGATGAATGCTGCGGCATCATGCTAGGGCAGATGGGTGATGATGCTAAAACATTGGTAGAAATTTGGCAGACAGAGAATGCGTGGAGTGCGGAAACAGTGGATGATTACCCGGACGCTGAAGCAGTGACAACAAAATCGCGTCGGTATGCGATCGCGCCTTTAGATCTACTCAAGGCCCAACGGTCAGCACGCGATCGCCACTTAGATATAATCGGAATCTATCACTCTCACCCCGATTACCCAGCGATTCCTTCGGAATTTGATCGCACCTGTGCTTGGCAGGAATACTCCTATATCATCGTCTCTGTCCAACAAGGCAAAGCTTGTGACCTCCGCAGTTGGAGTCTTAATGACGCTCACCAGTTCCAGTTAGAGGAAATTATTAAGCTAGATTAAGAATTTAAAAACCACAAAGACACAAAGACACAAAGGCTATTGTATTTTTAATAGACTATAAGTTCTCGCTGCCCTACCTGCAAGCTCATGCTGAACCCGAATCTGGATGAAGTCCAGTTAACTAAAGAAGAATACGAACGCTATTCGCGGCACTTAATTCTGCCCGAAGTTGGACTAGAAGGGCAAAAACGCCTCAAAGCCGCCAGCGTGCTGTGTATCGGCACAGGTGGACTAGGTGCCCCCCTGCTGCTGTATCTGGCTGCTGCTGGGATCGGACGTATCGGCATTGTCGATTTTGATATCGTTGATAGTTCTAACCTGCAACGCCAGGTTATCCACGGCACCTCTTGGGTTGGCAAACCTAAAATTGAGTCTGCCAAAACTCGGATTCTGGAAATCAACCCTAATTGCCAAGTTGACCTCTACGAAACTCGCCTCACTTCCGAAAACGCCCTGGAAATTATCAAGCCTTATGACATTGTGGTGGATGGCACAGATAACTTCCCCACCCGCTATTTGGTGAATGATGCCTGTGTGCTGCTAAACAAGCCAAACGTCTACGGTTCCATCTTCCGGTTTGAAGGGCAAGCAACTGTCTTTAACTACGAAGGTGGTCCCAACTACCGCGACCTTTATCCCGAACCCCCACCACCGGGAATGGTGCCTTCTTGTGCTGAAGGCGGCGTTTTGGGTATTTTGCCAGGAATAATTGGCGTTATCCAAGCAACGGAAACGGTCAAAATTATCTTAGGCCAAGGTACAACCTTAAGTGGACGGCTGCTGCTGTACAACGCCCTAGAAATGAAGTTCCGGGAGTTGAAACTGCGGCCCAACCCCGTGCGACCTGTAATTGACAAGTTAATTGACTACGAACACTTCTGCGGTATCCCACAAGCAAAAGCAGAGGAGGCTAAACAGCAAATGGAACTTTCTGAGATGACTGTTCAAGAACTCAAGCAGTTAATCGACAGCGGCGCAGATGATTTTGTGCTACTTGATGTCCGCAATCCCAATGAGTACGAAATTGCTAAGATTACAGGCTCAGTGCTAGTGCCGTTACCAGACATTGAAAGCGGAAAAGGTGTTGAGAAGGTTAAAGAAGCGCTAAACGGTCATCGCTTAATTGCTCACTGCAAGATGGGTGGTAGATCTGCAAAAGCGCTGGGCATTCTCAAGGAAGCAGGAATTGAAGGCACCAATGTCAAAGGTGGAATTCAGGCTTGGAGTCGGGAAATTGATCCCTCGGTGCCAGAGTATTAAGAACCGCCAAAACCTCATAAGTTTTAGAGTGCATCCTTAATAGCCGGGAACCGTGCTCATCCTTCATCATCATGGTTCCCGGCTCTTTCTTCATAAAAAAAGTAGCTTTACTTCATCCATCTGAAAACTTCTGTAATCGAAAATCCTAAATCCTAAATCTTAGATCTAAAATCTAAAATCTAAAATCTAAAATTGTTTGACTATTGCCGATTAGTTTGCTTGCATTGAATGATCACCATATTACAAAAGTGGGGCAAACAGCATGAGTGCCTCCAAATCTCAGCCATCTGTTCTATGGTTGCAAGTAAGAAGCTTGGCAGCAGTGCAGGCAGCCATCACCTTGACTTGGGTCATCTATTATGATGAGTGCCTAAATGCACAATATATGATAGCGTCGGGATGAATTCCCGACCAGTTTTTCGACACAAACGAGTGTCGTTGTGTTAAAATAAACACGATTTTCAAAGCTGAAAATGCTGGTTAATAAACTGAACCTTGAAAATAGCGATTACACCTTTAATTGGTGTGATAGTGGGAGCGATCGCCTTTATAACAGCGGCTCTTTGCATTGCCGTAAGTACAAAGGTGCAGAGGACGGTTGAAGTCGAAGTAGGATAACGTTGGATATGCTTGTGTAGAATTATTATGCAAACGCCAAGTCGCCATACTAGCTTGAGCAATACGCGTGATCGCCGCCCCCTTTGTCGTTCCCTCTTCTCTGCTATTCAGCTGACGACGTTGTTGTTATTGGCAATGGCAATTGAGAGTGTTCCTGCTGTAGCAACACATCGGAACGAGTTTCGACCATGCGCTGCTGACCTCTTGAAGGCTGGTATCTCCCCTGAACAAGCAGCAGCTGACTGTGCGGGGGCGCTTCATCCCACAGAGTTATCCAGGTGCGCCGTTAATATTAAACAGGTGACGCCGCTTCCCCCGCAGGATGCTGTCTCTGCCTGTTATCAAGTGCGACGCCCCCTAGATTTAGCAAACTGTGTAACTGAGATCAGCATACGCATCCCAAACACTGTTGCCTCAGACGTTGTGAACAACTGTCGCCGTAGTCTGTTACCCACCCGCTTTTCTGAGTGTGTAGTTGCCTTGCATCGCGAAATAGATTTTTCCGCACCTAAAGCGATGGAAACTTGCATTGATGCCAGGGATTGACCAAGAAAGCGATTAGCAATTAGCAATTAGCAATTAGCTTGATGGAGTTGTTACTTTCAACAATTTATGAAGGCAGCCGAGTTTTTTCAAAGCTATAAAAGCTAATCGCTTTTCTTGACTTATTTGTGATGCCCTCGCCATAGTAAGTTTACTCCTGAGTTAGCGCTGCCACATCGGCAGGTGTGTTGCAATTAAATAACAACTGGGTATCTGACAGGGGCAGTTCCTGCACGGGATGTTGGGCTAACCACGACTGAAACGATCGCCCCCCCTGATTGATAAATTCAGTTAGCAGTGGCAGACATTGGCGGCGGTAGAAACCGCATAAAGGTTCCCAGCCTTTGGGGTGTCGGGGGAGAAGGGCGATATCTTTTTCTGGCACATTTTCCAGTCCAACTATCCAGTTTTGCAATACCTCGACTCGCAACTGGGGAAGATCGCAGGCGAGTAATAGCACCCAGTCTGTCTGCACCTGTGCTAGTCCTTGGGCAAATCCAACTAGCGGCCCTTGGGGTTTCATGTCCCCATAAATTGGCACTTCCCGAATTAATTGGCAGCTGCTGGGTAAAATATCCTGGTATCGTTCCGGCCAGGATGTCACCACATAGACTTTAGCAGCACAATTCCCGGCGACTTCACAAACCTGCCGAATCAGTGGAACCCCTTGGATAGAAATTAAGGCTTTATCCCGACCCATGCGAGAACTTTGTCCACCAGCCAGCACAATAGCAGAGAGATTCAATTTCCTGTAAGTAAAGAGTTTTGGATGCATTGGCTCTTAAGCTACGGAAGGCTCACCAATGCTTATGGTATAGGATCGGCTTACCAAGAAATTGGGTCTAAAGCCCCGTCATAAAGGACGGCTTTAAATTCTCCTACTATATTTATCTAGCACTATAGCGGATAAAAATGCTATAGTTAGAGCATGATAGTAAGAGAAGTAAAGCTAAAAAACGGCACAACAGAGCAGTATTTAGCAATTGATGAAGCCATCCGCACAGCCCAGTTTATCAGGAACAAAGCCGTGGGCTTCTGGATAGACAATCAGGATGTTAACAAGGCTGTTTTGTACGCACTCTGTAAGAATTTAGCTAAGGAGTTTCCTTTTGCCAAAAAGTTAAACTCGGCGGCTAGACAAGCTAGTGCTGAGCGTGCTTGGTTTGCTATCTCTAACTTCTATGCTCGATGTAAAAAAGGTACAGGGAAGAAAGGCTTTCCCAAGTTCAAAAAACATTGTCGCTCAGTAGAGTATAAGGTTTCAGGATGGAGGCTGTCAGATGATTGCAAATCAATCACTTTCACTGACGGCTTTGAGATTGGAACCTTAGCGATATTTTGCAACAACGAAACCCAAGAAGACCTGCATAGATTAAAGATTAATCGTGTGCGAGTAGTCAGAAGGGCAGATGGCTATTATGCTCAGTTCTGTTTTGATGCTGATCGTAAGGAAAAGGGCAAATACACGGGTAATATTGTCGGGTTAGATTTAGGTCTAAAGTTTTTCACCAAAGACCAAAACGACAACACCGTGGTATACCCCCAATTCTTGCGGGAGTCGGAAAAACGACTGAAGAAAGCCCAGAAACGATTGAGCAAGAAGTTTGTTAAGGGAGCTAAATTTCAATCAAAGAACTACCACAGGCAAAGGAAAAGACTGGGTAAAATCCACCTAAAAGTCCAAAGACAGCGTAAAGACTGGGCAATCAAACAAGCTCGGTGCGTAGTCCACTCTAACGATGTGGTTGTTTATGAGGACTTGAAGATTGCCAATATGGTCAAAAATCATCACCTGGCTAAGTCAATTTCTGATGCTGGCTGGTATCAATACACTCAATGGCTGGACTACTACGGCAAGATTTGGGATAAGGCTGTGGTGGCGGTATCGCCTAGCTATACATCTCAAGATTGCTCAAACTGTGGTCATAGAGTAAAAAAGTCCCTTAGCACCAGAACACATTCATGCCCTAGTTGCAAAATTGAAATTTGTCGTGATACCAATGCGGCTCTGAACATTTTGCTTTATGGGATGAATATCTTGGGTGTTGAGTGGCAGAAAAACGGTACTTCTGGGCAAGAAGAAGCCGCCTCACAAGAGGGAAAGCGTGGGGAGAAGACTGCCTCTACTATTGATGGGCAACCTGATATAGCAAGTGGACTTCTGTGAACCACGAATAAGAATCCCCGTACATCGACGGTCGGGGAGTATGTCAAAGTTGCAGACTTTTAGGGAATGGAGACTACCCAGATGGAGACAAACAAAAATCTACCCAGTGAACATCAAAATGTACCTATTGAACACCGAGGGTTGCACGACTTTTTGTACAGTTCTGGTGACGAACACGCCGCCACGGTGACAAGTACTCCCGATCTTGAATCCAATGGTACTGAGTTGCTAGCACTTGAGACGTGGTGCCAACAGGCTCAAAACGCTAAGGTCGCTGGCGTGTATGCTGTGTTAGATGCCGAGCAGCGCACGCAGTATGTAGGCTACTCTCGAAATGTATTACTTGCCCTTAACAGTCATGTAGCCCAAAATGGTCAGCAAACGTGCGCTTTTGTGCGTGTGCAAACATTCAAATTCCCGAAGCGCGAAGCAATGGAACAGTTACGTGATGCCTGGCTTGAACAACTCGGCAGCATTCCCCCAGGTAACAGTGATGCTAGGGAAATGTGGACTAGTACAGTAGGTGAAGCGGCGCAGGTGGCAATGTCAGCTACAGAGCGCCAAGCCTACGAGGAGAAAAAACTCAAAATGCGTCAAGCAATTGCTGACACAAAACTGAGCCATGAATTGGATACAGATAAGAGCCAGCAACGCCATAAAATTGAGGCTGCGGTGAACAACGATGACTGGAGTTCTGTTATCGACTCCCAAACGCAGGAGACGTTGAACAAGCTGCCTTCGGTATGATGAATCTGACGGATAGCCAACTGAAACAATAGCCTTAACAAGAACTGGGGGATGACGTTGAAGCGTCTTCAGCAGCGGAACGCACTCCATGCGTAGCTACACGGAACTTTGCCTGCCTTCGCAGACTTTTAATTTATAAGCGATCGCACTTCGGCTTCAATCTCTACTAAGCGCGATACGTTCCTAAGTCCTCCAGACAGGCTACGCCAACGGAACACGCTATGCGATCGCCCCAATTACAACCTGGTCTTGAAGCTTAACTTAGTAGCTGTCTTCCCCAGAAACGCCGTCACTATTAAGCTCAGAGAACTCTTGTGTTAGCGAAGCCTCACAAATTGCCTGCCACTCACAAAATAGTTCCAGCCCATCTATGTCACTTTCTCTATAGTGCTGAAGAGTCTGTTCTAGTTCTTGTGGAGTGGTAGGAATCGGAATAGTACAGCTAATGTCTAGCATAAGTCAATCTCCTGGACAGGACTGGTAACGGCTAAGACCGTATTGCCCCATTCTAAGGAAATCAACACACACTCAATAGAAATTGTTACAAATTTTCAGCCTAACTTCGGAGAAAAACTTCCAGAACCTGAGGCGTTATAGCACGTTAGGCATTAACCTTGCCCGTATATAGCCCCACCATTTAGGTTAAAGAGTTTTAAGTTTTGAGTTTTGAGTTGTAGGGGCGGGTAATGTTGAAGGATTGTTCTGTTTCGACCACAGATTCATCTGCTAAACCCGCCCGTACAGAGTTTTGAGTTAATCCCCCTGAATGACGTTAGAGGAGTTGATCTGGACGCTCCTCTGTCTCCTGCTAATAAGCTTTTATCAGAAAAATAATTTAAGCAAGCAAGATCTCTGCGTTTATCTGCGTTTATCTGCTTTCATCTGCGGTAAAAAAACTCTCAAATCCACTTCTTGTATCAGTTATAAGCCTTCAAAAACTTATTGAAGAATGTATTAATTGATTGTTTCATCTGGTGCTTGCGATACCACTGCTGAAATGCTCTTTCGTAATCCTCGCCATCAGACTGATAAGCATTCCAAGCATTTAGCCCCAATCCTAGTCCCCAAAATAATAATATATATAAAGACCAAGAAAGCTCCCCAGCACTGACTAGATTCAGCGGAATTAAAAAAGTATTGACTATCGCATATTTACCCAAACTTTTCTGTAATTTACCACGTCTGTAAATATTAAAATCCTGCCGTTTTTGCAATTCTCCCTGCTGGGCTAACCACTCTTGTTCTGCTGCCTGAAGACACTCTAGCGAAATATCTAATTCAGCCGCGATTTCTACAAGCTGCTCATGGGTAAACTCTGCGTCGTTTGCTTGACGCGCGATCGCCGAGGCGAGAATTTGCTGGATATCGTCTTGATTATAAGAGCGGGTGATTTGGGTTGCAGAGACAGTCATAGTAAGAGCCTGTAGCATGAGGGAGAGCTATATTCTGCCCAAGGATATGATGCCACTGAGCCAATCGGTGAGCAGTGCTGATTCTATTATGCCCAGGCAGCAAGGAAGGCTGCACAGTACCGTATTCCCAAAACCGAACCTCAACTGACGGATACCACGGTAGTTGAAATATGAAAATGCCCGTTACATTTCGTTACAGTGAATAAAGAAAGAGAGAAGTTAAACAAAGTCTCTCTAAACAGAAATCAGAGGTAGTCCGCATGAACGGCACTATTCGCGTCGGCAATCTATTTGGCATTCCCTTCTACGTGCATCCGTCCTGGTTTTTAGTCCTGGGGTTGGTGACTTGGAGCTATGGCGGTGGAGTAGCGGCTCAATTTCCCCAATTAAGCGGGGGATTCCCCTGGGTACTGGGATTTATCGCCGCGCTGTTGTTGTTTGCCTCCGTCTTAGCACATGAATTGGGGCACAGCTTTGTAGCTATCCGGCAGGGAATTGAAGTTAAATCAATTAATTTATTTCTCTTTGGTGGTTTAGCCAACCTAGAAAAAGAATCAAGCACGCCAGAGGCGGCATTCTGGGTAGCGATCGCAGGTCCCTTGGTTAGCTTAGTGCTGTTCGGTCTGCTCACCCTCATTGGTATAGGAACAGGTGTTTCCGGGCCGTTGGCAGCGATTCTGGGACTGCTAGCCTCAATCAACTTAGCGCTGGCGCTGTTTAACTTAATTCCTGGCTTACCTCTAGATGGCGGTAATATCCTCAAAGCTATAGTCTGGAAGATTACTGGCAATCCTTACAAAGGCGTCGTTTTTGCGGGTCGCGTAGGTCAGATAATTGGTTGGGTAGCGATCGCCTCGGGGCTGTTTTTAGGTCAATTCTGGAATCTGTTAGTAGGTTGGTTCTTACTGCAAAATGCTGGTCGAGCTGCCCAGACTGCCAGAGTGCAGGATAAACTAGCAGGACTGAAAGCTGAAGATGCAGTAACCCCGAATAGCCCGATTGTGCCAGCAGAGCTTTCTCTGAGAGAGTTTGCTAACGAATACATTATCGGCAAAGGCAATTGGTCGCGGTTCTTGGTGACAGATGAGGAAGGGCAACTGGTCGGTGCGATCGCAGTTGACGATCTCAAAACCATCTCCACTTCCCAGTGGCCAGAAACTCAGGTCAAGGAACTGATGCAACCTTGCCAGCTAGACACGACAGTAAAATCCGATCAATCGCTGCTGGAAGTCGTGACGCTGCTGGAACAACAGAAGCTAACTCAGCTACCTGTCATTCGTGAAAATGGGGTGCTGGTAGGAATTCTAGAAAAAGCTTACATTATTAGCCTGCTTCAAAAGAGAGCGCAAGCGAATCCTGCTTAAATAAGCGATTAGCTAAGCCCTATTCTCCCCCAGACAGTGAGATTCTCGTCTGGGGGAGTTTTATTGTAATTCGTAATTCGTAATTCGTAATTCGTAATTAAAGACGGGTATGAATACCCCGACCTCTACAGGTCGCCCACGTTTAGGTAAAGTAACGGGTTTCCATCTAAACGTTATAACAACGGAAGAAAAGTTTAGGAAATCATAGATGAAAAGCCAACATGAAAGCGAGTGGATACGGCTGTTCGCCTCTCGTCCCAACCTTTACTTCAACTGCTATAATTACGAATTACAAATTTTTAATGTGCGATCGCGATCCGATATACCCAATATATTTTCGGGTTTTGACAAAGCTGTTAGCTGTTAGCTGTTTCGCGACCCATTAATTAGAACCAATCGCTAATCGCTAAAAGCTAATTGCTAAAAGCTATATATTGAAATAGCCTCTAGTCCAGCAACCAAGTGTTGGAAGCAAAATCACTATTATCCCCGGTTTGGTGTTGAGCAACACCTACAACGCGCGGCGCTGACCTGGTGTAGCTTTGTGGTTTGAAGTCTTCCTTCTGTGTTTTCAAAGCAACGTCTTCCTTGCGGCCTTTCAAAGCATTGACTTCTTCAATGAGCTGGGAATTAGCGTCTGCAAGTTGCAGCGCTGCTTTTTTCGCTTGCTCAAGCTCTGTCTTAATTGGTTTGACTTTCTCTAGCTCTTGCTGAAGCTTGTGTACCAATTTTTTTTGCTCAGACAACTCTGCTTGCAAATCAGCAACTTGCTGCTGTAGAGAGCCTTCGTGTTGGTGTGCTAGCTCAAGTTGGTTTCCTTGCTGTAGAGCTGCTTTCAACTCAGCCACAGTTGCTTCTAACTCCGCCTTTGTGGGGCTGGTGTCACTAGCAGGAGTTTTCTTCGGTGTATCTATTCGTAATTCCTCTAGTGCTTTAGCGTCTTCTTCTAGAAGTTCCTCAGCGGTGACTTCTATAACAGGTTCAGTTCCTGCATCTGGGGATTTTTCTGCCTCTTGGCGTAGCAGGTCTCCGATACGTTTTCTAGCCATCATTTCCTCCAATCACGTTGTAGTTCATCAGCCACGCGGCGGTAGTCTGCCTGAGCCAAGCGCGCATTTTTCCCTGTCGATTGACTAATCGGCAAGCCCTCAAGAGCCGCTCGTTCGTGGGCTTTGTAGGCCCGGACAAAGGCATGGCAAGCGGGAATTCCTAGCTCTTGAAGTGTGTTTTGAGCCTCCAGTGCTTCTCCCAAACTCCGCGCATCCACCTTAGTCAGAAGCACCCGATGGGGGATTCCTAGTGGCATGACGGCTTCCCGTACTGTCTCAATGAGTACAGCTAGATCCATCGGCGCACAGGGCGTGGGTAAAACCAGATAATCAGCGATCGCTACTACCGCCGCTAATGCTTCCGATCGCAACGCCGGAGGCGTATCCACTACTACTAAATCGTAGCCTTCTATCTGGCGTAAATGACCTAAAAGTTTTGGATCTGTCTCTTGGGATAGATCAAAGCCCATTCCTTTTTGGCTACGTTCAACCCACCAAGTTGCCGAACCCTGAATATCTGCATCAACCAGAAGAACCCGTTTTTCTTCTGAGAAGTTGGCAGCCAGATTGACTGCTGTAGTAGTTTTACCTACTCCCCCTTTGCCGTTGATGATAGCGATTATTCTTGGCACTGCTAGGTTCCGATGCTGACTACACCGAATATACAGCTTTCTGGGAGCAAGGGGAGCTTTTTTAGGTTAGCTCTCACCTTGCTTCAGCCAACAGTCCACCCTCAAAAATCGGCAAAATAGAATCAGATAGCCGTGAAGAGAAAAGCCTCTATGAGACTCACTAATAGCCTCCCTGATGGGCCAACGACTCCGCGATCTCTGCGATTTCTGCGGCTAATAAAGTTGATTTTTCAGCCTGTGAAGTACCTGGATGATTATGCTAAAGCCTATGGTGACACTTTCACCCTACGGGGTAGCAAAGGTACTCCCATTGTGTACTTCAGCCAACCAGAAGCACTGCAAGCGATTTTTACTGCCGATTCCAGTCAGTTAGATGCTGGCAGAGGGAACAGCGGTTTAGAGTTTTTGCTGGGAAATAATTCACTGATATTACTAGACGGCGATCGCCATCAGCGCCAACGGCAACTTTTAACACCCCCCTTTCATGGGGAACGGATGCGGGCTTACGGTCAGATTATCTGCGACATTACCGAGCAGGTAATGGCTGAATGGACAATTGGCAAACCCTTTGACGTCCGTGAGTCAATGCAAGAAATCACCCTGCGCGTCATCTTGCGGGCGGTGTTTGGACTCGATGAGGGGCCGCGTTTAGAACAACTGCGGCAACTGCTCAGTTCAACACTGGACTTAATGGGTTCCCCCTTCAACTCCAGCGCCTTCTTTTTTGAGTTTCTGAAACGAGATTTAGGCGCTTGGAGTCCCTGGGGTCGGATGCTGCGCCAACTACAACAAATTGACGAACTCATTTATGCTCTGATTGCGGAACGTCGGGCTGAATCTAACTTAAATCGGCAAGATATCCTCAGCTTGATGATGTCTGCTCGTGATGAAGCGGGTGAACCGATGACGGATTTAGAGTTACGCGATGAGTTAATGACACTGCTAGTTGCTGGACATGAAACCACTGCTTCTGTGTTGACGTGGGCTTTGTATTGGATTGACCAATTACCCCAGGTGCGTGACAAACTACTCAAAGAGTTGGACTCTGTTGATACCAACACAGATCCGAGTGCCATTGCCAAGCTGCCCTATCTGACTGCGGTTTGCTCTGAAACGCTTCGCATCTACCCAATTGTTGCCAATACTTTTATTAGGATAGTCAAATCCCCGATGGAAATTATGGGCTACAAATTAGAACCGGGGACGCTAATAATTCCCAGTATCTATTTAGCCCACCATCGGGAGGAAGTTTATCCACAGCCAAAGCAATTCAAGCCAGAGCGCTTTTTAGAACGGCAATTTTCCCCATACGAGTTTTTACCCTTTGGTGGCGGTAATCGTCGCTGTATTGGTATGGCATTTGCCCAGTATGAAATGAAACTGGTGTTGGCAACGATTTTGTCGCGCTACTCTGTGTCGCTTGTCAATAAGCGTCCGGTTCGTCCGGTACGTCGGGGTTTGACTTTAGCAACGCCAGCAGGCATGAAGATGGTTGCAAGTCCTCAGAAGAAGAGTGCAAATACTCCAGTCCCGGTTTAATTAAGTTTTTGAAAGCTTAAATTCCTTCTCCCTCAGATAATCTGGGGGAGTTTTTTTGTCAGAGTGAATGTATCTGGCTTTTGTCACTCTAGGCAGAGGAAAAGTAGAAAACCTCCTCTTTTAGGCATGGCTGCATAGAATAAGGAAACAAGTTAATTAGAGCAATCAACCGGGGAAACCCTAAAGATA